>Ga0224554_1000818_pt1 | contig 23070 bp, 17 predicted proteins | sample 714S22024metaG_FD_180666 | JGI IMG/M metagenome (GOLD analysis project Ga0224554, IMG submission 180666) | Peat soil microbial communities from Stordalen Mire, Sweden - 717 S2 20-24 | ecosystem: Environmental > Terrestrial > Soil > Wetlands > Peat | place: Sweden: Norrbotten County, Stordalen...
CGCGAGCAAGGCGTCGAGCGACATGCTCGTGCGCGCATATCATCACACTTACGGTTTGCCGACGGTCATCACGAACTGCTCGAACAATTACGGCCCGTTTCAATTTCCCGAAAAATTGATTCCGGTCATCATCCAAAACGTGCTCGCGCGAAAACCGATTCCAGTTTACGGCGATGGCATGAACGTGCGCGACTGGCTTTACGTGCGCGACCATGCCGAGGCGTTGTGGACGGTTTTGCAAAAGGGCGAGCTCGGAGAGACTTACAACATCGGCGGCCACAACGAATGGGCGAACCTCCGCATCGTGGAATTGATTTGCGACACGATTGATGAATTCATGCCTGCGCTTGGCGGCAATTCGCGCAAATTGATTTCTTTCGTCAAGGATCGCGCCGGCCATGACCGTCGTTACGCGATTGACGCGACGAAGATTCAGCGCGAGCTTGGCTGGACGCCCGCGCACAAGTTCGAGCAAGGCATCCGCGAGACCATCCGCTGGTATCTCGACAATCAGACGTGGGTGAAAATCGTGACGGCGAAGAAATGATACGAGCATTTACGATATGCGATTTACGATTTACGCGCTGCACGAAAATTGCGAAGGCTCGTAAATCGCATATCGTAAATAAACACATGAGTCGGCTGCGAAAATTTGCGGCGTTTTTTTGTTTGTGGCTCGCGTTTTCCTTGGGCGCGCGTGCGGCGGACACCAATTCTCTCGTCTGGCAGGCCGCGACCGGCCGGGTGAGCGCCGATGTGCATGGCGAACCGCTCTGGCCGTTGCTCGAAGACATCGCCCACCAGACCGGCTGGCACATCTTTGTCGAGCCGGACACGGAACGGAACGCCTCCGCCAAATTCAAAGACCTGCCGTCCGGTGACGCATTGAAAATGCTGCTGGGCGACTTGAACTTCGCGCTCGTGCCGCAGACCAACGCGCCTCCGCAGCTTTACGTTTTTCGCACAACGATGCAGAACGCCACCAAGCCCGTCGTCGCCGCCAAAACAATTCCCCGCCTCGTCGCCAACGAACTGCTCATCCGCGTCAAGCCCGGCACGGACATGGACGCGCTGGCGAAAAGGCTCGGCGCAAAAATCACCGGGCGGCTCGACAAGCTTGGCCTTTACCGCCTGCAATTCGGCGACGCGGCGGCGACCGATGCCGCGCTCGCGCAGCTCAAAAACGACAGCGACGTCGCCGCCGTGGATTACAATTATATTTTGGACCCGCCGCCGCCGCCGCAAGCCGTTTCGTCCGCCAACCTTCCGGCTGGCGTTGCCGCGCCATTGTCGCTTCAGCTCAACCCGCCGGCTGCTTCCGGCAAAGTCATCGTCGGGTTGATTGACATGAACGTGCAATCGCTCGGCGCGCAGCTCGACAAATTTATTTTGCCGCAGCAGTCCGTGGCCGGCGACGCGCCCGCCAGCACGGACATCACGCACGGCACGGCCATGGCCTACACGATTCTCGAGGCGATTTCGCAGGCGTCCGGCGGCGCCACCGCCGTGCAAATCCAGCCGGTGGACGTTTATGGCGGGAGCGCGACAACCACTTCATGGAACGTCGCGCTGGGCATTCAAGCCGCCGTGGACGGCGGCGCGAACGTCTTGAACATGAGCCTCGGCAGTCCCGGCGACAGCGCGGTTTTGGACAGCGTGGTCAAGCAGGCGCTGGCCGACAACATCGTGATGTTCGGCGCGGCGGGCAACACACCGGTGGGCACGCCGAACTATCCGGCGGCGATTCCCGGCGTTTTGGACGTGACGGCTTTGGGCCAGCCGGGGCAGCTCGCGTCGTATGCCAATTATTGGTCTGGCGACACTCTTGCACTGCCCGGTGCCAGCGTGGTTTATTTTGGCAATCAGGCTTATCTCGTCCAAGGCACGTCCACGTCCACGGCCAATGCCACCGGCGTCTTCGCCGGAACGACGGGCGCAACGGCTTTGAGTCCGTCGCAAATTCTGGCGGCGATGCAAAAGAAGTTTCCCGTTCCGGCGAAGTGAAACAGCGGCGGGCGGCCGCACGGTCAGTGCGACTTGCAGCCGATCTTGCCGAACGCGACCACGAACGCGACCGCGCCGACGATGAGCAGCCACGGCTTGCCCGCCAGGAGCAATAAAATTCCCGCGCCCAGAATCAGGGCGATCATCAGATAGACCGCGATGGCCAGAGCTAATTTCATTGCGGGCGATTGTAGTTTTTCTGCGCGGATGCGCAAGAAATGTATAAAATCATTTTGGGATGGACGAACGGGGCAAATGGCGTTTGAATTTCCCGCGTAAAGCAAAACCATGAAAACAATCATTTGTCTCGTCGGAATCTTCATGCTGGCGACACTGGCAGAAGCCGTGTCGCATACCTGGACTTTGAACACGGGTGAGACGGTTACGGGCGATTACGTTTCTTCCGGCACCACCACTCTTGTGGTTAAAACCGGCGGCACGAATTGTTTCCTGAAAATTTCCAGCCTGGCGAGCGATGACCAGGCTTACGTTGCCGAGTTGAAAGCCACGCGGACTACCGCCACAATCATCCGGCAGCCGGGGAAAGGCAACATTGTGGAGTTGTCGCTTCCGGAGCCGCCAGCCGCCGCTCCGGGCAGGCCAGCCGTTGTAACCATTCCGCTAATCGAAGCCGTAAAAACCAACGACATGGAGCAGGTCAAGGCGCTGCTGGAGTCATCTCCCGAACAAATCAAAGCGAGCGATGAGAAAGGGCTGACGGCTCTTCATTGGGCGGCAACGGATGGTTCGGTGGAAGCCGTTCAAGCGTTGCTCGCACATGGTGCAGAGGTGAATGCCAAGACCAAGGGCGACCGCACTCCATTGCATCAGGCCGTCCGTTATGGAAACCTGACGGTTGTAAAACTTCTCTTGGACAACAACGCTGATGTGAATGCAATTGATCGGGGCGGTGTGACCCCGCTCATCTTGGCGGCAACGTTCCAGAAAGATGCCAATATCGTCAAACTCCTCCTCGACCATAAAGCGGATGTCAACATCATTGACACTTTTGGAGGCAATGCGTTGTTGATGGCGGCAGAACAAGGAAGTGGGGAAGAGGTGAAAATGTTGTTGAATGCCGGCAGCGACATTAATGTCTGCGACAAACTCGGTGGTGACACAGCCCTCATCGCGGCAGTGTTGCACAGATGTCCGACTGATGTCATTGAACTGTTGCTGGAGAAAAAACCTGATTTGACCGTGAAGAATAGAGACGGTTTCACGGCGTTGGAAGCGGCGAAGGTCATGGGACGCAACGACGTGGTGCAGTTGCTTAATAAATAGGGTGTGGTGGTGAAGTCGGCGCAGGACGCGGCGGTGCTGGTGCAGGTGTATTAAAATTGTAGGAGACGACGTGAGGAGTCTCGTCACCTCGACTCCTACTTTTATTTTACTGCTTCCCTTTGACTAAACTTTCAACGACTTGCGGATCAGCCAGCGTCGAAACATCGCCGATTTGGTCGGTGTGATTCTCGGCGATTTTGCGGAGAATGCGGCGCATGATTTTGCCAGAGCGAGTTTTCGGCAGGCCGGGCGCAAATTGAATTTTGTCCGGCACGGCAATCGCGCCGATTTCCTTGCGGACGTGCGCGGCGAGCTCCTTTTTCAATTCTTCGCTTTCGGGAATTCCGTCTTTGAGCGTCACGAAGGCGTAGAGCGCCTGGCCCTTGATGTCGTGCGGCATGGGTGCGACGGCGGCTTCGGCGACTTTGGCGTGGCTCACGAGCGCGCTCTCTACTTCGGCAGTGCCGATGCGATGGCCGGAGACGTTCACCACGTCGTCCACGCGGCCGAGCAGCCAGTAGTCGCCGTCGTCGTCCACGCGGCAGCCGTCGCCGGTGAAATACATATTCTTGAACGTGGCGAAATAGGTGTTCACAAAACGCTCATGGTCGCCCCAAGTCGTGCGCATGATGCCCGGCCAAGGTTTTTTTATGCAAAGTTTTCCGCCTTCGTTCGGTTTGCACTCGGTGCCGTCGTCACGTAGCACCACCGGCTCGACGCCGAAAAATGGTTTGCTTGCGCTGCCTGGTTTCAATGTGTTGACGCCGGGCAGGGGAGTGATCAAATGTCCGCCGGTCTCGGTCTGCCACCAGGTGTCCACGATGGGACAGCGTTCGCCGCCGATATGCTTGTGATACCACAACCACGCTTCGGGATTGATGGGTTCGCCGACGGTGCCGAGGACGCGAAGCGAACTTAAATCGTGTTTCGCCGGCCATTCATCACCGAGCCGGATGAGCGCGCGGATGGCCGTGGGCGCGGTGTAAAAGGAATTCACCTTGAACTTCTCGACAATTTTCCAGAAGCGCCCGGCGTCGGGAAATGTCGGCACGCCCTCGAACATCAGCGTCGTGCCGCCGTTGCAAAGCGGGCCGTAAATAACATAGCTGTGGCCGGTGACCCAGCCGATGTCGGCGGTGCAGAAAAAAACGTCGCCGTCGTGGATGTCGAAAACGTATTTCTGCGTGAGCGCGCACCAGAGCAGATAACCGGCGGTGCTGTGGACGACGCCCTTGGGTTTGCCGGTCGAGCCGCTGGTGTAGAGGATGAACAGATAATCCTCCGCGTTCAGTTTTTCCGCCGGACAATCCGCCGAGGCTTTCGCCATCAATTCGTGATACCACTTGTCGCGGACGGGAACGAAGTTGCACGGCTCGGCGTTGCGCTGGACGACGATGACGTGCTGGATGCTGGGCGTGTGCTTGAGCGCGGCGTCGGCGAGTTCCTTGAGCGGAACGTGTTTGCCGGCGCGCAGCGAGACGTTCGCCGTGATGAGCAGTTTGCACTCGGAATCATTGATGCGACCGGCAAGCGAGTCCGAGCTGAACCCGCCGAACACCACCGAATGAATCGCGCCGATGCGCGCGCAGCCGAGCATGGCCACGGCGGCTTCGGGAATCATCGGCATGTAAATCGCCACGCGGTCGCCCTTCTGGATGCCGAGCGATTTCAGCACGTTGGCGAACTTGCAGACCTCCGCGTGCAATTCCGCGTAGGTGATGCGCTTCACGTCCTCCTCCGGTTCGCCCTGCCAGATGATGGCGGTCTGATTGCCGCGCGTCTTGAGGTGGCGGTCAAGGCAGTTGGTTGTGAGGTTCAGTTCACCGTCCTCAAAAAACGTGTGCTGGATTTTCCGCGCGTCCGTGTCCCAGATGAATTTCCCGGCGACGGTGGGCTGCTTGAACCAGCCCAACGCGCCGGCCTGTTCCAGCCAGAATTTTTCCGGCTCGCGAATCGAGCGTTCATAGAGTGCATTGAATTCCGGCGCATTAAGCAGCGCGTGCTTCACAACTTCCGGCGAAGGCGGGAACGTGCGGCCTTCATGTTGCAGCGATTCGGTGGAAATGGTTTTGTCGGTCATGCGATTGGTTTGCGCGACATTTCCGCAAAACTTGCCGTGTCTGTCAACCAATTGCCTCGCGCATGGCGGCGAAGAAATCTTTCCCCGTCGCATCGGACACCGGCAGCTTGGATTTCGCGTCCGAATGTTCGACGAGTTCCTCCGGCAATTCTTTCAAGAACGGCGACGGCTGGCACGGCAGAAGTTGTCCGTATTTTTTCCGCCCGCCGCAATGTGAAATCGTCAGCGTCAGCATCGCGCGCGTGACGGCGACGTAAAATAATCTGCGCTCCTCGTCCATCGTGCCTTCGAGTTTCGAGCGCGAGTGCGGGAGCAAACCGTCTTCCAGCCCGACGATATAGACGTGCGGAAATTCCAGTCCCTTGCAACTGTGCATGGTGATGAGGGTGACGGCGTCGCTGGTGTTTTCCTTTTCCTCCTCGCGGTCGCTGTCGAGCGTGATGTTCTCCAGAAAATTGTCCAGCCGTTCCGCCGGCAGGTTGCCGATGCCGTCCATCGTCGCCATCAATTCGCGCAGGCTGCGGATGCGGCCCTCGGCCACTTCCGGGTCCTTGTCCAGCCGCTTCAGCTCGGCGAGGTAGCCGGTCTCGTTCAGGAAGTTTTCAGCCCAGCGTGCGAGCGTAAAAGTAGTGGCACAGGCATCTTGCCTGTGTGTTTCTGGACTGGCCTTGTTCTCGGAACTCACAGGCAAGATGCCTGTGCCACTAAGCTGTCCGCGCGTTCGCTCGATGAATTCCACAAACGCCTCGATGCTTTTGCGCGTGTTCGCCTGGAACGCCGTCGTCACGAGCGGGTTTTTCATGGCGGTGAAGACGGAGCATTTGCGCTCGTGGCTCGCGCCGAGCAGGCGTTCCATCGTCACGTCGCTCAAGCCGCGCGCGGGGACGTTGGCGATGCGCAGCAGGCTGATGTCATCGTGCGGATTGATGAACGTCTTCAGGTAGGCGAGAAAATCCTTCACTTCGCGCCGGTCGAAGAAGCTTTGTCCGCCGATGAGATGATAACGGACGGAGGCCTTGCGCAGTTCCATTTCGAGCGGGCGCGACTGCTGGTTGGTGCGGAACAGGATCGCGCAATCCTTCCACGGCGCGCGTCGCGTGAGCCGGAGAAATTCGATCTGCACGACGATTTCTCGCGCCTCGGCCTCGTCGTTGTCATAGGTCTGCAACTGGATTTTCGCACCCGTGCCTTTTTGCGACCAAAGCTGTTTCACGCGGCGGCGCACGTTGTTTTTAATGATGGCGTTCGCGGCGTTGAGGATATTCGTCGTGCTGCGATAATTTTGCTCGAGCTTGACGACTTTGATTTCGGGAAAATGTTTTTCCATGTCGAGCAGATTTGCGACCTCCGCGCCGCGCCAGCCATATATGCTCTGGTCGTCGTCGCCGACGACGCACAGATTCCGATGCTCCGACGTCAACGCGTGGACGAGCTGAAACTGCGCGGCGTTCGTGTCCTGATATTCGTCAACCATGACGTAACGATATTTCGCGCGGCAGGCTTCGAGCGCACCGGGATGCTCGCGGAATAATCGCAACGTGAGCAAAATCAGATCGTCGAAGTCCACGGCGTTGCAAGCGTGCAACGCGGATTCGTAACGCTTGGCGATGTGTTCGGCCAACGCGCGAATGTTTTTATCACCGAAAACTTTTGAGTTCTCGCCGCCGTTTTTGAATTTGCTCAACATGGCGAGAATTGAGCCGGGATCGGTCTTCTCGCCTTTCGCGGAAATGTTCGCCAGGATTTTTTTGACCGCGCTCAATTGCTCCGATTCATCGTAGATGACGAAATTTCTTTTGTAACCGAGCTTTTCAATGTGCTGGCGGAGAATCCGGACGCAGAGCGAATGGAAAGTGCAAATCGTCGGACTCTCATCCTTCTGACTTCCGACTTCTGACTTCTGACTTCGCTTCGGCAAAAGTTTGTTCACGCGTTCCCGCATTTCGCGCGCTGCCTTGTTCGTGAACGTGACACCCAAAATATTTCCCGACGCGATCCCGCGCGCGACCATGTGCGCGATGCGGAATGTGATGACGCGCGTCTTGCCCGTGCCCGCGCCCGCGAGGATGAGCACCGGGCCGCGAATGGTCTCGGCGGCCAGGCGTTGCTGCGGATTGAGCGTGTTCAGATTCACCATCGGTCGCGGAGTTTAATTTGCGCCGAAGCGAACGCAAGCGCGCAGGGAAAATTTTTCTTAAGCCACAGATTTTCACAGATGAAACACAAATAAGCATCCGCAGATTGCGCCGATTTTCGCAGATTAAATTCCCCAAAAAATCTGCGTCAATCCGCGAAATCTGCGGACAGAATCCTTTCCCATCTGTGTTTCATCTGTGAAAATCTGTGGCAAAAATTATTTCCCTCAAGAAAAAATAAGTTGCGCGAACCGTGCATCGCAGCTTAAAGATTCGCACGACAAATGGGCAAAACACTCATCATCGCGGAAAAACCGTCGGTCGCCGGGGACATCTCCAAGGCGCTCGGCAAGTTTGAGAAGAACGCGGACTTCTACGAAAATGACCAATACGTCATCTCGTCGGCGGTCGGTCATCTGCTCACGATCGCCGTTCCGGAACAGTTCGAGGTCAAGCGCGGCAAATGGACTTTTGCGAATCTGCCCGTCATTCCGCCGCACTTCGATCTGCTGCCCATTGAAAAAAATGAGACGCGGCTGAAAGTTTTGGTGAAACTAATCAAACGCAAAGATGTCACCGCGCTCGTGAATGCCTGCGACGCCGGGCGCGAAGGGGAATTAATTTTCCGCTACATCGTTCAATACGCGAAAACCGACAAGCCCATCCAGCGGCTCTGGCTGCAATCCATGACGCCCGCCGCGATCCGTGACGGCTTCGCGCACTTGCGCACGGACGGCGAAATGATTCCGCTCGCTGACGCGGCGACGTGCCGCAGCGAGAGCGACTGGCTTATCGGCATCAACGGCACGCGCGCGATGACGGCGTTCAATTCCAAGACCGGCGGTTTTCATCTCACGACGGTCGGCCGCGTGCAGACGCCGACGCTAGCGATCCTCGTCGAGCGCGAGGAGAAGATCAAAAAATTCGTTTCGCGCAATTATTGGGAAATCCATGGCACCTTCGGCGCGGAAGCGGGCGAATACGCCGGACGCTGGTTCGACGAAAAGTTTTCCAAGAAGGAAGGCGACGAACAATCAAGGCCGGAACGCGTTTGGGAAATTGCGCGCGCGGAAGAAATCCAGAAAAAATGTCTTGGCAAGCCGGGCATCGTCACGGAAGAAAGCAAGCCGACGACTTCGATGTCGCCGCAGCTTTATGATTTGACGACGCTGCAGCGCGAGGCGAATGGGCGATTTGGTTTTTCTGCAAAAAATACTTTGGGACTTGCGCAGGCGCTTTACGAAAAACACAAAGTGCTGACCTATCCGCGAACGGATTCGCGCGCGTTGCCGGAAGATTATTTGGAGACCGTCAAGACGACGCTGGGAATGCTGGCGGAAACGAATTACCGCACGCCGGCGGAAACGATTTTGAAGAACGGCTGGGTGCGTCCGAACAAGCGCATTTTTAATAATGCGAAAGTCTCGGATCACTTTGCGATCATTCCCACGCTCATCGCGCCGAAAGCGTTGAGCGAGCCGGAACAAAAACTTTATGACCTCGTCACGAAACGCTTTCTCGCGATTTTTTATCCGGCGGCGGAATTTCTCGTGACCACGCGCATCACGCGCGTCGAGAGCGAGCCGTTCAAGAGCGAAGGCAAGGTGATGGTGAACGCGGGCTGGCTCGCGGTTTACGGCAAGGAAGCGGCGGAGTCCGATGATACGCCGACACTCGCGCCCGTGAAACCGAACGAAACCGTGAAGACGGAAAAAATCGAAGTCGAGGCGAACGTCACCAAGCCGCCAGCGCGTTATTCGGAAGCGACGTTGCTCGGCGCGATGGAGGGCGCGGGCAAATTGATTGATGATGAGGAATTGCGCGAGGCGATGTCAGACAAAGGTCTCGGCACGCCCGCGACGCGCGCGACGATCATCGAAGGTTTGATCTGGGAAAAATATGTCGTGCGCAATGGCCGGGAATTGCAGCCGACCGCGAAGGCGTTTTCGATCATCACGCTGCTGCGCGGTTTGGAAATTCCGCAACTCTGCTCACCGGAATTGACGGGCGAATGGGAGTTCAAGTTGAATCTCATGGCGCGCGGAAAAATGAAGCGCGACGATTTTATGGCGGAAATCGCCGACGCGACGCGCGACATGGTGGCCAAGGCGAAAAGTCACGAGAGCGACACCGTGCCCGGCGATTACGGGAAATTAAACGTGCCATGTCCGAAATGCGGCGGCGAGATTTTGGAGAACTACAAGAAATTCCAGTGCCAGAAATGCGACTTCGCGCTCTGGAAAATTGTCGCGAGCCGGCAGTTGGAAATTTCCGAGGTCGAGGAACTCATCAGCAAAGGCACAGTCGGTCCGCTGCAAGGTTTTCGCAGCAAGCAGGGATTTCCGTTCGCGGCAATCATCAAGATGGGCGCGGACTTCAAGCCGGAGTTTGATTTTGGGAACGATAAAAATGCAGACGGCGGAGATTCCGCTCCGATTGATTTCACCGGCAAGGAACCGCTCGGCAAGTGTCCGAAGTGCGGCGGGCGCGTGTTTGACGGCGGGATGAATTATCTTTGCGAGAACGCGACGGGCGCGGCGAAAACCTGCACGTTCAAGACGGGCAAAATTATTTTACAGCAACCAATCGAGGCGGCGCAGGTGAAAAAAATGCTGGAGACGGGCAAGACGGATTTGCTGACCAAATTTATTTCCAAGAAAAACAACCGCGCGTTCAAGGCGTTTCTGGTGATCAAGGACGGCGGAACGGCGTTTGAATTTGAACCGCGTGAAAAGAAGGGCAACGCGAAGGACGGAACGCCGCGCGAGCCGATGCCGAAGATTGATTTCACCGGAAAAGATGTCGTCGGCAAATGCCCGAAGTGCGGCGGGAAAATTTTTGACACCGAGCAGGGTTATCTTTGCGAAAATTCCCAACGCGAATCGAAGTCGTGCAAATTCAAAATCGGGCGGGAGATTTTGCAGCAGCCGATTGACGCGGCGCAGGCGAAAAAAATTCTCGCCGACGGCAAAAGTGATCTGCTTGACAAATTTATTTCCAAGGCCGGCAAGCCGTTTCCGGCGTATCTCGTGATGGATGCGAAGGGCAAGATTACTTTTGATTTTCCACCGCGCGATTAAATCTGTAACCAATTGGTTGGCGGCAAAGTCTAAAGTTCTTTCCCTTCAGCATAAATTGAATTCAAACATGAATAAATCATTTCACGTCCTCACGTTGCTGGCCGCCTGCACATTGATTGTCTCATGCGCGGCACAGCGGAACCCGGTTTCTTCGACGCAAAAAATGCCGGCGGCGCAGCCTGGAACTTTCAGCGTCCGCGCTTTCGGCGCGAAGGGCGACGGCAAGGCCAAGGACACCGCCGCGTTTCAAAAGGCGCTCGACGCGTGCCAAGCCGCCGGTGGCGGAATGGTTTTTGTGACCAACGGTTTTTACCTCATCGGCAGCATCGTCATCGGCGGCAACACCACGCTGCAACTGGCCGACCACGCCAGCCTCGTCGGCAGCCCGGACATCAAGGATTATCCGACCGTGCGCATCCGTTGGGAAGGCGAGTTCACGAACGGCCACCGCGCGCTGATTTTTTCCGAAAAGACGGCCAACGTCACCGTCACGGGACACGGTTCAATTTTCGGGCCGCCGATCAACGTGAGCCGTTTGCGGAATCCGCGCGGGCCGTCGTTGATGGAATTTTCCGAATGCACGAATGTCACGCTCGAAAATTTCTCGACGCTTTATCAGGAGCTGTGGTCCATCCATCCGATGCTCTGCCAGAAATTCACCGCGCGAAATCTGCTCATCCGTTCCATCGGTTCCAACGGCGACGGCATTGACGTGGATTCCTGCTCGAACGTGCTCATCGAGGCTTGCGACATTGACACGGGCGACGACGCGATCTCGCTGAAATCCGGTCGCGGCGCGTCGGCGATTGCGCTGGCGCGACCGACGGAGGATGTCGTCATCCGGAATTGCACGCTGGTCAGCAGCCAGTTTGCCGCCATCGGCGTCGGCACGGAATTGTCCGGCGGCATCCGCAACGTGCGCGTGGAAAACTGCACCATCTCCGGCTTTCAAAACGCATTCTTTTTGAAAAGCCGCGACGGGCGCGGCGGCTTCATCGAAAATTTCACCGGCAATTATCTCACCATCAACAATGCGCCGACGTTTCTGGGGATCAACCTGCTCAACAAAGGCGTCCAAGGGGACGCTCCGGTCACGAACAAAGTTGTGAAATGGACGCGCGTGGACAATATCCGCTTTAGCAATGTGCTGGTGGAAAGCGTCGGCAACCTGGTCCTCGCGCAGGACATCCCGCGCGCGCAGCCGGTGGACGGACTGTCGCTCTCCAACTTCAGCGGGACGTGCAATCAGGCGTTCCGGCTGTCGAACATGACGAACGTCACGCTTGCCGCGATCAAAGTGACGGGCTATCGCGGCGCGTTCATGACCAAGACCAATGTTCAGGGCAGCGGACTGGAAGCGCCGAAATGATTTTTAGCAATTCCTGTTGCTGCAAATCCTGGTGGATTGTTGTATCAGTTTGATGTGACGGACGATTCAAACAGCCAGCCGAAATTGACGGACAAGTGGGTTCAGAAATTCCTCGCGCACCTCGCCACGGATCGCGGCGCGTCGGTTTACACACAGCGGAATTACCAGCAGGCGTTGACGGAATTTTCCCGCTGGCATACGGAAAGTCTAAAGTCCGAAGTCCAAAGTCCAAAGTCGGAGCCGACCGTTGAGTGGGAAAAACTTCAGCGCGATGATTTTCGCAGCTTCGTCAGATTTCTCGGAAGAAATAATTTGAGCCGCGCGGCGACGCAATTAAGGTTCTCGGCGCTGCGGACGTTTTACAAGTTTCTCATCCGGCACGGTGCCGCCGAAAGTTCGCCGATAAAAAATCTGTCGCTGCCGAAACTGGAAAAGCGGCTGCCGAAATTTTTGACGAAGCAGCAGATGGAGGCGCTGCTCGTCGCGCCGTTTGAGCTTTTGAAAATTCAGAAAACAAAAAAAGCCGGACGGCCGGTTTCCCAAGTCGCCGCCTTGCGCGATGTTGCGGTTCTTGAAACGATTTATTCCTGCGGCCTGCGCGTGAGCGAATTGTGCGGCCTGCGCGTGGATGACATTGACTGGGGCGGGCAGATTGTGCGCGTGCGCGGCAAGGGCAAAAAGGAACGAATGGTGCCGATCGGCAGGCCGGCGTTAATGGCGATCCAGGATTATTGGAACACATTCAAACAGCCACCGGCCGGAGCATCGCCGATTTTTTTTGCGGAGACAAAAAAACGTGCGCCGCTCGCGCCGGTTCAACTCGCCCGGCGGCTGAAACAATTTCTCGCCATCGCCGGGCTGGACCCAGGTTTGACGCCGCACAAATTGCGGCATAGTTACGCGACGCATTTGCTGGACGCGGGTGCGGATTTGCGGAGCGTGCAGGAACTGCTCGGCCACGCGCATCTGGTCACGACGCAGGTTTATACGCACGTCACGACGGAGCGGTTGAAGAAGGCTTATGACGCGGCGCATCCGCGGGCGTAGAAAATTTTGAGTTCTGCCGTCCTTTCGCAAAATCATTTGTGCCTTGGCTGTGCAAATTCTGGCGGCCAAGAAAAATAAAATTGCCTGTTGACAGGAACGGCATTATTTCATAATTTCACTGTCGTCGGTAGTCCGTAAAACAACAATTTGGCCGGTAGCCCTTCAAGTTTTCGAAAGAAAATGATTGAGGGGATCGGTTTTTTGTCGTTTTGCGTGTCTGGCTTGAACGATTGATTTGTGTGCCCATGTAGCTCAGTTGGTAGAGCACATCCTTGGTAAGGATGAGGTCATCAGTTCAATCCTGATCATGGGCTCCAGACAATTTGCTGAAACAAAAACATAAATAAACAGACCAGAACATATGGCTAAAGAGCAATTCCAACGAACGAAACCGCACGTCAACGTCGGCACGATTGGTCACGTTGACCATGGCAAATCCACTTTGACCGCGGCAATTGTCCACACCCAAAGCAAGAAGGGTCTGGCGACTCCGATTTCTTACGCGGACATCACCAAGGGCGGCACGGTGCGCGACGAAAACAAAACCGTCACCATCGCCGTCTCGCACGTTGAATACGAAACCGCCAAGCGCCACTACGCGCATGTTGACTGCCCCGGCCACGCTGACTATGTGAAGAACATGATCACCGGCGCGGCGCAGATGGACGGCGCGATTCTCGTCGTCAGCGCGGCGGACGGCCCGATGCCCCAGACGCGCGAACATATTTTGCTTGCCCGCCAGGTCGGCGTTCCGGCCATCGTGGTTTTCCTGAACAAGATTGACCTCGTGGATGACAAGGAGTTGCTCGACCTCGTGGAAATGGAAATTCGCGATCTGCTCACCAAGTATGGTTTTCCCGGCGACAAGACGCCGGTTATTCGCGGCAGTTCTGCGGCGGCGATGGCCGACAAGCCTGAAGGCCAGAAGGCTATCCAGGAATTGTTGGACGCAGTTGACAATTTTATTCCGCTGCCGGTTCGCGAAGTGGACAAACCGTTTTTGATGTGCGTCGAGGACGTTTTCAACATTGAAGGTCGCGGCACGGTCGTGACCGGTCGCGTCGAACGCGGCACGCTCAAGAAAATGGAAGAAGTTGAAATTGTCGGCTTGAAAGAGACGCGCAAGACGGTGGCGACGGACATCGAAATGTTCCGCAAGCTTCTGGATTCCGCGAGCGCGGGCGACAATGTCGGCGTTCTGCTGCGCGGCACGAAGAAGGAAGAAGTCGAACGCGGCATGGTTTTGGCCAAGCCCGGCACGATCAAGCCGCACACGAAATTCAAGGCGGAAGTTTATGTCTTGACCAAAGATGAAGGTGGTCGTCACACGCCTTTCTTCACGAATTATCGTCCGCAATTTTATTTCCGCACCTCGGACGTGACCGGCACGCTGACGTTGCCGACGGGCGTCGAGATGGTCATGCCTGGCGACAATGTTGCCGTGGAAGTGGAATTGCAGAAGTCCGTCGCGATGGACAAGGGTTTGAAGTTCGCCATCCGCGAAGGTGGCCGCACGATCGGTTCGGGCATCGTCACGGAAGTCATCGCGTAAGATGTTTTGAAATCCGGGAGGCGGAGATTGAACTTTTCCGTCTCCCTTTTTGTCCGAAGATTGGGCGGATACGGCAGTAGCTCAATTGGTAGAGTAGCGGTCTCCAAAACCGTTGGTTGGGGGTTCAAGTCCCTCCTGCCGTGCCAATCTGCGACGGAGAGGTGGCAGAGTGGTCTATCGCGGCGGTCTTGAAAACCGCTTCAGGCGAAAGCCTGACGGGGGTTCGAATCCCTCCCTCTCCGCCAGCCTGGCTGGAAGAGCGAAGGTTGAAAAATGCGGGCTGCGGCTCGCGGGCAAACGAAAAAATTTGTGAATTATCTGTCAATTTTAATCTGGGTGGTCGTTGTCGGGGCGGTCTTTGGCCTGTTGTGGTGGCAAGGACAGTTGGCGCGATTGACCGTCTATGTCCAGGAAACGCGCGAAGAGCTGAAAAAATGTTCATGGCCGACTTGGGATGAACTGAAAGGCTCGACGGTGCTGATCATTATTTCAATCGGCTTGCTCGGCGCGTTCACCTATGTGGTGGACAACATTTTCCAGGTAATTTTCTTTAAGTTGATTTGAGCATCATGCGCAACCAATGGTTCATCATCCAGACGCTGTCCGGCCAGGAAAACAAGGTCAAGGACAGCATCGAGAAGCGCGTCAAGACCGACGAGATGCAGGCTTACGTCAAGGAAGTCCTCGTGCCGATTGAAAAGGTTGTCGAGGTTCGCAACCAGAAAAAAACCGTGTCGAGCCGCAAGCTGTGGCCGGGCTACGTTTTCGTGGACATGGTTTTGCTGGATGAGAACAACAAGATCATCGAAGAGCCGTGGTATTTCATCAAGGAAACACAAGGCGTGATCGGATTTGTCGGCGGCGAACCGCCCGTGCCGACGCCGACGGAAGAAGTCGAGGCGATCAAGGTGCAGATTTCCGCGTCGGAAGAAACGGAAAAGCCGAAGGTCAATTTTGAAGTCGGCGAAACGATCAAGATCAACAACGGGCCGTTCCTGAATTTCAGCGGCGTGATCGAGGAGATTGATCCGGATCGCGGCAAGTTGAAAGTGACCGTGAACATTTTCGGACGCAACACGCCGGTTGAACTCGAATACTGGCAGGTGGAGAAGGCATAGGCTCGTAATCCTAATCTTGTTCTTAATCGTAATCTGTTTCAGTGATTAGGATTAAGATTACGAGTAAGATTAAAAAAATTTTATGGCAAAGAAGATTACAGGATATATCAAACTGCAGATTGCCGCCGGCCAGGCCAATCCCGCGCCGCCCGTCGGCCCGTCGCTCGGCCAGCACGGCGTCAACATCATGGCGTTCTGCAAAGAATTCAACGCAGCGACAAAAAACGACGCCGGGCTGGTGATTCCAGTTGTCATCACAGTTTATCAGGACAAGTCGTTCACGTTCATCACCAAGTCGCCGCCCGCGTCAATCCTCTTGAAAAAAGCGGCGGGCATCACCGCCGGCTCGAAAGTGCCGAACAAGGACAAAGTCGGCAAGGTCACGCGCAAGCAGGTTTTGGACATCATCAAGATGAAGTCCAAGGACATGAACACGACGAACGAAGAAGCGGCCTTCCGCGTCATTTCGGGAACGGCGCGCAGCATGGGAATTGAAGTTGTCGGTTGAAAATAAAATTAACCACCAAGACACAAAGTTATGAAAACAAAAATCAAATATTTGTTGGTTCTCGTTCTCGCTTCCTTTGTGCTTGCTGGCTGTTGCACGATGCACAGCAAAACGAAGCAAATGGAGTATAAAGTTGACTGGATTAAAGCCAGCGATGCTAACACGCAATTGAACGAATATGGCAAAGATGGATGGAAACTTGTTTCCGTTATTCTTCAGCAAGATGGAGTTTCAGCTCAATACACTTTTGAACGTCCGAAACATTAAAAATACAATCGCGGGAGAGCCAAAAGCTCGCATGAACCGCACCAAATAAAATGCCCAGTAAACGATTCAAAAAAGCACTCGAAGTTGTGGATGCGAAAAAAACGTATCCACTGAAGGATGCCGTCGGCGTGCTCGCAAAATTTCCGAAGGCCAAATTCAACGAGACGATTGATCTCGCGTTCCGCCTCGGCGTTGACCCGAAGCAATCGGATCAAATGGTTCGCGGAACGGTCCCGCTTCCGCACGGCAGCGGCAAGACGGTGCGCGTTCTGGTTTTCACGCGCGATGGAAATGCAGCCGAAGCGGCGAAAGCTGCGGGCGCAGAATACGTCGGTTTCGCCGACATGATCCAGAAGTGCAACGAAGGCTGGAATGATTTTGACGTGGCGATCGCCACGCCGGAAGCGATGATTGAAGTCCGCAAGCTCGGCAAAGTTCTCGGACCGCGCGGTCTCATGCCGAATCCGAAAACCGGCACGGTCACGGACGACACGGCGAAGGCTGTGAAAGAAGTCAAAGCCGGTCGCGTTGAATTCAAAACGGACAAAGCCGGAAATGTCCACGTCATCGTCGGCAAGGCGTCGTTCAAGCCGGAACAGATTGAAGAAAATGCGCGCGCGGTGATTGAAGCCGTTGCGAAAGCAAAGCCGTCAAGCGTCAAAGGCATTTACATCAGTTCATGCACGCTGTCGGCGACGATGAGTCCGCCCGTGCGCGTGGACGTGCGCGAGTTCTCAAACAATTAAAATATTTTACCATGCGTGCTGAAAAACAATTATTGACGAAAGAATACGCCGCCCGGTTGAACGCCTCGCCGTTCTTCATCGTGATCGGCTATCAAGGACTGAAAGTTTCGCATTTCTCGGAACTGCGCCAGCGTCTGCAAAAGGCGGGCGCGGAAGTTCACGTCGTGAAAAATTCCATCTTTCGCATCGCGGCGAAGGAGGCCGGAGTTGCGGAATTGAACGGCTCGCTTACCGGGCAAATGGCCGTTGTGACCGGACAGAAAGATATTTCCGCTGCTGCAAAGGCGCTGAAAAATTTCGGCGCGGAATTTGACAAGCTGAAAATCAAGTTCGGCTACTTGAACAACCAGCGGCTCGAAGAAGCCGGCATCGTTGCGCTGGCGGATTTGCCGAGCCTCGACGTTTTGCGCGCGAAAATTTTGGGACTGTTCGTGGCTCCGGCGACGAAGCTGGCGATTTTGATTAATACGCCCGCGTCGCAATTGGCGCAGGTCATCAAGGCGAAGTCGGAGAAATCCGAATAACAATTTCCGGTTTGAGTTTTCAAGCCGGGGAACCAACAAACAACAACAACGTAAATCGTCGGTTTAAACGAACTTAAAATTGTCGAGTAGGACAGGCGTCGCGCCTGTCTCTTACTAAAACAAATGAGACAGGCGCGACGCCTGTCCTACGGCAAACGACGAGACGACAGAAAGAAAAGTAATATGGCTGACATCGCAAACATCGTGGAAGAATTGAGCAAGTTGACGGTCTTGGAAGCCGCCGACTTGGTGAAACAACTTGAAACCAAATGGGGCGTTTCCGCCGCCGCGCCTGTCGCGGTTGCCGCTGCCGGCGGCGCTGCTGCTGCTGCTCCCGCTGCTGCTGCGAAGGACACGTTTGACGTGATCCTCGTCTCTGCTCCGGCGGACAAGAAAATCGCCGCCATCAAGGCCGTGCGCGAAATCAAGGCCGGCCTCGGATTGGCGGAAGCCAAGGCGCTGGTCGAAGGCGCTCCGAAGCCCGTGCTGGAAGGCGCTAACAAGGCTGACTCCGACGCTGCCAAGAAAAAGCTCGAGGAAGCCGGCGCGAAAGTGGAAGTCAAGTAATTGCCGGATTGTCGGGACGGCGGCATTTTGCCGCCGCCCCGTTCCCGCAAAACTGCGGACGCAGATTTTTTTGAATTTTGAATTACAAAATTGGAGCAGAAAAACCGGTTTTAGTTTTGGCAGGTTTGCCGTCAAACGCGGCGGGTCTGCCTTGTGTCGTTGAGTAAATTTACCGGTCCGGCGCTGTTGCCGGGCCAAACCAGAAAGTCCAAATGCCATCGCGAGCCACTGAAAGAATCAACTTCGGCAAAATCAAAGAGATTGTCGTGCCGCCCAACATGATCGAGTTGCAGACGAATTCCTACAAGGAGTTCCTGCAGGCCGACGCCCACGGAAAGCGCGACAAAAGCGCCGGCCTTGAATCGGTTTTTCATGAGGTGTTTCCCATCGAAAGCTACGATGGCAAGTGCAGGCTCAAATACAAATCCTACGAAATCGGCGCGCCGAAAATTGACTGGCTGGAATGTCTGCGCGAAGGACTGACTTATGGCGCGCCGCTTTACGTCACGTTCCTGCTCGAGGAGGAGGCCAAGAGCGCGAAGGAAGAAAAAGTTTTCATGGGCGAACTTCCGCTGATGACGCCGCAGGGCACGTTTGTCATCAACGGCGCAGAGCGCGTCGTGGTTTCACAATTGCACCGGTCGCCGGGCATCGCGTTCGAGGCGACCCAGCATCCGAACGGGAAATTGCTGCACAGCTTCCGCGTCATTCCCGACCGCGGTTCCTGGTATGAGGCGCAGTTTGATACGAGCGATTTGCTTTACGTTTATCTTGACCGCAAAAAACGCCGCCGCAAATTTTTGACGACGACGTTTTTCCGCGCGTTGAGCTTTCTTGACCACGAGGAAAAGGAAAAAGGTTCCAAGTCGAAGGACAACGGCGGATTGACGCGCGGCTCGGACGAGGAAATTTTGAAGTTGTTCTACGAGATCGAGGAACTTTCGGTCAAGGAAGCCGAGAAGCTCGAAGATTTGCCGAACCGGGTTTTGATCCATGACGCGACCGACGAGGAAAAAGGTCTCGTCGTGGCGCGTGCGTTTGAGCCGCTCTCCAAGGCCGTCATCAAGCAGATCGCCGAACTCGGCGTGACGAAAATCAAGGTCGTGGACACTTCGGTGGACGAAGGCATCATCATCAAGTGCCTCAAAAAAGATCCGGCGAAAAACGAAGAAGAGGCGCTGAAGGACATTTATCGCCGTTTGCGTCCCGGCGACCCGCCGACGGCGGCGAACGCGCGGGCGTTGCTCAAGCGTTTGTTCTTCGATCCGAAGCGTTATGATTTGGGCCGCGTTGGCCGTTACAAAATCAATCAGAAGCTCGGGATGAAGGACAAGCAGGAATCGCGCATTCTGACGAAGGAAGATTTGGTCGCCGCGACGAAGTATCTGCTCCGCCTCAAAAAGGGCGAGGGCAGTGTGGACGACATTGACCATCTTGGCAGCCGCCGCATCCGCACGGTTGGCGAATTGCTTTCCAACCAATGCCGCGTCGGCCTGGCGCGCACGGAACGGCTCGTCAAGGAACGCATGACGCTGTTCGATCAAAGCATCGAAGCCATGATGCCGCAGAAATTGATCAACCCGAAGGCGCTTTCGGCGGTCATCCGCGATTTCTTTGGCCGCTCGCAATTGTCGCAGTTCATGGATCAAATCAATCCGCTCGCGGAACTCACGCACAAACGCCGCTTGTCGGCGCTTGGACCAGGCGGTCTCTCGCGTGACCGCGCGGGCTTTGAAGTCCGCGACGTGCATCCGTCGCACTACGGCCGCATTTGCCCGATCGAAACGCCCGAAGGCCCGAACATCGGCCTCATCGCGTCGCTCGCGACGTTTGCGCGCATCAATGATTTCGGCTTTCTCGAAACGCCGTATCGCAAGGTCGAAAAAGGCCGTGTTACCGAACACATTGATTACCTGACCGCCGACCGCGAAGAACAATTCATCGTCGCGCAGGCGAACTCGCTGATTGACGACAAGGGACGCTTCCTGACCGAACGCGTCGTCTGCCGCTCGCGCACGGACTTCATTGACGTGGAGCCGGACAAGGTGGATTACATGGACGTTTCGCCGAAGCAGCTCGTCTCAATCGCGGCGTCGCTGATTCCGTTCCTCGAACATGACGATGCGAACCGCGCGTTGATGGGTTCCAACATGCAACGCCAGGCCGTGCCGCTGCTCATCACCGATGCGCCGCTGGTTTCGACCGGCTTGGAAGACCGCGTGGCGCGTGATTCGCGTGCTGTCGCTGTCGCCGATGAAGCGGGCAAAGTCGCATCCGTCACCGGCAACCAGGTCATCATCACCGAAGACGGCAAACTGCCGGAAACGAAAAAGAAAATTAAACATGATCCGGCGAACGGCGTTCACGTTTATCCGATCCGCAAATTCATGCGCTCGAATGCCGCGACCTGCATCAACCAGAAAATTCTGGTGAGCAAGGGCGATCATGTGAAAAAAGGCCAGGTCATCGCCGACGGGCCTTGCACCGAAAACGGTGAGCTGGCGCTTGGTCGCAACGTGCTCGTGGCGTTCATGCCGTGGAACGGTTACAACTTCGAGGACGCTATTCTCATCAGCGAGAAGATCGTCAAGGAAGATATTTTCACCTCGATTCACATTGATGAATTTGAAGTAGCGGCCCGCGACACCAAGCTCGGACCGGAAGAAATCACGCGCGACATCCCGAACCTCGGCGATGAGGCGTTGAAAAATCTCGGCACCGACGGCGTCATCCGCATCGGCGCGGAAGTGAAGCCCGGCGACATTCTCGTCGGCAAAATCACGCCGAAATCTGAAACCGAACTCGCGCCGGAAGAACGTTTGCTCCGCGCCATCTTCGGTGAAAAGGCGGCGGACGTGAAAGACACTTCGTTGAAAGTTCCGTCCGGCACTTACGGCATCGTCATGGACGTGAAAGTTTCGTCCAAGAAAGACGGCGAGCGCACGGTCAAATCGGCTTCGAGCGAGGAAAAGCGCCACGCGAAGCAGATCGAGGAAGATCACAAGAAGAAGGTTGACGAATTGAGCGACCAGTTGACGGAAGCGTTGAGCAACATTCTGCTCGGCGAAAAAATTCCCCTCGACGTGGTGAATTCCGAGACCGGCGAAATCATCATCCCGGCGAACCGCAAGATCACGAAGACGCTTTTGCGCAAGCTGGCGGGCGTTTATGACCGCATCGAAATTGACCCGTCGCCGATCCGCAACAAGATCACCGAGATCATCGGCCAGTTCAAAAAACGCTTCGACGATTTGCAAATGCAATACGACGAGGAAATGGAACGCGCCGAGGCTGGCGAAGGTTCGGAAGCGGGCATCGTCAAGTCGGTCAAAGTTTACATCGCGTCCAAGCGCAAATTGTCCGTCGGCGACAAAATGGCCGGCCGTCACGGGAACAAAGGTGTCGTCGCAAAAATTGTTAAAGAAGAAGATATGCCGCATCTCGCGGACGGAACGCCGGTGGAAATTGTTTTGAATCCGCTGGGCGTGCCGAGCCGTATGAACGTCGGGCAGGTTTTGGAAACGCACTTGGGCTGGGCGGCGAAAATCCTCGGCTTGAAATTCGCGACGCCGGTCTTTGACGGCATCAAGGAAAAGGACATTCGTGGCTATTTGAAACAAGCCGGATTGCCGGAGCACGCCAAGACGCATCTTTATGATGGACGCACCGGCGATATGTTCGACCAGGAAATTGTCGTCGGCTACATCTACATGATGAAGCTCGGCCACTTGGTCGCGGACAAGATTCACGCCCGCGCGGTTGGACCATATTCGCTCGTCACGCAGCAACCGCTCGGCGGCAAGGCGCAATACGGCGGCCAGCGCTTCGGTGAAATGGAAGTGTGGGCGATGGAAGCCTACGGCGCGGCCTACACGTTGCAGGAACTCCTGACCGTGAAATCCGACGACGTGCAGGGCCGCACGCGCATTTACGAAAGCATCGTCAAGGGCGACAACTCGCTCGAGGCGGGAATTCCCGAATCGTTCAACGTGCTGGTGAAGGAAATGCAATCGCTCGGCCTCGACGTGAAGGTCGGTTACACCAACCCGGCGGAACATCCGGAGAACGGAAACAGCGACGCGGCGGCGGCTTTGACGGCGGTTTAATTGAAATTATTTATTTATGACAACTTCAAAAGAAAACGCCCGCGAATTGCTCGGCCTGGAAAAAGTCAACCAGGTGGACTACATCGGCATCACGCTCGCGTCGCCCGACGCCATCCGCTCGTGGAGCAAGGGCGAAGTCAAGAATCCCGAGACCATCAACTACCGCACGTTCAAGCCGGAAAAGGGCGGCCTGTTCTGCGAACGCATTTTCGGTCCCGTCAAGGACTGGGAATGTTCCTGCGGAAAATACAAACGCATCAAGCATCGCGGCATCGTCTGCGACCGTTGCGGCGTCGAGGTGACGCTGGCGCGCGTCCGCCGCGAACGCATGGGCCACATCGAACTCGCCGTGCCGACCTGCCATATCTGGTTCTTCAAGTGCATGCCCTCGCGCATCGGTCTGGCGCTGGACATGACGGCACGCCATTTGGAACGCGTGATTTATTACGAAGATTACCTGGTCATTGATCCGGGCAACACGCCGTTGAAGGCGCATCAATTGTTGAGCGAACTGGAATGCCGTGAAGCGCGCGAGACCTACGGCGCGGAAGCCTTCGTCGCCAAGATGGGCGCGGAAGCCGTGCGCGAGGCGTTGGAACGCGTGGATCTGGTCAAGGGTGCGCATGAGCTGGAACGCGCCATGACGGAAACCAAGAGCAAACAGATCCGCAAGAAGCTCGCCA
>Ga0224554_1000821_pt1 | contig 23032 bp, 17 predicted proteins | sample 714S22024metaG_FD_180666 | JGI IMG/M metagenome (GOLD analysis project Ga0224554, IMG submission 180666) | Peat soil microbial communities from Stordalen Mire, Sweden - 717 S2 20-24 | ecosystem: Environmental > Terrestrial > Soil > Wetlands > Peat | place: Sweden: Norrbotten County, Stordalen...
CACTTCCACCGAACCCATCTTCCCCGCCGCATAAGGGCCCGCTTTCGTAATCGCATCCTTCAGATGCTGGCCGGCTTCGACAATGGGCTGCTTCACCAGAATCATCCGCTCGACCTCGTGGAACCGGATCCTCGCCGTCCACTGGGCTTTGTGGATGTATGGGTTCGAGAGCACACGCCGAGCCCGATGAAAGATTGCGTCCAGGTTCATGCCAGATCTCTTTCCCTTTGCGTGCTCAACCGCCTGAGTGGAAGCGAGAGTTTCAGTTCCTTCAAGGAGTGAGGCTCTGCTTGACGTGCCTGATCGACCTTAATCAACAAAACCCTTTGTCCGCGTAAAGTACTTGCTGTCTCTTGACAGTTGCTTGACGGGGCGCGCTGGATTGCCGGCATACAGGAAATATGGCTCGGTATAAATCTTGTTCAAAAGAGAGTTCGCTCCGAGTATCGAATAATCGGGAAGCCTGGTGCCCGGCAGCACAACAGCTGCGGTGCCCACAAAACAGTACTCTCCAATTAGGACAGGCTGCGCGCGTTGCTTGCATGTGACCAGGTCAATGCTGTGGCTCAGCACAATCGAGCGGACTCCGGCGAATGTCGTGAAGCGGCCAATTGAAACCGAATCGGAACAATCGAAGGAATGACGATTGGTAATGGCAGCGTAATCGTGCACAATCAGTTCAGGACGGCGGTCTGGCTGATCGTGAAAGTGGGGGCTGCCCTTCAGCGGCAGGGCCCCGAGCCAATTCAGGTTTCCCACGATCGCGCCCTCGCCCATGTGCAGCAGGTCCAGCCCCGGTCTGCACACCGTCAAATGTCCGATCAATGCATACGGGCCCATTTCCAGCCGGGCCGGGCAAATCAACGAAAAGCCAATCCGTGCCCTCTTGTGGATGGAATATCCGAGCACATGCACAAGCACCACGCGGCGCAGGGGCCACGGCAAAAGCATTGCTGCAAGAGAAACGAAAACACGAAACGTCATTTACCCTCGCTGGACATTCCGAAAAGCGGGCTCATCGCTGAGCGTTGGTCATCCGGTCCCTTTGACCATCTGAAGAGGTCAGTCATCCAGCGGGCGCCCATATACGGGACCTCGACGGAGCCGCTCCCACGTATCGATCGGATTAAAAATATGCTTCAGGGTACGATAGGCCAAAGAGACGATCTTGTCGGCCTTTCGCGGCTCCCGATGCATCACTCTCAGAAACATCGCTGCATTGGTTCGTTCAATCTTCTCAGAGTTTGTCTTTGAACCGCTGATGCTTTGCCGATGAATGCGGTACGCACTCCAGAATTGATTGGTGACGGCAAACCTGCCCCCGGCAAGCGCCATGTCAAGAAACAACTCGCCATCCCAGATAATTCTGTTGTTGACATTCAGCCCCCCAACGCGCTCGAAGATTTGGCGCCGGAAAAACGTTGAGGGCTGCATGATCACGACGCCGCCATAAAGAAACGGCTTCACTGACATCCGGTCAGAATAGAGACGTCTTAGAAATCGACCGTCAGGGCCAATCAGGTTGCTGTGCCCGCTCACGATATCAACGTCTTGATGCGCATCGAGGAATTTGACGGCCGAAGAAACTGCGTTCGGCAGCAGCAGATCGTCGGAATTCAGAAATCCGAAGATCTCGCCGGTCGTCTCGGCGAATCCTCCGTTCAATCCATCCGCGGCTCCGCGATCCGGCCGGAAGATCACCTTCGATATGCGCGACCGATAACGCTCAATAATGTCGCGGCTGCCATCTGTTGAACCGGGATCGACCACGATATATTCGATCCCCGGATAGTCCTGTCCAAGCACTGACAGAATCGTGCGTTCAACAAACTCCGCCTGATTGAACGAGATTGTGACAATACTTACCCGCGTCATCGATCCTCGTAAATACACCGGCTCGGCATTCCAGCTCCCTTCACCGAATTACCCATGCAGCATCGCGGGCCCAGCCGGGGGGCAAGTCCGGTTCCCGCATTATTTGGCCAACACGATAAACACCACGCTCCGCCCAATCGTCGCCAGAACGAGCCACTGCGCAATCAGGACGATTCGCTGCTCTCTGAATGAGAATCTGGCCAATTGCAGAGCCGCGGGAACAAAGACAAATGGCTGCAGAAATAGCCACACGCGCTGTGCTTCGTAGTCCAGTACTCCAGTCAGTTCAACCACAATCAGGGTTATTATTCCGGCCATGGTTGCGATCGATGAAAGGTCTTTTGTCGCGCCCTTCTTGATCATCGTCAATAAATAAAGGATGCAAAGAATCTCCGGAAGAAATCCCGAGCCCAATGAAAACCAAGCCAGGTTGGCAGTTGAGACTTGCAACCCATGAGGCCGCTTCTCAATCAGTCTCTGCGTGTGCAGCGCATGCTGAAAACTCGCAACCGGATGATAGCCCGTTATCAGGGAAAAGACCACGTGCATTCCCACGAACACCAGCAGTGTCACCAGCACTACCCCAATTAGCCGGTAGGCCGCATCTCTCTTCCAGCCTTTCAGCCACAGATAGCCGGCAGCTATCAATACAAAAAACGTCCCAAGGACCAGGAGATTGTAGGCAAACAATGTCGACACAAAGAAAGCTGTTCCCAGGAGAATTCCAAAGCGCATGTCGTGTTCGAGCGCATAGATTGCCGAGGCCAGCATCACCATTGTGAGTGCGGGATATATCTGATCGAATTCCGGGAAGATCAGTCCCACCGCCGGACAAAGAGCCCACAACACGCACAGAAACAGGCGGTCCTTCCGCACGCGCGTCCAGACCCCGCTGCAAAAGTACATCGCAAAGACCGTCATCGAGCTCATCATGGCGATCAGGATCGGAGCCGCGATCGTGGCCTTCTCCGGGCCGAGCCAGTCGATCAGAACGGCATAGTACAAAACAGGCCCTATCGGGTGAGTCGAAGAGTGTAAGTACAACTGCTGATTCTGAAACGTCGCAATCCAGTGCGGCTGCACTCTCAGCCGAACCGCATCGGCGAAGAAACTCGTGTCCAGCTGGGACTTGATCACTTGCTCCAGCCATGTAAGGACATCTGGACCGCTCTTGGCGATGACAGCGCAGAAGTCCACGCAAAACATCGCACAAGCCAGAATCGCCAGCGCCTTTCCCGTCCCAAGCTTGTCCAGCCTCTTGTGCACGAAAATGACGGCCCATAGTACCGGCAAGAGCAGGGCATAAATGGACCACGGCCAAATTCCCCAAGTGCGTGAATGCCATGTCAAAGCGACTGATGCCAGCACGGCCGTGAGCACCAATAAATAGAGTGCCCAGTTCTGCTGGGATTGCCTTTCAATCCTGGCTATTTCCATGCGAGTGGCCTGCCCGATATTCTGTGCCGGTGAGCGGCTAGTATAGCGTAGCCTTGAGGCGATCACGTGGCGATATTCCAAAAGCGGTTCGCTATCAGAAACTTCCAAATGCACTTGTCACTGCCGCTCGCTGCCCGAAGAATCAACAACGGCTCGGCAGCTCTGCTGCCGGGAGGGGCGCCAGGCACCGGTGAGCGAACACGAAACAGGGAATTCCCGCGCGGACGGAGCAGTTCCGCCGGCCCCATCTGTGACGTCGCGCATTCGAGGGTGCTAAGTTGCAAGGACTAGGGAAGGCTTCGCCGCTTTCCGTTGAACGATCTCCAAGCAGCTCATAAAGATCACCACATAGTACGGGACAAAAACCCGGCCTAACGTGCCATAGGGACTGAACAGAATGTCCCAAAGAAGTCCGAATGCGCAAAATGCCACCAGGGGAAGGATGTAAAGCGATCGCGGATACACCCTGAACAAGGCTCGCGCGGCAACACTCCAGACCCAGACCCAAAAAACTGCGCCCAGCAATCCCGCCCATACCCAGGCGCCGAACAGGTATGAATGCACCGGGATGGCGTCGCTCCCTTCTTTTACATCCTGATCGAGCCCTTGAGCGGCTTCGTCATACCCCAGCAACGCAAGCGATTCCTGCATAATCATCACGTATTTTGGATCCGCTGCCTGGGAGCCGTGTCCGATCAACGGCGAATCATAGATGGCCGGCAGCGATCCCAAAATCTCGGTTCGTCCTCCAAGAAGAAATCCGTATTTCCCGGCTGACTGCGAGTTGAACTTGCTTTGCGCCACTTCACCGAGCATGCCGCGCCCGGCAACGTATTGATAGGCCCACGCGAGTCCGCCTGCACCCAGCAACAGCGATATCGCAATGGCAACTTTCGTCCTGGCTTGGACCTTCGGGGTGACTGATTTCTTTTTGTGAACCCTTCGGGTGATAAGAATGAACATGGCCGCGGCAAGGCAGACCTCCCCCATACTCCTGGCGCCCAAGGACACATTGACGATTCCGATGATCGTCAATAATTGGATGGGCAAATTACCGCGGAATTCCTTGCGCGAGGCTAAGAGAACGACCCCGAGCGTTACCGGCCATCCGATTCCAAACTTCCAGGGGTATTCCCTGGCAAAGTCGTTGGGGCTTACAAAAAACGCGACGATTGAGCCAAGAACGCATCCCCATCCATAAATCACGATGCGGCGAGGCCGTCCGTACAACAACGTGAACAGCACCGTAAAGGCGACAAGCGTGACCGAAATACTGCTCCAGGATCGCGCAATTGGATCGAACCCTGTATGCCGAATGAGATCCGTCGCTATCTGAGAAGACAGCCATAACAGACAAAGGACGATGAACTTTCTGGCGAGTGGTGTTGAGACGCGGAGCTTTAAACGGGCAGCAAGATAGATGAAGGAGAGCAGAAACAGGACATCGGATCCAGTCAAACTCCCGATGATCCTGACATTAGCGAACTGCAAAAACGGAATGAGAAAAACAAGGATATCAACGGGGTCGAGCTTGCCTGGCCGATTGCTCTTTGGCCTTTTATCGATGGGTTCGGTTTGGGGTGTTTCAGAATTCATCTTGGCCAGGATTGAGCTGATAGGTACTTAGACTTATGCCGAATTTGCAACCAGCTTCAGGCGGATGCTGCGTCCGATATACAAATTAGGCAGGAACTGAATCCCATTTGTCTCTGAGCACCTGCGCGTCAGATGATCTTTCCAATCAGCGCAAGGCCGAAAACCTCTGCTACTGCACCGAACTGTCAAGGTTCCGGCCGGTGCTCAATAAACACACGAAGAGGAGGGCCGCAGCCACAAGCACAATTGCTCCCTGGAGGAGATACATCTGGTTGCTCATCCACGGGCCCAGCATCATGTAGTAGTTTTGAAAAGGAAAACGCTGATATTGAAAGTCGTCATAGGCTGGTAAGTTCATTCGCATCCAGACCCTTGTAGAGGCCATTGCCAGTGCGACCGTGAGCCACAAGAAGCGGCCAGGCAAAGCGAGCTTATCAACAAGTAATCCGAGAAACGGTCCGGCGATCACGTAGCTGGGAATGCTCTGGCGCGACTCCGGGTTCGAGCTAGTAAAAACTCCCATCCAGATGACCAGGACGAGCCCGATTCCATATCCGCGGATCATCCGAGAGAAAGGCTTGAAGCAAAACACCAGCAATAGAAACATGGGCCCGAAATACATGGGGTGCGAAACCATGAAGACTAAAGGTTTGGCCACCGAGTGACTGACAGTATGATCAATTGTTCCGAGTGTCGAGACGGCGCGCAGCGAATGATTTGCCCAAAGATAGACTGGGGTTTTAACGAGGACCACAAAAGCGGCCGCGATCGCCGCGCCGCCCAAGGTAAGAGATCCCATCCACGTTCTCCAGTTGATCCCCTTGAGCAACACTGCGGAACCCGAATATACATAAAGTGCGCTGAGAATCAGGCTGAGAGGAATCGCGACACGGATCGGTTCTGGCACCGCCTCCTCGACAGGCCTATGCAGAACATAAAAGTGGAGGACAGCGACGGCGCAAACCATCGCGGTCAATCCCGCGGCCAGCCACTTTGAAGTACCCTCATCCTTCTCTACGATCGGCTCGCGCGGAAACGCCAGCAGGAATATGCCCACATCAAAGAGCGTGGGCCATGTATATGCACCCAGCAACGCCACGAAGAGCAACAGGGATGTCTGCCGTCTCAGATAAAACAGAAGCATGGCGAGCGCCAGCGCGGCAGCCGTAGCGTCTGTCAATACAGGGTTATACCAAGTCATCTTTAACGACGCGAAGTTAACAAATATGGCGACGAACCCAAACCAGTATCCGACATTCTCCAAGCTCAGCTCATCGGCGATCCCGCGATAGAGGATACATGCCAACAGCATCGCTCCAAGGTTCAAGAGACTGAAGCCAAGAATGACATGTTGGTCGTCAAGTGGCTGTTTGAATACGACAAGTGCAAAATGGACCAGAATAGAGGGAAGAGTGCGCTGGAAGTAAAATGTGTCGAACGCACGCAAATTCAAACTCTCTGCCATGGCCCCATACCCTCGCCCGTCCCAAGCAAGGCCTCCATTCGTCGGAATTCTCTCTCCCCAGGTCACGGAAATGATCCCCACGGCAGCAATGATCAAAAGCATCAGCGCAAAGGAATAGGCGCGCTGAGGCGAGTGCTGCAGGCGAGACTGCGAAGTCAAAGACATAATGAGAACTTTCCTTCAATTGAACGCCGATTCGGGGCGTGATGCTTCTTCTCGGCAGGATCAGACGGCCAGGATTGCTCTGGCAATCAAGGAATCACGACCACCTAGTGTCATGCACGCGGTCCCTCGATCAAGAGATACGTCTGGGGTCGCATTCGTGCGCATCATTGCAAAGCTCATCACACATATCCACTTAGCTTTCGTCCAAGATTGATGAACGGTATCTCAACAAGTTTGTAAAATATCCAAGAGGCGACTATCACTGCAACGAGGCATAATCCCAAGACGATGAGGAGGGATACCTTGCCATAAAACCAGTGAAGAAAAAGCAACATGATGATGAAATGCAGAAGATAGATGCTATACGACATCTTGCCAAGTGCGTGAATGGGTGTCCACAGCAGAGCGCGACGGAAACTCGCTGAGTTCAAACTGAATGCGATAATTCCAACCGCACCGAACGCACGAAGCAAATCCACAAAGTTGCGATGGAAGTAAGATTCAAAAACCATAGATGCATAGCAAAATACAAGGACCGTTAGAATAGCAATCCACACTCGATTGCGTTTCGAAATGTGATCGAAAATCGTTGAAATCGCTTCCCTATTCTGAGAAAGAAAAATCCCGACTACAAAAAGCGAGGCATAGTGTACGGACTGAAGGTAGTCCATTGCAGCGTCGGAAGGATGCCAGAGCCTTGGCGCCAACATCGGAAGAAGAAATAGACTGACGGCAAAGATCAACTGCTTGATTCTTCCTAAACTCAAAACTATTGCACACAATAAGGGGAACAAAAGCGAAATGCGCATCTCTTGAACTAGTGACCAGATAGGAGGATTAAGTGTAGCGGTTTGGTAATGTCCTATGAATAATACATGTTGCAAAACCAGGCCCCAGCCTGGTTGAAAATGCCAGGAAACATCCGCCCCATAGCTCCAACCGGCTGGAAGATGCCAAGAAACATGCCCTGAAAGATTTGCTGCGTCGCTAAGAGCGCGCTGAACCATAATGGCAAAGACCAGGGCGACAATGTACGGCATGTAAATACGAAAGACTCTTCGTACGACAAAAACTGAATATTTCTGCGCCCGTGACTTTGTGGCTGGTATGGAAAGCACGAATCCACTGAGAACGAAAAAGAGAATCACCGCTTCAGGGCCTGCGCAAAGCGGCTGTGTAACATAATCAACGGCTCGGCGAAATAGAATCGATGTGCCAGGCAATGCATTGGCAGACCATGCACCTCTAAGATGGTAGAGCACAACGCTTAATGCCGCGAGTCCGCGAACAGAGTCAAGCTCATCAAATCGCTCTGCCGATTCCGAGATCAAGAGAGAATTTCTTTCAAAATGCCGCTTGCAGGTTCTCGCCCTATGAAATCAAGCAAATGATCCAGATGAGCTGTGATGGAAAAGTAAGTCAAGATATCTGGAACCTTTTCGGGCTTGCTCCCCGGCTGTCGTCACCATTTGCCGCGGCTCTGACGGCTGTCACGGTTTGATATTGCATTTCTCCGGTCATCACCAGCCCGCCTGATGAATTCCAGCGACACGCCGCTCAACGTGTAATTGCCTGTTCAATCAAATTCAGAAGATTCGAAACTCCTGCGCTCCAATTGAGCGTTTGCTTATACCGTTCGAATCCCGCCAGCGAGAGGCGGCGGTAACTGTTGGGATCGTCCAACGTTTCTTGAATCACATCCGCGTACGCGCTTCCTGTTGCGGTCATGGGAAGGCAAAATCCTGTCTGCCCGTCCTTCACATAACTTTCAACGCCCCCCGTCCTGGTCGTTACGACTGGAAGCCCAAAAGCAGCCGACTCGCAAAAAACAATCCCCGCTGCCTCAGCACGCGTCGGCATCACAAAAAACGTCGACGTCGCCAGCAATTGCTCGATCCGCCGCTGTCCGTCCGCCGTTCCCTTGCTGATAAAACCAAGTCTTTCTACAAATGGCGCATCCGGCGCATCGCATCCAACCACCTTCAGCACCGCCTTGATTCCTCTTTCGTTCAGCAGCCTGGTTGCCTCAAAAGCAAGTGCTCCACCTTTTCGGCTCCAATCGACGCCAATGAACAAGAGCACGCAGTCCTGCGCCAGTCGCTTTTCGTTCCAACGGACAATCTGCGCCGCGTCGTGCTCGACAGAAAGATTGGCTCCGAATTCAATCACCCTGACCTTGTCTGGCGGCGCCTGGTAGAGGCTCTTCACCGTCTCGGCGGCCCAGGTCGAGGCAAACACCGCGTAAGCGGCACGATCCAGGGCAGACTGTTCCTGATCGTGCGCAATCTTCAATTCACGCGCGGTCATCCTCAAAAAACTTCCGGAATAGTAGCCCAGCATTCCTTCAATCACTGCGTCTGTCCAGTACAAAACCGGAATCTTCGCATCCAGCCGCGCAATTGGAATGGACGACGGTGAGAAAACTGCGTCGAACTTGCCTACCTTCAGTCTCTGGCTTATCTGGGCCGCATAGTGATTCAATGCCAGTGGGCGGCGATCTACCTGCAGACTGGCGCCGGTAACCTTGGAAAGAATCCTCTGCGGAATAAACCGGTACCTGAGTTGCGACCTATCGGGGGCGATCACCTCAACGTCTATCCCTCTGCCGCGCAGCTCACCCAAAATAAAAAAAGGGATTCCCGACCATTGTTTCGGGTCTTCCGGATCATGGATTGAAACAAAGGCCAAGCGCATATCAGATCTCAAAGTGCCCTTACAGATCTCCGCCAGCTTTCTGAACGCGTCCCGGCAGAATCCTTACGCTGGCCCATGCCCTGCAGACTGAAGGTCACCGAGTTCCCCGCTGCTCTCGTACCCGGACGTGCTCCTTCCCGTGTCCGCACTCTCGAATACCTTGCTGCATCCGTCTTCCTCTCTGGGATCAGCTGGTCGCGCTGGCATTCCGCCTGCGCACACCGCTGAGAGTCTTCTTCACTCCGGCTACAATTTCAAGAATCAGCTTCTTTGGTTCGGCCTCTCGGTCCATCTGCTCCCAGAACTTGAACCCAACCACCAGCAAACAAGCCACTGCGAAAGAAACCAGAGTGCCCACGATCATAATCATTGAACGGACAGGGCCGGACTTGGACTTGGGAATATTGGCGGCATCGAGTACGCGAACGGTCGGCATCGACTTTACCTCCTCCACCTTCGCCGATTCATATTGTTTGGCGAGGGCTTCCCAAATTGCCTCCTGCACCATCATCTTGCGCTGCAAGTCATAGTAGGTCACGCCCAACGTGGACAATTGCGCGGCAGAAGGATAGCCGGCATTACTCGCCGCTCCTTTGCCCCCGCCCGGCTGGCCGCTCATGGCATCGATTTCCTGTTGCAATTCGCTGATCCGCGCTTCCAGCGACTTGACCCTGCTGTTATCTTCCGAGTAGACCTGCCGCAACGCCGCCAGCTGGCTCCTTGCGTCCGCCAGCTCTGACTGCAGCCTGATCCCGGCATCCATCATCGCCCGGGCTTGCGAAGCGGCGTCGACCGTCCGGTTTTTTCCTGAGAACTCGCTGAGCGCCTGCGCCGTATCGTCAAGGTCCTTCTTGATTTCATTCACCCGTCCTTCGAGAAAAATCCGCTCCCTCCGGGCTGAAGACGAGGAATTGTCACTCAATACGCGATTCAGTTGCGTCACCATGGCATCGGCGATCTTTGCAGCCATCTCGGGATTTAAATCATGAACCGTAATCGTGATGATTCCGGTTCTGTGGTCGCTCTGCGCCGAGACCTCTCCAGCCAAGACCCCGCGAGCACTGACGGCATTGTCCAGATGGAAATACTTGACAAGATCCAGCTGGGCCACCACTCCATCCTCGACACTCCGGCTCGAGAGAATACTCACATACAGTTCGCCAGGAGCTTCAAGACCCAGTTCGCCGCTTCCAAGACTGGCTGCAGCACTCCCGCCAGAGAACAGGCCCATAAGGCCTGAATACGACGAAGATTGGTCGGGGGGCATCAGTGTCGTCGTCGATGTGTAGATGTTCGGCTGCCTGGTCGCATCCACGAATGACAGCAGAATTCCCGCCAGCACGATGCATAGAACAAATCGCCACCTGGCCCAAACCATGCGAACAAAGTCGGCGATATAGTTGGTCAGAGCTGTGCCTTCTTCTGAAGCTTCGGGCGGTTCAGGATCATCTGCCGTGGGCCAAAGATCGGTTTCCGTTGTTGCGCTTTCAGATTTGCTCATGGGGTCATCGTTTCCTGATAAAGTATTTCGGTTTTCGCTTTCCGCCAGTCGAACAAGGTAGCGCGCAGCCGGGCTGACTTCCACCGCTCTTCAGCCAAACTGCGCTCGACGTTCCAGGCCTGCGAACCCGGCGCATCCAACCCTGGAACAGTGTCGTCTGCCTAACAAACACTCCCGGCCGCCTACAGAACTCCTGTTGCCGCCAGGGGAATCGCGGCTGCAGATACCACTTGTGCCGAGTTCAACAAGGTCTGCCAAACCGAGGATCCGCCCGCAATCTTCTCGGGAACAAAAATCGTATCGCCCGGCCTCATGCGAAGGTCCATGAAGTTATTGTTGAACCAGCCTCTTCCTCTTGGCACGACCGATCCGTCAGAGCGCAGAACGTAAATGTCCTTCTTGTTCCCTGACCGCATTGCGCCCCCGCCTTTCCGCAGGTACCAGCCAAGCTTCTTGCCGGGAGAGTAGCTGATGGCGATCGGGTTGTATACCTGCCCGCTGACGGCCACAAAGCTCGGCCGCTTTGGAATGTTAAGCGTATCCCCCGCCCGCAATTCGATGTCGGCGGAGGTATTCTCCCAGCGGCTGATATCCGGCGAGATAGTGATCACCAGCCGGCCGCTGGCTGGACGATTGCGAAGGGTTGTCAAAATCTCGTTGCGCTGCGCTGTCAGTGACTGTATGTCGCTTGCCCCCTGGCCGAGCGGCCCATTCTTCACCTCGACTGGGGTGTCTTCAATGCGCTGGATCATCTGCTGGCGCGTCTGTTCGCCCAATTCCCTCACTTGCACGCGCAGCAGCACCGCGGCATACGGATAGGCATCCGGTCGAAATCCTCCTGCGCGCTTCAACACTGAGCTCAGCCGCTCTCCATCCTCAATCCCGTAGTTGCCCGTGTGTCCTACTTCCCCTGTCACCGCCACCGAGCCGCCAATGTCTTGCCAGCCGGCCAGCGCCCGGATGTTGACCGTATCCCCCGGCTTCAGCAGTACATCTGCGCTTTTGTCTCCCTCGAGCGCCTTTTCCAGGTCAACATCGTGGCGCTCGAGCACCACTTTCTCGCCTTCCTGCACCGTGTAGGTCACCAGGCCCGCTTTCTCCCGGTATGCGCTTCGCCTGAAGCCTCCCGCCATCTTTACCAGCCCCGCAACCGTCATGCCTTGCGACAGCGGATAGGGGCCCGGCCTAACTACTTCGCCCTCAATTCTTACCCTCGGCGAATCAACCTCATATCTCCCAAAAACGCGAATCAGGTCGAACGGTTGCAGCGGAATCGAGCTGTTGCCGATCAACACATCCGGCAGATTGAACGGGATCGTCTCCGGTCGATAATCGGGCGGCTGCAGCCGAACCAATTCCCCGCGCTCGGCCGGCTCCGGCAACACGTCCTGATAGGAACGCAGCAGGTCCGCAATCGTCATTCCTTCCTTGTAGGGATACTTCCCTGGATGAAAGACATGGCCTTCCAGATACACCGCTTGGCTGTTGTACGGCTGGATCTGCGAAATCACCACGTCATCGCCGTCCCTCACGTTGAACGCGGCAAGCTTCTCGGCTGCCTCCGTCGGATTATCCGGCAGCTCGAGGTTGAACATGGTGCGGCTTTCGTGTGCTTCGATCCGTTCCACATGAATCTGTTTCAGGTTGGCAGAGACCAGCACTCCGCCGGCGAGGTCGAGAATCTGGTTCAAACCCTGTTCGCCGTTCAGCTCGTAAATTGCAGGACGATGCACCATCCCTTCCACCGTCACCTGCGGCCCTGCCGGCGGCACCAGCAGCGTATCCCCCGCCTCCAGCCGGTCATCGCTCGAACGAATTCCATGCAAGAGAAAATCGTACAGATCGATCCGGCGCACCAATTTATCGCCGCGCATCTGGCGCATAATGCGCATTGAGCCGCGGCTTGTGGGCCCGCCCGCCGCATAAAGCGCGCTCAGTGCCGTCGACAGCGAACTCACATCGTAGGCCCCGGGGCGCTGCACATCGCCCACCACATACACGCGCACGGTACGTAGCCGGCCCAGGGAAATCTCTACATGCTCGCCGTGAAACTGCGAATCCAGCGTTTTTTGAATCGCGGCCTGCGCCTGCTCGATCGTCAACCCGCTGATCATTACCGGACCCGCTTCCGGAAGTTCAAGCTGGCCTTGCCTGTCGATGCTTCTATTCAATCGCTGCGCCATGCCGCCCCAGAGATTCAGCGTCAGGTTGTCGCCAGGCCCCAGCACGTAATCCGGCCCCGCCGGCAGGTCCATCGGCAGCAGATTTGCATTCCCCGTCCCGATAAGAAAAGCGTCGCTTCCGAATCGCTTCAGCTTCGCCCCCGTCGCTGAAAACTGAGAATAGATGTCGGTGAGCGAAGGCATATTGCTGTAGGGAATCTTCTGGAGGTGCACCTGGGGATTGTCGGGATTCTCGTAGGGAGCCGTCTCTCCCCGTCCCGGTTGCGTCGGCCTTCCGGTTCTCGTTGTTGTCCGCGGACCGGCCGTGGTCGATGTAGGCGACGTGGGCCCTTCGGGATTCACGCTATACCCACGAGCCACCAGTTCCTTCGTCGCCATCATCCGCGTCTGCTCGCTGTCACGAATACGTTCAGACAGCGATCGATTGGTGAGCGTCGTCGGGTCCACTCCCGACTCCTGGGCAATCTCGTCCTTGATGACATCCAAAAGGTCCGGGTCCGCCTGGAGAATGCTGATGATCTGTGCGGCCGTCATCGTCTGATTTTCCTGCGCGCCATCTGACGGCGTTGGCTCCATCTGCGGCGCGGGGACCATTTCCGTCGGCGACTGTTCCGAATTCTGACGCGGCGACTGTTCCGAATTCTGGCCCGGCGATTGTTCCGAGTCCTGATTCGCCGCTTGCCCTTGTTGTTGCTGGCCCGTCTGCGTCTGCGGCGTCGCTGACTGATTCGTCTCGGTGTCGTCAGGTGACTGGGACTGGGCCCAACCGCGGGTCGCGGCGAAAACTACGCAGAGCAAAAGGGCCAGATTCATGCGGACGAACACTTTTCTCGCTCGGTTCATGCGCGTCCTCGAGCTACGTGTGCCAATATTCTCAAGATTCACTTCGTTCATCCTTTAGCGTTTCTTAAAACGCATTCTGCCGACATGTTTTGGGTACTGCCGATGGAGAAGCGAGGCCACTCGCTGCCGCTCGCTCTTCCAGTTCCTGCCACTGCGAGCCCACTCTTGCCTTGCAAACTCAAGCTGGCCCGCACCGCTCACTGGAAACTTTGCGCCTTGTAAATCGTGATAAGAGCCTCAAGTTGTTCCACCTTGCTTTCCAGGTTTTTCATGCCCGCGCGGAATTCCTCGAGATTCGCTACTGCCAGCTCATCTCGATTCGCACCCCTCAGAACATTGCGCATTGCGTCGCGCGTCAAATCCGATACGCTGCGCGCTCCGGTCGCGGAGCACAAATGCCTGAGGGCCAGATATTCGTCCTCGGAGAGACGGACGCTGATCATGCGCGACCGTGGCTTCAACACTGTCATGATGGATTCAAACTCCGGATGGAAGTAGTGATGAGAACCCTGCCGATCGCAGATTCTCGAGAGTTGGTTCTATTTGAGGAAGGAGATGAATTCTGGAACCTGGGGCACCCTCGATCCAGAACTTCAATTCAGGGCAGGCTTCGCCCCCATCGGTCCCATCCACGCAGCAGAACACCCGCTCATCCCTGTACGGCAGGCAAACATTCAGCGAAGAGCTTTGCCTAAGCACCGGTTCGGATGCAGTGCATGTCTTAGAAGCTGGACCGACTTAGTCAAAAGTACCACGTAAGTGGTAGAGTGGCAAGAAAATGCGCTTGACAGATGATTGACAAATCTGATGCGCTCCTATGCTGGTAACATATTCAAAAAAAGGATCTTAACTTGATATAGAAATCTCGTCTTCCTTCGTGGCGTAATACAAAACTGACCCTGTGGAAGACTCGACCCTCCATGTGCAAAACTCTGCATCATTCGCTGAGGCTCCCTGCCGTAACATCCTCCGGATCTGTCTGTCTCACTTCCCCCGCGGACCAAATTCCGTCAGCGTCTCCATCACCAGGTCAAGCGCCTGCTCCCAGGCCGGCAGCCGCACCCCGAATGTCTCCGCGAGACGCTGGCAGGAGAGCCGCGAGTTGGCCGGACGCTTTGCCGCAGTCGGGTACTCGCTTGTGGGAATGGGGATCAACTTCGGGCTCGCCTGCAAAAGGCTCGTCTGAGCCCGGCTGAAGATTGCTTCTGCAAACCGGAACCAGCTGGCTTCTCCGTCGCAGGCCAGGTTGTAGACGCCGCTACGCCCCTCAATCCTGAAGCCTTCCGTCGTCACCAGTTGGGCCACTACGCATGCCGTAGCCTGGGCAATACATTCGCTGCTGGTCGGTGAGCCAATCTGGTCGTCCACAATCCTGATCTCGGGGCGGTCCTTCCCTAACTTCAACATGGTCAGCAGAAAGTTCTTGCCGCGTGCCCCGTACACCCAGCTCGTCCGCAAAATCAGGTGGTCGCAGCCGCTCGCCTCAATCGCCCGGTCACCCTCCAGCTTTGTCCTGCCGTAAACTCCCAGAGGATTTGCTTCATCGGTCTCCACCCAGGCGTTCTGCTTGGTTCCGTCAAACACGTAGTCGGTTGAGTAATGAATGAGCAGGGCCCCCAACCGCCAGGCCTCCTCCGCCAGCAATCCGGGCCCCGCGGCGTTGATCGCCCTGGCCAACTCAGGCTCCGTCTCAGCCATGTCCACGGCGGTATAGGCGGCCGCGTTCACAATCACCGCCGGCTGATGCGCCCGAACGGCTTCCCGAATCGAATCGGGACGTGCAAAATCAACTTCCGGCAAACCCACGGCCGAAATCTGCCCAAGGCAGGCCAATTTGTGGCGCAACTCCCAGCCCACCTGTCCGTCCCGCCCGAAGATCAGAATCCTTTGATTTCGCAAAACACCCTCGCATCCCGGTCACAAACAAACAGCGCCTTACCGCAAATGCCGCACCCTGCGTAGCATACTGAGCCAGCCCCTTTTGAGAATATGCGCTAGCGTCCTTTGCCGGGAATTCTCTGTGTAGCTTGTGTTGATCAACCGCGGGTTGATGAATATCCGCGCGCCGCGAGCGCGGAGTTGCTTGTGCAGCGGGACATGCTCACAAACAGATTCGCCGTTCTCGCCGGCTCCGGAGTAGCGTGCGCCAGCGAGGATTGCACGGCGATAGATGGCGAGGCCGCCGAAGGCCGAATCGACAGGAATCCAATCGGCGGACTCAGGGATGGTAATCATTTTTCCGTAGGCGGAAACCCAAGCCGCGAGCTCGCGCTGGGCACCCCTTTCGGAGAGGAACGCGTATTGCATCAAGCAATCGTTTGGGTTCCAAACTGGATGGCGAAGGGCCCAGATGTCGTAATAGGGAGCGCGCTGGTTTGCGGTGCATACGTCCCAATCAGAGCGCGTGAAGCAAGAGTCAACCCCTTCTGAAGTCACGAGATTGTTGACGCCATCGAGATCGGCGACCACGACAAACTCGACCGAAGCGTAGAGCGGATTGGAGTCGAGTTCGTCAAGATAAACGTTACGGCAATAGGCGATGCGATCGGTCCGGTCAGGAATCGAGCTGGCAAGATTTCCGAGGGACCGGAAACGAAAGTCGGGAAGCTCACTTTCAAGAGAAGCCAGGACTTCAAAAGTTTTGTCGGAACTGTCTGACTCGACCAGAAACCACGAAAGTTTTCCGCGGCACTTCAGCGCCTCAAGAAGCCTCTTAACATCGCCTTGAAGATCCTTTTCGCAGTTTCGTGCGATGCCCACGATAAGGAGCCCCGCTTCGGAAAGACTTGTAGATGCTTGAGGTGTGGTCATGACACTTTTTCCTTGACCCGCGCACCCGTTTTGAGCGAATTCAGCATACCGTCCCGGATCACCTCTGTGTTAAAGACCTTATCCCCGGCACCAGGTCTGCGTCTTCCTGATGGAGAGCACAAACATCGAAGTAGTGAACGGCGACTCCATGCCTTCTATTGGAGGCGAGATAGGCGTCCAGGTCGCTGAAGGCCTCTCGGTTTTTCGCCTCGACATGCAGGAGAAAGTTTCCAAAGTTGTCATAGTAAATGAAGTTGGAATAGCCAACGCTAACTAATGCATCGATGGTTGCAAGCCCTGCGCGCGAATCATCCGGCCGAAAATGGGGATCGTACTCAAGGAAAACAACCGGCTTCGCTTGTTGAATAAATTCGATCGACTGCCTGAGGATGTCAAAGTCGAATCCTTCTGTATCCGTCTTCAGCAGCTTCGATGCAGCAAAGTGAGGATGGTCCGCCAGGATCGTCCGCAAACTGCGAAGTTTGACAGAACCCTGAGAATCGGCTGCCTCGACCAGGCAGGCGTTGCTCCCGAGGTCCTGAGCGGATGTCAAGTTTACGGTTGCTCCCTCCCGGCCAACAAAGCTCTTCTCTATTTCAACCCCCGGACCGAGCCGTGCGACGTTTTCTGCAAGAAGGGGATACAACGTTGGGTCGCCCTCGATGCAAAGCACGGGGATTTCAGCACACTCCCGAATGAGCGCGGCTGTATCACCAACGTTTGCGCCAACGTCTATCGCATGGAGTTGAGGGTACTTGCCGTAGAGAACGCTCGCGATTTTTCCGAGTGCTGAGTCATAGAGGTGAAAAGCTCGCTTGTAGTTGAGTACCTGACCATTTGCAGGCAGACGGATTTGATATGGACCAATGTGATCATATTGCGGCCCAATCCTTCGAAGTCGACCATAGAGCGAACGCGCCAGCCGATCAAGGCGAAGGAATTTCCGAATTTGGATCATAGCCGCCTCCACTTCTTGTTTCTGCCGCTCAGGTTGAACAGCTGCGCTCACACTGGGGAGCGGACACTCGCAGGCCATTGTCAACTCTCGCAAATGCCATTTTTGCGAAGAGACGCCCGACCAAAACACGGTTTGCCTGAAACGGGATGAACAATTGCGCAATGCCAGAGCCCGGTAGTGGTGCAGTTTGAATTTCCACAGGCCTAGCGCGTTTGCTCTGTCAGTGGGATGATTGAGGCATGAGGAAGACGGCGAAGAAAGCCGCTTCGGCTCCGAAACCTAGACCAACCAAGCTGAATTGAGTTTGGACCTCGACCGCGCCATTTTGCTCTCCTCCTAGTCGTGACGGACGTCACGGAAATCGCTCCCCGTCTCAGTGTAGCTTGACGTTATTGCAGGACCCTTTCCTCCGATCTGACGCAAATGCCTCTCGGAAACGAGGGGCTTTTGTGTGCCTAGCCTATGAGAAAGCCAAACCGCACCACCACCCCGAATCCAAACAAGCTCCCATAACGCCTACGCGCCGCGTGAAATAGATGGACAGGGCATTGTGTGCGCGCCGCTTGTGCATTTGCCATTCATGCCTCGTTTAAGGCCTTTCTAAAGCATGTTCCCGTCGACAACTCCTCGGTTCTGCCCGGCGAGGCGAAAGGGGCCTGCACTCCCAAATTCAGTGTAGAAGCCGGCTGGCAACCTTCTTTACCTTTTTCCTGATTCGCCGGAGTATTGAAGGCGGGAACATGTCTTGAACGCGGCGCCGGTCAAGGCTGCGCAATGGAACCAGACTTGTTGGATGCCTGAGCGGAAAAGCCATTGAAACCGCAGGAAGCATGAATCGCTCGTCCTCTTCAATGGTGTGAGTGGCCTCTTTGCCGAAGCCTATGTTGGCTACCAGGTTGAGCGAAGGAACGATTGTGAGTCCGTTGTTCTTGAAATACGTATAGACCCACTGGTAGTCCCAGGTATCTGGCCCCCTGTTTTCATGCATGGCATCAAAAATGCCAGTCCAATACTCAACCGCCTTTGGCTCGTCGAAGATCTCCTCCAACATCCTCTGTTTGCGGAGCTCCGGCCAGTCGCTGAGGTGTCGGTCATAACGCTTCCATTCCGACTTCCATGTAGCCCATCCCCAGATGCCACCGATTCGCGAAAAGAAATAGCTGTCTGCGGGCTTCCCGTACCGTCCCACCAGGTTACCGCCTGCGATGTAGGCCACCCGGCTGTCCCCGCGGTATTTCTGAAGCAATTCCTGACAAAAGGGAAAGAAGGATGGATCTGGAAGGCAGTCGTCCTCCAAGATAATCGCTTCATCCACCAGAGAAAACACCCAATCCAGGCCGCTGATCATCCGCTCCCGGCAGCCAAGGTTTATCTCCGAGAAGTTCTGGAATACTTCGCAGGGCCAGTCGACTCGAGCGACGATCTCGCGTACCTGACGACAGGTTTCCGCCTCGCCCTCCCTATCCTGTCTTGGCCCATCTGCGATGAGCAACAATCTGGTGGGCCGAGCACTGGAAATTGCGTCGAATACCTGGCTTGTGGTATGGGGTCTATTGAAGACGAAAAACGCAACAGGTGTCTGCAACGTTTCTGTCTGCATGAATGGGGACCCCCGGAGCCGCCAAGTCACTCGTAAACTATAGTAGCATCTAGGGTAGATGCCACTAACGAGGACAGTTATAGCTCCAACGGCCCGATAAGCCGGCAGGGTCGAAGGGGCAAGCCAAAATGTCGAGTGCGCTACTAAGTGGAGATCCCGCTCTTTCGAGGACACGCAGGCGGATATCAGGAACCAAACATTGAAGATTCAGATGCTCCGTGCGCTCACACAGAAACAACTGGATAAGATCAGCCCCGGCCTTCGCAGAATTCTCGGGAACGTCAGTTGGTTGATGTTGGACCGTGTTGTTCGCATGGGGATGGGTCTGTTCGTGGGCGTTTGGACCGCGCGGTACCTGGGCCCAGCCCAGTTCGGCAGCCTTAACTTCGCTGTTGCATACATTGCTTTGTTCGGGTCAGCAGCAACGCTTGGCCTGGAAGGCATCGTGGTTCGTGAAGTGTTGCATCATCCCGAGGACAGACATGAGATTCTGGGTACCACACTAGCGCTTCGAGGCACTGCAGGCCTTCTTGCAGCAGTCGTTTCGATTGCCGTTCTCTGCTTGATTCAACCTCACGACCGGCAAGCGCTCTTGTTGGTCAGCATCTACTCGGTCACGTTAGTATTCCAGGCCTTTGACACCATAGACGCTTTTTTTCAGTCACAGGTGCAGTCCAAGATCACGGTCTGGGCGAAGAACGGGGCCTTTCTCGTTGTCGCGGCCATCCGCGTGGCCTTGCTCTACGCGAGAGCGCCCGTTTGGGCATTCGTCTCAGCACTGGCCGGCGAAGTTGTGCTTGGCGCTGTCGGTCTTGTGCTCGGATACCGTTTATCGGGTGGCGAGATTTTCTCCTGGCGAAGGAACAGGAAGAGAGCAGCCCAGTTGCTGCAGCAGAGTTGGCCGGTAATTTTTTCCTCAATGGCCATCATGGTGTACGTGCGGCTGGATATGGTCATGCTCAAGGTGATGCAAGGGGAATTTGCTGTTGGACTGTATGCGGCGGCAACCAGAATATCGGAGGTTTGGTATTTTATCCCCCTGGCGATAGTCTCCTCTGTCTCTCCCGCCATTATGCGGGCAAAGGACGATCCCGACCTGTTCTACGGCCGACTTCGCAAGCTATTCGCGTTGATGACGCTATCGGCCTGCACCATCGGTTCCATCGTAGCGCTCCTCTCCGGCACCATCGTCCGATTACTTTATTCGAACAGCTATAGCGGCGCCGCGCCGGTGCTCGCAGTCCATGTTTGGGCTTCGGTCTTCGTCTTCCTTGGTTGCGCGCAGTCGCCCTGGGACATAACCAAGAACCTGTTAAAACTGTCGATGTTCAGGACCGCTCTGGGCGCAGTCATCAATATTGCCATGAATCTATACTTGATTCCGAGATATTCTGCCATGGGAGCGGCCATCGCAACGGTCGTCTCGTATGCGATCTCTGCAGTGTTCGCAAATGCGTTCAGTGCGCGAACCAGACCCATCTTCTACATGCAAATGAAGTCTTTTATCCCACAGCGCTTCTGGGCATAGCGTCCTCATCGACTGCTTTCCAAGGTCCGAAAATGGTAACCCGGGAAGGCCGGCCTCTTCGTCGCGCTCGGAAAATATCTTCCGAAAAAACGCTCCGTTTGCAATTTAGGATCGCCGTCGGGTCTATGCCTGTACGAGGCCGAATAATACAGTGGTCTTTGTCTTTGCGACGACGGCATAGCGGTGGTTGCGGAGAAACTCCGCAACGGGGTGAGAATTTGCCTGTTCCAGGGTCTCAGCGCCTATACATTCCACAAGAATGAAGTCCGGAGAGTATCGGGCCCAATCGTTGGACTGAAGCACATCGTAGTCGAGGCCTTCGGCGTCGATCGTCATCAGATCGATTTTGATCCCGGCCGCTAGATGTGCATCGAGAAGCTGCCGGAGGGGTTCTGTCCTGACACGCACCTCATTGACGATCGAGTAAGCTCCGTTTTCTCGTTCTTTCGCCAGTGCTTCGCTGAAGGTGTTGAGAGCCGGGTCGTTGAAGACGTAATAGGTCAGCTCCTGGGTCGTCGAGGAGACTCCAGCCTCAACATTGATATCCCGAGGCCGGAGTTTCTGGAACAAGGTCATGCTGCCCGGGTTGGCATCGATGTTCAGTCCTCTCCAACCTCTGCAATACAAACGATAGGTGTTGGAGAATCGCTTTGGATGGTGGGCCCCAACGTCGACGTAGAAGCCAACTGACCTGTCCTCCAGGAAGCGGTCCAGGAGCATATCCTCGCCCTCCTGTGAGTACGATCTCTTTGCGTAGATATCAAACCATCTCTCCCGAGTCTGACGGATATACTGCAAAACTGGCTTCGGCAGCATGGCTTTAAGCCAAACCTTCATATTCCTCCCCTTTTTGGCTGCTTCCGCGGAATCCGAAAATTCGCCGGACCTTGGCCTAGTATCCAGGTTGAACCCCAAATCAGTCTACCTGAATGGTTTACGTCGAGGTAGACGTGACGCAGAATGGGATGACCTGTCCCCGGTGACCTGACCCCAGATTTCGTGCGATTCGGTGTTTGCAATTCGCGCGAACCTGTGCGCAAATCTGACTCCAAGTTCCAGATGGACCCGTATTATGATCGAACGAATCGAAAAACGTGACTGTGTCGAAACTCAAAAGGGCCTGGGAAGCGGAGGTGCATAGCCTGCTCCTCCGAGATTTGAGGCCGACGTTTGCTGCAGATCAGATCACATCACGGATCAGGCGGAAGGAAGAACTAGACCAGATGCTGACTGCCCTCGCAGAATATATGGGAAATGCTGGGCTCGAATCTACGGACTATACCTTCGACTAGCTCCCGAGCGGTTTTGTGGCACCCCAAACAAGCTCAACCCACGAAAATCACACACGCGGTGCGAGACGACCCCGCGCTGCACCAGCGCAGGAGTGTTTTCATTCTTTGAAGATAAAACTAGAAACGTGGAGATGATGACCCCTATTTCCACCTTTTCCCCTCGAGGATCTTCGGGATGAGCAAGGGATCGTGCACCACGCGGTCAATTTGGCGGGAAATGACAGAGAAAAGCCGGGCCCTGTAAATAGCCTTGAACTTGGCAATTTTCTCCCGCGCCGGCTTTCTGAGCTAGAAAATAAAGATCACCGCCGTTCTCGCCGCCCCAATAGTGGACAAAACCCTTCGCGGAGAGCGAAGAGAGGTCCACTTTCCTAGTGACGTGCCATTTCGTAAGGTTCTTGTAATAATCCCACCCCATTTCGACCGTCAGGGGAGAGGCCGCTGGGCAGGTGCGTGACGTGCCATGCTCTCCTCGGCCCACGGTCGCACAGGACATCACCATAAGCCCACCGGGCTTGAGCAAGCGGATCATGTTGGTCAGCGTTTCCGCCCAGAATGGGTTGTGCTCCATCACTTCGCAGCTGATTACCACATCGAAGCTCTCGTCCGGGGCGTCGTAATTCTGCCCTTCGCAAACGATATCCACGCCGTTGCCAGGGGCGACGTCCAAGCCAATATAGTCGCAGTCTGAGAACAAGGTTCTGACACCGCCGTTGATATCCTGACTACCAATCTCCAGAACCTTCTTTCCCACAAACATCTTGGGAAACAGGGACCTTGTGATTTCAACAAATTCCATCACTTCAGCGTGCATTGACACCTCTGATGCGCAGAAGCCGTTTTTTTCAGATTCCTCGGGATCTCCCGTCCATCTCACCGCCTCTGAAGGCCAGCGGCGACAACAACGAAAGAGCACCATACTGTCCAGGACTATCGACCGGGAATTACCATTTTCTTTGCGGGCAACGACAGTATACCGCCAGTTGTCGCAACTGCGATCTATTTATGCCTTCGTTCCAGAGCCAAAGAACCGGAAGTGATAGCGCGCGCGATCGTTGAAGTCCTCGGCCATCATGCCTGTTGC
>Ga0224554_1000822_pt1 | contig 23032 bp, 15 predicted proteins | sample 714S22024metaG_FD_180666 | JGI IMG/M metagenome (GOLD analysis project Ga0224554, IMG submission 180666) | Peat soil microbial communities from Stordalen Mire, Sweden - 717 S2 20-24 | ecosystem: Environmental > Terrestrial > Soil > Wetlands > Peat | place: Sweden: Norrbotten County, Stordalen...
AAGGTGACCAAGGGTATTCCCAGGCTGCGGCAGCACAAAACCCGGAAAGTTTTTATTTCTGCGTCCATAAACTTGATGCGGCTGCAAAAGACAGAATCTAAAAACTGCTCCGGCGAAACTGTCTTATTTCTTGAATGTCCTCAAATACGCGACGGAAGCCTTGATGTCATCGTCGGCCAGTTCCGACGGTTTCATCAAAGTCTTGTCGTCCTTCTTCAGGCCTTCTTTGATGGACTTGAACGCCTGGTCGTCGGTCAACGCCGACTGCACGGCCGCGTCGGTGTAATCTTTCGCGCCGAGTTTCGTGCCCATCTTGGTGGCGCCCTTGCCGTCGTCGCCGTGGCATTTGGCGCAGTTGTCGGCATAAACCGCCTTGCCGTCGGCGGCCAGGGCGCTGGTGGTGAAGGCGAGCGCGAACGCCGCCGGGATTGCGAGGAGTGCGAGTTTTTTCATAGGTGGAACTACTCTCACGCCGGACGCGCCATTGGTCTAATCAGCAATTGGCAAATGCTTGGCGTGGATTGCCGCGACAAAACGACTTTCCGGCCTGCCTTTGGGCCATCGGTGACGCCGCTTCAACGCCGATAAAGGCCGCCATGCCACCCGACCGGCGCGGGCAGGATCATTTGCGTGCTCAAAAATCCTGATCCGTGTCCGACGAGCAAACCTGAATTTCGCGCCAATTCGTTTCGGCTTGTTTTCTAAAATTGAATTGTCCCCTGCCCTGTTTCGCGGCAAGCTGTTCGTGCTATGCAGCAAGTGAACCTCGGCATGATTGGCGGCGGAACCGTCGGCAGCGGCGTCTTCCACGCGTGGCAGAAAAACGGCGCGCTGATGGCCGCACGCCTCGGCGTGAAACTTGTCTTCCGCAAGATCGCGGTCAAGGCGTTCGACGAGCCGCGCCCTTATCCCATCACCCGCGAACTGATGACGACCGACTGGCAGGAAGTCGTCAACGACCCGCAAATCCACGTCGTCATCGAACTCGTCGGCGGCACCGGCATTGCCAGGACGATGGTGCTCGCCGCGCTCGCGCAGGGCAAAACCGTCGTGACGGCGAACAAAGCTTTGCTCTCCGCGCACGGCCCGGAACTGTTTGCGGCGGTGGCGAAAAATGGCGCGAATCTTTATTACGAGGCCAGCGTCTGCGGCGGCATTCCCATCATCAAATCGCTGCGCGAAGGTTTTGTCGCGAACCAGTTTCCCGCGATCTACGGCATCGTCAACGGCACCTGCAATTACATTTTGTCGCGCATGAAGGCCGAGGGAGCGGATTTCGCCGCCGTGCTGGCCGACGCGCAGAAGCTCGGTTACGCCGAGACGCCGCCGGATCTGGACATTGACGGCCACGACGCGCAGCACAAAATTGGCATTCTCGCCTCGCTCGCGCACGGCTTCTGGGCGGATCACCACCAGATTCACACCGAAGGCATCCGCGACGTGTCGAAGATTGACATGGAATTCGCCGCGAAGCTCGGCTACACGATCAAGCTGCTCGGCATCGCCAAGCAGTCCAAAGTCCAAAGTCCAAAGTCCAAAGCGGGCGTGCAGGTTTCGGTTTATCCGACGCTCATCCCGAACGCGCATGTGCTCGCCAGCGTCAACGGAGTTTTCAACGCCTGCTTCGTCTGCGGCGACATTGTTGGCGACACGCTTTTTTACGGCCGCGGCGCGGGCAAAGATGCGACGGCCAGCGCCGTGTTGAGCGACGTGGCCGACGCCGCGCTCGATTTGAAAAACGGCGCGAAAGTCCGCGTCGCCCCGTTCGTCGCGCACGCCAAACGCGGCCGCATCGCGCCGATGGATGAAATCACCTCGCAGTATTATGTTCGCTTCAATGTGGTGGACAAACCGGGCGTGCTGGCGAAAATCGCCGCCATTTTTGCCGCCGCCAAAATCGGCATCTCGTCCGTCATCCAGCCCGAAGGTCACGAAGGCGAAAGCGTGCCGCTGATTTTCATGCTGCACTATGCGACCAACGGCGCGGCGCTGAAAGCGCTGGCCAAAATCGCCCGGCTGCCCGTCGTCAAAGGCAAACCGGTGATGATCCGGGTGGAAAATTTTGAGTAATAATAATATGGGCCAGCTTCTTTTTTACAGCACCAACGGTCAATCGCCAGCCGCCAACTTGCGCGAGGTTTTCCATACCGGCCTTGCGCCCGACGGCGGACTTTATTTGCCGGAAAGATTTCCGACGCTCGCGCCGGATGAAATCGCCGCGTTCGCACAACTGCCTTATCACGAAATCGCTCTTCGCGTTTTGTCGAAATTCATGGAAGGCATTATTTCCGATGGCGATTTGTCTGTAATGTGCCGCCGAGCCTATAATTTTCCGATTCCGCTCGAAAAAGTTTATGACCGGGTTCATGTGATGCGGTTGGATCAAGGGCCGACGGCGTCGTTCAAGGATTTCGCCGCGCAAATGATGGCGCAGCTCATGGGAAAATTTCTTCGCGAAGACGGCAAACAACTGACGATTCTCACTGCCACGAGCGGCGACACCGGCGCGGCGGTGGCGCATGCCTTTCACAACGTGCCGGGTATCCGCGTCATCGTGCTGTTTCCGATTGATGAAATCAGCATGAGCCAGCGCAAACTGATGACGACCTTGCGCGACAATGTCCGCACGGTGGCAATTGACGGCAAGTTCGACGACTGCCAGGCAATGGTGAAACAAGCCTTCGCCGATCCCGCGCTGAAGCACATTCCGCTGTCGTCCGCTAACTCCATCAACATTGGACGTTTGCTGCCGCAGAGCGTTTATTATTTTTATGCCGCGTCGCGCCTGGCGAAACCGGGCGAGCCGATTGTCTTTTCCGTGCCGAGCGGGAATTTCGGCGACATGATGGGCGCGATAGTTGCGCGGCAGATGGGTTTGCCGTTCAAGAAACTCATCGTGCCGGTGAATGACAACGACGCATTTCCGCGTTTTCTTGCGACCGGCATTTATGAAAAAATCGTGCCGTCCCGCAATTCGGTCTCGAACGCAATGAACGTCGGGCATCCGAGCAATCTCGCGCGGCTCGTGGCGGTTTATGGCGGGCGCATGGACGAGACCGGCAAAATCCATCGCCAGCCCGACCTAACCGCGATGCGCCGCGATTTATTTTCAAGCTCGGTCTCCGACGACCGCACCCGCGAGACGATCCGCGAAGTCTGGAACAAATACAAATTGCTGCTCGAAGCCCACGGCGCGGTCGCCTGGCGCGGCTTTGAAGACTGGCTGGCCACGGAACCGCTCAACGGCCTGCCCGCCGTGATCCTTGAAACCGCCAACCCGGCGAAGTTCCCGGAAGAGATTGAAAAGACCATCGGCTTTGCGCCGGACGTGCCGCCTGCGATGACCGCCAGCATTAAACTGCCGGAAGATTTCGATCGCATGGGCGCGGATTACGCGAAGTTCCGGGAGTATTTGCTGCGAAAACATTCTTGAAATTCAGCCGCGCGTGGGACGCGGAATTTTTTGACACGAATTAGATGAAAGCTGCCGCCCCGACGGACTGGGGAATTTTTTTGGAGTAGATTCTATTTTAAGCCATCGCGGTTTCCGTCTCGCACTTTTCCTTTCCGCAACCGCAGTTGGTTTCTTCCTGATCGCTGAAATCGTGGCTGTCCCAGTTCGGGTCGAGGCCGAGGTCTTTGAGCATCTGGAGATCTTTTTCCACGGGCTGGTTCAGCGTGGTGAGGTAGTTGCCCACCATCAGCGCGCTCGCGCCGGCCATGAAAATCATGCTCTGCGCGTCGCGCAGGTTCACCGTGCGACCGCCGGCAATCATGATTTCCTGGCGCGGCAATATAAAACGGAAGCACGCGATGGTCTTCAAAATTTCCATCACGGGCAGCGGCTCGTTTTTTTCAAACGGCGTGCCGGGAATCGGATTGAGGATGTTGACGGGCACGACGTTCGCGCCGATGGCCTTCAATTCAAACGCGAGGTCGCAGCGGTCGGCGCGCGTCTCGCCCATGCCGATGATGCCGCCGGAACAAATCTTGATGCTGGCCTTTTTCAGGTAGCCGATAGTCTCCAGCCGGTCGTCGAAGGTGTGCGTGGTGCAGGTGTTCGGGAAAAAGCGGCGCGAGCTTTCGAGATTGTGGCCGTAACATTCGAGTCCGGCTTCCTTCAGGCGGTTGGCGACTTCCTGTTTCTTGATGATGCCGAGCGAGGCGTCGGGGCGCGTCTTGCCGCCGGCTTTCAGTTCGCGGATGCGGTCGCAGACTTCATCAAGCATCGGACCTTCATTGAGACCTTTCCACGCGGCGACGAGGCCGACGGCGGTGACGTGGTTTTTGTCCGCTTCATCGGCCGCTTCGGCAACGGGTTCGGGATCAACAAAACCATATTTCGGCGAGCCGGTCTGGTAATGCGATGATTGCGCGCAGAAGCTGCAATTCTCCGAGCACGCGCCGGCCTTGGCGTTGACGATGGAGCAGAGATGAATCTTGTTGCCCTTGAATTGCTCGCGGATGCGATTCGCCCACGACAGCAAATCCAAAATGTCGGCGGAGGATTCTAAATTAAAAAGCCACGAAGCTTCGTCGCGGGAAATGTGGCCGCCGCCCAAAACTTTTTGGCCGAGGGTGGAAAGTTTCTGGTGATTGTTCGCGTCAACCGGTTTCGCTGTCATGGTTGACAGGATACTGCGCGGAGAAATTTTTGCAAGCGGCGCTGGAGTTCAATCCCGCAGGCGGGATTGGTCCGGCAGATGCGGGCGAAAGCCTGAACCCCAACGCGCGGGCGTCATTGCGGCGAGGCGACGTGCGACGGAATCGCGGCATTGAGGTAGGCGGCGAGCGAGGCGATCTGCATGTCGGTGAGCGGGACGCCTTGCGCGGTCGAGAACGCGGCCATGAGCGAGCCGGGTTTGCCGACGGAAATCCAGGTGCGCCAGAAATCCTCGTTGGTCGGGACGGTGAGGTGATGCAGGTCGGGAACCATGGTCGCGCGGTTTTCGGCCTCGTGGCAGACAGCGCAGACGGCGGCGAAAAGCACCGGGCCGTATTTGTCCTTTATGTTATTGGCGTGGCACGTCGCGCAGTCGCCCTTGAAAATGGCCTGCCGGTCCACTTTGGCCGCCGCCATTCCGCGCACGCGTTCGGCTTCGGTCAGGACCGGGGTCACGGGCGGCAAAATGTTGATCCGCACCATGACGGTTTTGCTTCCCTTGTCGGTGGCGACGGCGATGGTTTTGAAGAGCATTCCGTTTTTGCCCTGAAGGTTGACGGTGACGCCGATCTGGCCGCTGGTGCCGGGCGCAATTGTCCACGGCAGTTTGGGCAGTTGCGCGGTGGTGCAGCCGCAGGACGGATGGACATCCATGATGACGACGTTGCCGGACGAAACATTGGTGAGATTAAAAGTCAACCGCGCCTCGGTCTGGTCGGCGGCGGCGTCCGTTGCTTGCAAGATATTGTCCCAGGCGAGCACGCCGTCGGGCAGCGGGCCGTTGGCGCGCGACAAATCGGGGACATAAACCGGCGGCGTGGCGGTGACGGCGTTGGTCGGTGTGGCATCGCCAGCCAGAAGCCTGGCGGCAAGAAAAACTGCGCCGACAACGGCTCCGGAAAAAACGCGGTTCAATCTCATAACGGTTCGGCAAACTAAACTGTCCAACCGGTTTTGACGAGCGGGAATTGTTTTGGTTTCAAGAAAAAATCACAGCCGGTTCAGCGCGCTCAACACGGCCTTGACCGACGCGAGTTCGATGTTCGTGTCCACGCCAGCGCCCCAACGAGTTTTGCCATCGGCGGTTTTGATCTGGATGTAGGCAATCGCCGCCGCCGTTTCGCCGGAGCTCAAAGCGTGCTCGCTGTAATTTGAGATTTCAAAACGCGGAATAGTTCCTTGGTGCCAATAAAGACTGAAACCATTAACAAATGCTTCTAAAGGACCATTCCCATGTCCGTCTATTGAAAGATTGGATGGCTTGGGAAACACACCATAGAACAAAGTCCCTTGGCAATTAACTTTGCCATTTTCGCTATTGGTGCGCAAAGTCACAATCGAAAATGGCGAAATGCGCTCGACATATTCTTTCCAAAACATCGCTTTCAATTCCGCGCCGCTAACTTCGCGGCCGAGCTTGTCCACGGCGTCGTTCGCAATCGGGCCAAACTCGCGCTGCATATCTTTGGGCAGCTCGATGCCAAATTCGCTTTCGAGCAAGTAGGCGACACCGCCTTTGCCGGACTGCGAGTTGACGCGGATGACTTCGCGGTATTCGCGCCCGATGTCCGTCGGGTCAATCGTGAGATAGGGAACATCCCAATGCTCTCGCTTTTTGTCTTCCCATTCCGCGAGACCTTTCTTGATGGCGTCCTGATGCGAACCGCTGAACGCGGTGAAAACCAGTTCGCCGGCGTAAGGCTGGCGCGCGGGAACCGTCATGCCGGTGCAACGCTCGTAAACGTCAATGATCGAACTGAGATTCGAAAAATCCAATTTCGGATTAATGCCGTGCATATAAAGATTCAGCGCGACGGTGACGATATCCAAATTCCCCGTGCGCTCGCCGTTGCCGAACAAAGTTCCCTCGACGCGATCCGCGCCGGCGAGCAAGCCGAGTTCCGTCGCGGCCACGCCGGTGCAACGGTCGTTGTGCGTGTGCAAACTGATGATGAGCGAGTCGCGGTTTTTGATGTTGCGGCAAATCCATTCGATTTGATCCGCATAAACATTCGGCATCGCCACCTCCACCGTGTCCGGCAAATTCAAAATCATCTTGTGCTGCGGCGTCGGCTGCCATACGTCCATGACGGCCTCGGAAATTTCCTTCGCGTATTCCACTTCCGTCATGCTGAAACTTTCCGGCGAATACTGGAGCATGATTTCCGTGCCTTTGAGCCGGTGCAAGCGGTCCTTGATCATCTTCGCGCCGTTGACGGCGATGGCCTTGATCTCGTCCTTCGACTTGCCGAACACCACGCGGCGCTGCGCCGGCGAAGTTGAATTATACATGTGAATAATAACCTTCTTCGCACCGATCAATGATTCAACCGTGCGCTCGATCAAATCCTCGCGCGCCTGCACGAGCACCTGCAACCACACATCATCCGGCGCGCGTTTCTCCTCGATGAGCCGGCGGTTGAATGTGAATTCTGTGTTCGATGCCGACGGAAAACCGACTTCGATTTCCTTGAAACCGATTTTGACGAGCGTCTGGAACAATTCCAGTTTTTGCGACACATTCATTGGCACGGCAAGCGCCTGGTTGCCGTCGCGCAAATCCACGCTGCACCAGCGCGGCGCGGCGGTGAGCACGCGGTTGGGCCATTGCCGGTCGGGCAAGTGAACCGGCGGGAACGGACGGTATTTTTTTGACGGGTCTTGGTGCATAAAATCTTAATCTTATTCGTAATCTTAATCTTAATCTCGCCGTTCGGATTACGAACAAGATTACGATTATGATTACGATTTCAAAAACAAAAAACCCACCGCCATTCGGCAGTGGGTTGGTTAAATTCTTGGAACGAATCAAAGCCCGACTGCCGCGCCGGTCAGCAGCGCGATTGCAAGCAGCAGATTGGGATTCAAACGATAGTTCACCCGGACAAGATAGAGCGCGGCTGGGATTGGTCAACTAATTTGATTCCAACGATGCGCGGCGTTTTTTCCGGCGCAGCCAAAAGCCGCAGCCCGCGCCTGCCGCCAGCAACACCAATAATACCAGCAACCACAATATCCACGACGACGAGAGCGACTTTGACAGCAACCCCGGCGATGAAATTGATCCCGGCAGAATGGCGATGAAGTAATCATGGCCCAAACCTTTGGCGAACAATGCCGGCCTGACGGCCAGGTTTCCGGCCGTGTTCTTGAACTCATAAACATTGCCGCCACCGTCGGACGAAAACAGATTGCCGCGGCTGTCAAATGCCAGGCCGGAAGGCGACTTGACGCCTCTGGCAAAAATGGTCCGGGTTCCGTCCGGCGCAAATTTGTAAATCGTATTTCTGCCTCCGACGAACAGCGTGCCGTGGCTGTCAAAAGTCAGGGCGTTCGCCTTCAAGCCGGTCGCAAACGTGGTCTGCGTTCCGTCGGGATCAAACTTGGAGACATTGCCGGATTTCTGGTCCGCCGCGAACAATTCACCCAGCTTGTCAAAGGCCAGTTGCACCGGCGCGCCCTGATTGGTGGCAAAGACGGTGTCGGTGTGGCCGTCCGGGCTTAACTTGTCAATCCGTCCGGCCCATTGGAACGGCACGAAGAGGTTGCCTTCACTGTCAAAAATCAGCCCGCCGCCGGAGCTGTCCAGTTGTGCGAACGTGTCATAATTGCCGTCCGGCGTGAACTTGATGATCGAGCGGGTGCCATAGTCCGACACAAACAGGTTGCCCTTGCCGTCCGAAGTCAGGCCGTTGACTTTGTGGAGTTCATCGGAATAAATGACCATGCTCGATTCCCCAACCTCCGTGTCAAATTCATAAAGGCTGGAACTGCCATCATCCCCGACAAACAGCAAATCCGCCCGCGTGTTCGACGGCACGAACATCATCGCCGCCGTTGTGGAGATCATCAGCCAGCGCAGCTTGAACAGGTTGGACATGACTTTTTCTTCCCAGTTTTCCTGCCAATCGTCAACCAGCAAAACATCGTTGGCGGTCTGGCTGAAATGCCACCCGATGCAGCGATGATTGATCTGAACAGCCAGCCGCTCAAAAATCAGTGACAGCCCTGGCTTAACTTGCAAGAATCGAACACAACACATGAAACTTTCCGTCTTCAACGGTTCTCTTCCCAAAATCGGCATCCGCCCGACCATTGACGGCCGGCTCGGCGGCGTGCGCGAATCGCTCGAAAAGCAAACCATGGACATGGCCAAGTCCGCCGCGAAGCTGATTTCATCGAGCCTGCGCTATCCGAATGGCAAAAAGGTTGAATGTGTCATCGCCGACACCTGCATCGGCGGCGTGGCTGAGGCGTCGGTCTGCGCGGAAAAATTCGCGCGCGAAGGCGTCGGCGTGTCGCTCACCGTCACGCCGTGCTGGTGCTACGGCAGCGAGACGATGGACATGAACCCGCTCGTGCCGAAGGCAGTCTGGGGTTTCAACGGCACAGAACGGCCGGGCGCGGTTTATCTCGCGGCAGTTCTCGCCGGACATTCACAAAAGGGAATTCCCGCGTTCGGCATTTACGGACGCGATGTTCAAGATGGCTCTGACAAATCCATTCCCGCCGACGTGCAGGAAAAAATTCTCCGCTTTGCCCGCGCCGGCGTTGCCGTGGCATTGATGCGCGGCAAATCGTATCTTGGCATGGGCGGCGTTTCGATGGGCATCGCCGGTTCCATTGTTGACCAGCCGTTTTTTGAAAATTACCTCGGCATGAGAGTCGAGACGGTTGACATGACGGAATTTCTCCGGCGCATGGACAAAGGAATTTTTGATCACGCTGAATTCAAGAAGGCTTTGAAGTGGACGAAAGAAAATTGCAAGGAAGGCAAAGATTACAATTCGTCCAAAACAACCCGCTCACGCGCCCATCTCGACAGCGAATGGGAAAAGTCCGTCAAGATGTCGCTCATTGCACGCGACCTGATGGTGGGAAATCCCCGGCTCGCCGAAATGGGTTTTGGCGAGGAAGCGCAAGGCCACAACGCCATCGCCTCCGGTTTCCAAGGCCAGCGCCAATGGACGGATTATCAGCCGAACGGCGATTTCCTGGAAGCGATTCTCAGCACGTCCTTCGATTGGAACGGAATTCGCGCACCATATATTGTTGCGACGGAAAACGATTGTCTCAACGGTGCCTCGATGCTGTTCGGCCATCTGCTGACGAACACCGCGCAGATTTTTGCGGACGTGCGGACTTACTGGAGTCCCGAATCGGTGAAGCGCGTTTCCGGCCACACGCTCGATGGCGAAGCGGCCAATGGCATTTTGCATCTCATCAATTCCGGGCCGGCCACGCTCGACGGCACCGGCCAGATGGAACGCGACGGCCAGCCCGCGATGAAACCGTTCTGGGAAATTTCCAAAGATGAAGCAAAAAAATGTTTGGCCGCGACGACATGGCATCCAAGCATCACGGAGTATTTTCCCGGCGGCGGCTGGAGCACGCGCTTTCTTACGCGTGGCGGAATGCCGGTGACCATGTGCCGTTTGAATCTTGTCAAAGGTCTCGGCCCCGCGCTGCAAATCGCCGAAGGCTGGACGGTGGATTTGCCCGCGAAAGTCCATGACGCGCTAGACCAGCGCACAAACCCGACGTGGCCGACAACGTGGTTCGCTCCGAAGCTCACGGGCCATGGCGCGTTCCGCGATGTGTATTCCGTGATGAACAACTGGGGCGCGAACCACGGCGCGATCAGCTACGGCCACATTGGCGCGGACTTGATTTCGCTCGCGGCGATGCTGCGGATTCCGGTTTACATGCACAATGTGGCCAATGATAAAATTTTCCGTCCAAGCAGTTGGGCGGCTTTTGGCACGCAATGTCTGGAAAGCTCCGATTATCGCGCGTGTCAGAATTTTGGTCCGCTCTACGCGTGAGCCAAGCAAATTATTTTGCAGGACGTTTCCGCCAAGACGAACTCGCTGTGGCAATTTTGAAACCCAACAAAATAATTGTCACGGCCACGCACGCCCAGCCGAACCAGTCGCCGTGGCGGTTGTAAAATGTGGGCGCGGGTTTTTCATCCGGCAGCGGCAGGTCAAACGTCATCGCACCGGTGCCGTAAATACCGCCGGTGTTATCCTTGAAAGTTTGCCGCAACGCGCCGTGCGAATCTATCCAGCAGGTCACGCCGTTGTTGCAGCAGCGCACGAGCGGCACGCCGTTTTCAACCGCGCGGAAAATCGCGGCGGCAGCCTGCTGCCATTGCTCCGCGCCATTGCCAAACCAGCCGTCGTTGGTGAGGTTCACCAGAAAATCCGTGTCGCTTTGAACGGAACCGCGCGCGGTCTGCGGAAACATATCCTCAAAACAAATCAGCGGCGAAGTGTTGATCGTCTGGTGGGGCGAGCGTCCTCGCGAGCCGATGGAAATGATGTTGGTTGCTCCGTCGAACGGCTCGCCGGGAGTCTCGCCCCACCGATTCATTTCAAATTGCACCGGAGAATTTCCCGCCTCGTAGCCGCCGGTGATGGGCGTGAACCATTTCAGGAACGGCGGGACGTATTCACCGAAGATGACGAGCTTCCGCTTGTGATAAACTTTTACGAATTCACCGTCGGGATTGAACAGAAACGCGGAGTTGAAAACGTCGTTGTCGAAATTGTTCGTCGCGCCCGGTCGCGGCACGGCATGGTCGCCGTTGAAAATCATCCAGACATGGTGCGTGCGGACGAGGTTGGTAATGGCAGCGTAACTGGCGTCGTCAAAATTCGGCAGCGCCGCTTCCGGCCAGATGAGCAGATCAGTTTTGTTCGTGAGCGCGCGTTCCGTGAGGGCGAGCAATTGTTGAAAACGGTTTGAGTTCGCACCCGAATCCCAAATCATGCTTTGCGGGACGCTCGGCTGGACGAGCGTGATGCGCAACGTCGTGCCGGCCGGGGCCGGTTTGCAGATTTTTATTTCGCCCCACGCAAACAATCCGGCGACGACGAAGAGCGGCAGGAAAATTTCCGGCTGCCACGCGAAGCGGGAATTCGGTTTGGCAAAAATCATCCGCCCGGCGGAAAACAGCGACAACGAAGCCCACACGACGAGAAATGAAATTCCATAAACGCCCGTGACCGCCGCGATCTGGATGAGCGGCGTCATTTGAAATTGCGACGCGCCGAGCAGATTCCACGGAAAGCCGCCGAGAAAACGGGCGCGGAACATTTCCAGCGCGACCCACGCCGTCGCGCCCGCGAGCGACCAGAGATTCCGTTGCGCCCAGTTGCCAACGCCGATTTTTCCGGTGAGCAGCCACGTCCAGATTCCAAAATAAAGCGCGACGAACGCGCTCAATGCAATCCAACCGAGGATCGGATAGCCCGCGACGGGAATCAGCAGCAGCCAATAAAGCGACGCGAGCCAGAAAGTAATTCCGCCGGCGTAGCCGACGCGAAAGGCGTCGGCGGGACTTTTTTTGTGCGCGGCAAAAAGCAGCAGCGCGGGCGCGACCCATGCAAAACCGGCGATGCCGATTTTTGGGAACGCGGCGGCCAGCAAAAGTCCGGCGGCAATTGCAATGAGGTAGCCGCTGCGGATGAAACATTCGTTCAAGAAACTTTTGAGAATCGCAAAATGCGAAAAACCGTCGGTGAACGTCGGGCCGAACTTGGTGCATTGCGCCGCTTCCTTCAAAACGGACTGGCTCGCGTTGACGACGACGGCTTCGCGCGCGCCGCGCCACACAGCGTAATCGGCGGAGGAATTTCCGGCGTAATCAAAGCCGCGTTCGCCGAATTTTTCCGTGAGCGCCTTGAGTTTGTTCGCGCCGCGCAAATTGATTTTGCCGTCGCTGCCAAGAACTTCGTCGAACAGCCCGACATGATTGGCGACGGGCAGCGCCATCGCGCGGTCGGACGCGGTGGCGAGGATTATTTTTCGTCCGGCGGCTTTTTGTCCGCGCAGCCACGCCAGAAACATTTCATGGTAGGGCAGAGTGGCGGGATCAATCGTGACGCGCGCGGCGAGTTTTTGTTTCAGCAACGCGCGACCGCGCAGCCACCAAAACAGAACCTGAAAAATCGCCAGCGGATTTCTTCGGAACAGGCGAGCGAGCGATTCCCAGAGCAAATCGGTCTTGATAAGCGTGCCGTCCAGATCCACGGCGAGCGGGACTTGGAAATTATTCGGGGCCAATTCGTTCATATCAGATAGGCAGTGTCGTAATCTTAATCCTGCTCTTAATCATAATCCGTTCCAAGCCGATTAAGATTACGATTATGGATTAAGATTAGGACGCTGCCGCGCGATATGCTGGAGGATAACCTTGGCGGTTGACAAGACATCTGCTAATTTTGCGCGGATGAAAGAACGCTTGCGCAATCCGTGGTTTGCGTTGGGCTTGATTTTATTCTGGCGTGTGGCACTTCTGGTTTTTACCGCGCAGCCGGTTCCGGCCAACGATGCTTTTCTCTTCGACGGCGGCGTCATCAACTGGCTGCGGCACGGGGAATACTGCAACCCAAGTTTGATTGAAGCCTATCCGATTTCCGGCCATCTGGTTTTTTCGGCGTATCCGCCAATTTATCAAGTCGTGCTGCTGGTCTGGATGTCCGCCTTTGGAATGAGCGCGTTTTCGGCGATGCTGATGCACTTCCTGATGTTCAGCGCGGGTGCGTTTCTCGTGGTGCGGATTTTGCAAAAAAATTTTCCGGCAAACCAAAGTTACGCGCTGGCGGTTTTATTTCTGGCGGGCATCACTTTCAACGACCGTCCCGAAGACCTCGGCCACATTTTCGGGCTGGCGGCGTTGCTGTTGACCGTGCGGCATCTGGACGGAAAAATTGGCACGCTGGCGGCGGAAGCGGGCATAACTTTGTTGTTGCTCTGCGCGCTTTACACGTCGCCGGTCGTGGGCGCGTTTTATTTTGGCTGCGCATTTTTGACGCGCACGGCAGCGTGGTTTTTCGGGCGGCGGATTTCAATTGCGCCCTTCATTGCCGTCGTGATTTTGTTTGCGGTCATCACTTCGTTCATCGTGAAAATTCATCCGCTGTGGTGGCGCGGATTTTTGGAGAACGCCCACACGACTCCGTCGGTCGGTGGTTTCCGTCTGCCGTCCTTGCCAGACTTGTTGAAAATGTTTCGCGCTGCGCCGGTTTTTCTGCTGGCCGTGATTGCGCTGCCGTTCCTGCTGGCGCGGCGCGAAAAAACATTTGCGGTTGAGAACGAAAATAAAGTCTGGCTGCCGCTGACAATCGGCGTCGCGGCAATGGGATTGATGCTGCTGGCCGCTGCAATGTTGTTCTTGAGTCCGAATTATGTCGCCTATGGTTTGTATGTGCAGGTGTTGCTGGCGGCGGGTTTGCTCACGCTGGCGCGCGGGCTGGAACTGAAAATCCGCCGGTGGTTTTCCGTGCTGATGATTTGCAGCTTGGCACTCGTTTCCGTCCGTCTTGTGGGAATCAGCACTTGGGGCGTGGCGTGCGCCAGCGATGTCAGCTATGGACGCGCGGACGAAATTGTCCGCGCCGAACTCCAGCCGTTCGCAAATTCCGGCGCGCGCATCGTGCTGTCTTCTGCGTTTCTATATCGCGCCGCGCAAATGGACGTGCGCGACGCCGTCCATGCCGACTGGCTCCGCGACAAGCGCGTGGCCGAGACAGACGGAGATTTCAAGGCGCTCGTCCGGTTGCGCCCGCCGAAGCTCATCCTGACGCAATTCGATTATTACCGCGCCTACCAAAATGTCGTCGAGGAATTGCGCCAGCATCCCGAACTGGTGACGGTCAGCCTGCGCGATGCGGCGAAAATCCGCCCGCCCGAGGCCATTCCCGCGCTGTCGCGCGTAGTGCAGCACGTTTCGTGGGCGCCAGTCGTCGTGGAATTTTCATGGAAGTGACGTCCATGTTGAAAGAAACAGCCGGAACAATTTCCCGTTCCGGCTGTATTTTCTCTCCACCCGTGGGACTCCTGTGTTTTTGATTTATGACGATGAGCATGAGGACGAGGACGATTTCCAAAAACAATAAGTCCCTGCCCGACCTTTCGGTCGAACAGGGACAAATGGGGGATGGGAGTTCGCCAGTCTCTCTTTCCCGTGCTGACATTTGGCGCGCCCTTTTCAGGGGCTGTCAGCTTCCCGACGCCATTCTCCACGGCAAGCGGAGTTTCCGGCCTCGTAGCAGGGCCGTCCAGCGCCTTGCGGTCGCTGAATTTCGAGTGAGGCTTTTCAGCCCGCTTTAACTGGTGGTTGCGCCACCGGCCTGCGAACCAGGTTGAGACACGCCTATGATTTCCTTCGCGTCTCCACCATTAGCACCGGGTCAGCCGCCGTGTTTTCACAGCGCGTTCGCCCGATGCCACGGGTCTCGCCTCTTCACTCTCAAGTTGCTTTTCTTTCACAGCCCGGCGGTGTCGTTTTTAACATCGCCGACGCCCGGAAGTTTTTCACGCGGCCTGCCCAGCCTGCGTGGCCTTCCCGGTCCGGACTCTCGTTTTGTTCCGCCTTTCGGCGTTTTTCTTTCGGCAGGTTCAACTTTTTATTTTTGAATCCGCCAGAGTCGTCCGTCCGTGCTGATGCGCAGTAGCAACCAATGCCTTTTGGCAACTGCGATTCGCCCAGGCTCGAAACCTGCCCGGACTACTTGACCCGGTTCGGAACGGTTTCTAATCGTCCCTCGCCGCACGGCTCCGTTTTTCGCGTTACTGGCACGCGCGAACGTGCCAGAGGAACCGGTGAATTATGCCTCGCCAAATCTTGCGATCTGGTTTCAGAGGAGTCGCGCCAACCAGCCTGACCCGACTTTTCCCCGGTCACCCGGGATTATCCTGGAAACGTTCAGCTTCAATCTTTCGACCGCCACTGCCCGCCTCGTTCATTCAATGAACTGTGAACATCATAACTTAAATTCCTTTTCCGACAACGAATTGATATGCACAGCTTGTTCACCGAAACGCGCCTGTGAACAACCTGTGAAAAACTCAAATCAGCCCGTCAAATCAAGGCGATTCCCATTTCGCGGACGCGAATTATTCACAACTTTTTCAGGCCAAAAACGGCTGCGGTGAACAAGTTCCGATTGTTAAGTTTCGGAAAAATTTCGTTCGGCAGAAAAAATTTGTAGCGGCGCGTCGGCAGACCGCCGCATTTTTTTCAGAAAACAAAAGCGGCTCTCTGCCGAGAAGCCGCTACGCCAAAAATTTGCCCTCGCAATTTTCCAGCGCCGTAGGCGCGACATATTTGTAGAAACAAAAATCAAAATGTTTTTAGCTCCGTCAGGAGCGGCATATTCCGCGCGATAATTTTCAGATGCCGCTCCTACGGAGCTTTATTTTTAACGACGACAATTCTACAAATATGCCGCGCCTACGGCGCTGATTCCGCTCGACAGAAAAATTTTGAAGGCGCAGAATTTCAATTTAACGAATTCCGAATATGCGATTGATTCTCGTAGATAGAGGCCAAGAGTTCTGCGATGTTCTTCGCTGGCAATTTAAGTCTCATCCTGAAGTTCAGATTGTCTGTGACAAATTCGAGAACTTGCCGTCGTTTGATTGTGTTGTCACAGCCGGAAATTCGTTCGGGTTAATGGATGCAGGTATGGATTTGGCTGTCGTTCGTTTTTTCGGACAGCACGTCATGGAACGCATCCAGAAACAAATTCTTGAAGATTATCTCGGCGAGCAGCCCGTTGGAACTTGTATAATTGTGTCAACCGATCACGCATTGCATCCGTTTGTTGCTCACGCTCCGACAATGCGTATTCCGATGAACATTCAAAGCACAGACCATGTTTATCTCGCAATGTGGGCAACTCTCACGGCTATCCATCGTCACAATCGCTCTGAACCAAAAAAGATAGAAACAGTCGCTTGTCCCGGACTTGGCACTGGCACTGGTGGCGTTGAATCCGTTGAAGCAGCTCTTCAATTGTTTCTTGCTTACGAACATTTTCGGCGGCCACCACGGTTTATCAATCCTTCGGTAGCACAACAACGCCATGAGAAAATATATTACGGCGGACGTTGGGGATTTTTGCACCCGCGAAAACCGGGCACTTAATAATTGACGTTCGTTGAAACGCCACCTTCCATTCGCGCTCACCACCTTGCGGCTGCTGCTCGGCCCAATCGCCCTGGCTTGCGCGCTGACGAATGTTCCGCGCTGGATTTATCTGCCCATCCTCATCACCGCCACGCTTCAAAAAGGTTGAAGCCGAAAATTTATCGCGGCGTCAGTTTCGGGAAAAAATCAGCCGCCGTCTTGCAAGTCGCCGCGCTCAATTCTTCCAGCGAACACATTTTGATCTGCGCGACGGTTTCGGAAATTTCTTTGACGTAGGCCGGTTCACAGCGTTTGCCGCGATACGGCACGGGCGCGAGATACGGGCAGTCGGTCTCCAGCATGAACTTGCCCGGCGGCGCGGCGGCCACGGCATCGCGGACGTTTTGCGCGTTCTTGAACGTGACGATGCCGGTGAAGCTGACGAGCGAGCCGATCTCAAAAACTTTTTTCATCCGCTCCATGCTTTCGCCGAAGCAATGGAACACGCCGCGCGTCCGGCCGATGAACGGTTTCATCTGCGCGATGGTGTCGTCGAACGCGGCGCGCTGGTGGATGACGCAGTTCAATCCGAATTCAGCGGCGACTTCCATCTGCTGCCGGAAAATTTCCGCCTGCTTTGACTTGTAGCGCGCGTCGTCGGCAGACTGTGTTGGTGGGGCGAGGCTACTGACGAGCCGGCTCGCGGGGACGCTCGCCCCACCTTGCGCACTGCTCGGCAGGTGGTGATAATCCAAACCCGTCTCGCCGATGGCGACGACTTTTGGGTGTTTGGCAAATTCGCGCAGGGCGGGGCGCAAATCGTTTGGCGCTTTGTCCGCCTCGGTCGGATGCCAGCCGACGGCGGCAAAGACGCCGGGAAATTTTTCGGCCAAACGGATTGCGCGTTCGCTGCTGTCGAGGCTTGTGCCGATGGAAATGATTTTTGAAATTCCGGCGGCCTGCGCGCGCGCGACGACTTCCGCCAAATCCGGCGCGTAGTCGGGATAATCCAGATGCGCGTGCGTGTCGAAGAAGATGGGCATGAATGTGGGCGATTATTGATTTACGAGAAATGTCAAAATCACAAATGAAGAATAACTACTTTATAACCTTGCAGGAAGTTTGTCGTTGTCGTTGCCGTCTCAAGATGTGCCTGTTTCAGGCTTATCTTGACAGAAAACAAATCTGGCAGTTGTTCTACCCGGCCTTCAGAGGCTGTTAATTTTGTTACTTGGCCGTCTGGTTCCTTGGTAATAATCCGGATACCGGAAATTACGGAGCCGGAGTTGTCTATCTTCTCAACGTGCAGAACCGAGGAACCCCATGCGGTGTCTTTGCCGGCTACTACATACTCGATTGCTGCGCCCATAAATGCGCGTGTAAATTGGCCATCAGGCATGAGGTCAATGTAAAGGCGATGATCAAAGCGATAATCATTTGTCGCTTCCGGTGCTGCCGGTTTGTTTTCGCCCGGTGTTACAAAAGTGACGCGCCATCCGCCCTTCTCCCATCCGTCCTGCTTTTTCTCAATCGAGACAATGGAACTTTTGGCAAAAATGGGCGTATAAGGATTGCTTTGCTCCGAAGGCAAGTTCAGCCATTCGTCGCGATGCTTGGTGGCCAGCCGCCGAACAGTCGCTTCAGATAATTCTCGTGGACCTAGATGGATGAACTTTTTTCCATCGAACTCCAGATTCCGCGAGCCGGCGGGATTGGCATAAATATCCGCGTCAAACGAAGCATAATTTCTGCCAGCACTCATTCGTAAAACCATTCGGCCATAAACTTGGCCGGCTTTGCTCTTAAAATAATAACCTTGTCGAAGTCCATTTCCCCAATCAACGAAGTTGGTTGGGCCATCCAACGTTACGGATGTTTGGTAGCCTTCTGTCGGCGCAATGTAGGGATAAGGATCATTGAACGCGAGCAAACCACCATTCGTGATTTCCAAGGTTACAGTCCAATTAAACTCTTGAATTCCGTTATTGGTAAATGCAATGCCACGCGTCGCCTTGACCTTTAACTCGCCATCTGTGCCAAGAGGATCGTCATCTGTGCCACGAGGATGATGGTTCCATGCATTGTCTGTCTGGCTTTCATACAGGTCAAATTGCTTAAAGTTTCCATCCCACGTCACGAAAGAATAGATTGTCGCATGGCTCATTGGTTCTCCTCCGTGCAGTTTCCACATATGGAAAATCAACGGATTTTTCGGATCAGGAAGATAATTGGCTGGCCGTTTGGCATTGGCGGCAAACCATATTTCTCGATTAAATTCATAGCCTTCCTTTTCAGGGAAGATTCCAAGTTCTTTGCCGTGCAGACCAAGAAACTGAAAGCGTCCCTGCGCATCAGTTTTCGTGTAATGATCTTCGTCGTCAGGTTCTTCAAAACTTAAAACGCCGCGCACTTTGGCATCCACCACCGGCTGGCCGTCTTGATCAACCACTTTGCCGTAAAGCTCAATTGAGCCTTTGTCCTCTGGCGCCACCCTGTCCAGCCCCATCGCCAGCATGGCTTCTCCTTTGTCAATTTTCCCCGAATGGTAGGCATCAATGATGTCCTTTTCGCTGGTGAAACTTCTTATGTAATCCAGCCGCGTGGCAAAACCCTTCGGCGGCGCATTGGTCAGCATTGCCGCAATTTCGGGATCTATTTCATTTGTGTTCTGCTGGTCTTGAGCCGATGCCGTCAGCGCAAAAAAAATTGCAACGGTGAATGTCAGGATGATGGTTCGGATTGCCGAAACAATCAGGGTCGAAATTATTTTCATATTGAATCGTCACGGTTTAGCAGGCGCGTTTGTATCGGCAATCTTTTTCTGGAGCGCGGACAATTTTTCAGAAACAGAATCTTTGCCCGGATAATCCGGCGATTCGGCGAGGAGCTTTTTGTAATCGTCCAGCGCGTCGGCGTCGCGGCCGGCGGTCTGGAGTTTTTCGGCGAGCGTGAGCCGGATGCGGATGCGTTGTTCCGGCGTCAAATTCATTTGCAACGCCTTTTCGTAAGTTTCAATGGCCGAGGACGGCTTGCCGTGGCGGTCGTAAAGGTCGGCGAGTTTTTCGGTCAGCACGGGGCTTTGCAATTTCGCGTTGACGCCTTCGAGATAGCTTTCGGCCTGGGCCAGCGGCGCGCCGCGCGCGAGCGCGAGGTCGGCGATGCGCAGGTGCGACCATTCGATGAGCGGGCTGTGGCGGCGCAGGAGTTCGGCGTGCTGTTGCGCGGGCGGTTCGCTGAACGGACAATAAAGCGGGTCGCCGACGATGGTGGTCTGCCAGGACAAAAACGGCTGCGCAGCGGTGGCGGCCTCGCCGTAGGTAAAACCCGCCGCCATCCAGCGCGCGAGGAAGACGGCGACGTTCGGCGTGCCGCCGAGTTGCGGTTCATAAACGCAGCCCATCGTGCAGGTCACGCCTTTGGCGAGGAACGGCCCGGCCCAATTCAGGCGCGGGCTGCGAAGCGTCGCCGCGCTCAAGGAATGTAAATGATACGCGAACGCGCCGGGCATGAATTCAACCTTGGGCAGCGTGAACGGGCCGGAAACATTTTCGTCATACCAGCCGCAGTAAATCGCGATCTGGCTCATGGGAAAACTCGCGGGAAATGTTTCCGGCTGGTCGTCCACGATGGTTTCAAAGCCGAGCGCGTGGGAAATTTCCGCCGCGCCGAGCATCCATTCGTCGCCGAGAAAATAATTCGTGTCCGTCCTGGGCAGTCCGCGCGCGTCAAAATAGGCGCGTCCCCACAAGCCGTCGCGCCCGGCCTGCCCGGCTTTGTCCACGAGTCCGCTGGCGATTTCCGGCGTCGGGCCGTCAAGCCGCGCGACGATGAGGATGCCGTTGGTGGGATTGAGCCAGCCCGCGTTGGTGACGCCGTAAGTCCAGTTGGGCAGCGGGCCGGTGAGCATGACGTCCATCCGCGAAAACGGCAGCCACGCGAGTTCGGAATCCACGGCGGCTTGGTTGCGGCGCAGCACCGGCTGGAGTTTTTGCGCGGCGGGTTCCCGGATGTCCCCGTCCTCGCGGATTTTCAACGGCACGCCCCAGCACAGGACGGCGTAGCGGATTTTTGACGCGACGACGCGGCTGGCCACGCGTTCCGGCTGGCCGTTGGTCGCGGGGATGGTGAGCGGGGCAAACTTCCAGAGTCCGTCTGCCTCCAGTTTTTTGGCGAGCGGCAACTGGAGCGAGTCGCGGAATTCCGCGCGCGACATTTCCTCGTCCGCCGTCAGCGCGAAGCCGTAGATTTGTTTTTCGGGAACCTGCCGCATTTGCGCGTAATGCTCGGCGACGGTTTTTGATTCCGGCACGCGCGTATTATAAATCACGACCACTTCATCGCCGCCGGCGCGGACCAGCAGCGGCGCGAGCGCAAAAAGTAAGACGGCAAAAAATCTCATGCGTATGTTTTGATTCACGGTTCATCGTAGCGGCGCGTCGGCAGACCGCCGCAGTTGTTTTGGAAATGCCCTGTAGAAATCATTTCATTAACACCGCGTTTTAACGCGGTGAACACAAATGCGCAAACGAAAAACCGTTTAAACGGTTTTTCTCTTCGCGCACCTTTCCAGCACCCGGCTGAAGCCGGGTGTTAATGAGAAGCTTTCTACAAGGCATTTTGGAAACTAAATTCTGCCGAAAGCCGCTGCGCGCGCATGGCAGCGGTTTGAAATTATTTTTCACAGTTCACTTTCAACCCGTCATACGCAAACCAGATTCCCGCCGGCAGTTCCGCCTGCGCCCGGTCGTGGTCGTAGTCGTGCGTGAGGTGCGTAAAAAAAGTTCTGCCCGCGCCGATCCGCCGCGCCGCCGTCAGCGCCTCGTCGAGGCACATGTGCGTCGGATGCGGTTTCGGGCGCAGCGCGTCGAGCACGGCGATTTCCACGCCGCGAATTTTTTCCAGCGCCTCGCCGGGGACTTCCTTGCAGTCGCTCAAATACGCGAGCCGTTTTTTTCCGGCCTGCACGAAGAGATAGCCGTTCGTGCTGGTCGGGCCGTGCGGCAGTGGCAGGGGAATAATTTCCAGATCGCCGAGCGTGAACGGCGCGTTCACGACATGCGGTTCCGGCTGAAAATAACCCTTGGGAATCGGGCGTCCGTCAAAGGCATAAATGAAGACGCGCTTCAAATCGTCCATGGTTTTTTCATTCGCGTAAATCGGCAGCGGGCCGCCGCGCAGGTCGCAGAAGCGGCGGCAATCGTCCAGGCCCATGATGTGGTCGGCGTGGGAATGGGTGAAAATCACGGCGTCGAGCCAGTTGATTTTTTCGCGCAGGCACTGGATGCGGAATTCCGGCGTGGTGTCCACGGCGAGCTTCACTGTTTCCGTGACGACGTAAATTGAGGGGCGCGTGCGCCAGTTTTTTGGGTTGGCCAGGAATTCCGGCGGATAATCCTTGCCGATGAGCGGCACGCCCTGCGACGTGCCGGAGCCGAGAAAGGTGAATGAGAACGACATAATTTCCTGCGCCGGAAAATAGCACATCTGTCAAAGATGCGGCGAATGAAATTTATGTCTGGAAGCTTTAAGAAGGGCAGCGGGTCAAACGCAGCCGGTCAAAACAAAACAGCCGCCATGATTTATTGGTCATGGCGGCTGGAATTGCGGCTATTGAAAACACCTGCTCAAGGATTTTGCGGGCCGCCGCAATGCTGGCCGACCCACTGGGAATCCACATTAGGCAATGCGTCCGCTGCTGTATGACTGGCGCTTGCAGTTGCCTTTGTTCTTAGCGTGTCGTTTGCATAGGCGATGGTGGCAGCATTCAACCAATTGTGCATTTCGGCGTGTCCATCGGCAAAACTCCAGCTCGCCGAGGTTACATGAAAGAGCGCGAAGTTGGCGAAGGGAAAAGATTTTTTACTTCGGTTTTCTTCGCGTCCTTCGCGCGACACGCAAAATTATTTCACCGTTGACGGATCAAGGCAGGCCGGGCCGCTTTTGCGGCACGGAAAGCGCGTGCCAGTAATAGGCAGACCAAAGCGAGTCAAGTTGGGCATATTCCGCATGGCCGTCCGCCAGACTGAGGTCAATGCCGCCGGGAAATGGCGAGGCGGTTGACGCGGCTTTGGGGGCGCTGGCGACGCCATGCCGCGCGATGCAAAAACGCCACATATGGTGGTTTGAACCGGGATTTGCGCCGGCACCAGCGGATAAATCTGCGGGATTGCTTTGTGCTGTATCTCCTGAACTACTGGATGTTCCTCCGTTCGGAACACCGTCTGAAAAAGTGCCATCCCCAAACATCGGAGTTTCTGAAGGATGTCTGACAGCGTCCAGTTTGCCAAACAATCCCGCTAGACCGGGCGTTGGTGTCTGTGCTGGTATCCAAGATAAATCACCGCTACCGTTTGGATCGTAAAACCATCCGTTGAAGGAATAACTACCGGAATAATTCCCGTTTTTCCAAGGATATGTGGCAGCACCTCTTGAACCACCAAATCCCGGGT
>Ga0224554_1000826_pt1 | contig 22968 bp, 19 predicted proteins | sample 714S22024metaG_FD_180666 | JGI IMG/M metagenome (GOLD analysis project Ga0224554, IMG submission 180666) | Peat soil microbial communities from Stordalen Mire, Sweden - 717 S2 20-24 | ecosystem: Environmental > Terrestrial > Soil > Wetlands > Peat | place: Sweden: Norrbotten County, Stordalen...
TCAATGACGAGCGCTGTCGAGGTGCTCATGGGTGTATCGTCCTTTCTAGGTTTGGGGTTTATGTTCATCACAAACAACCCAGATACACCCGCTCTTCAGCTTTTACACAACAACTCTTACACTACCCACTACCCAGTATTTTTCATTTTCGTTCCGCCATTGCAAACCTCCGGCGCCCGTTTTAGAATTTTCACAATTCATTCAGCGCATGGCAGAATACAAAGTCCAGTTCGAGGTCTTCGAAGGCCCGCTTGATTTGCTCCTTTACCTCATTAAAAAGGAGGAGGTGGACATTTATGAGGTCAACCTCACACAGCTCGCCACGCAGTTCATCGAATACATTGACCTCATGCGCCAGTTCGATCTGGAGATCGCCGGCGAATTCCTCGTCATGGCCGCGACGCTCATGTACATCAAGAGCCGCGAACTGCTGCCCGTGGACCAGCAGGTGCAGGTGGAAGGCGAGGAGGAAGGCGAAGACCCGCGCTGGGAATTGATCCGTCAGCTCGTCGAATACAAAAAGTTCAAGGACGCCGCCGCCCGCCTGCAGGCGCTCGAGGCCGAACAGGAAAATATTTTTCCGCGCCTGCCCGGCAAACTCGAATTTGAAAGCGCCGCGCCGCCGCCCAAGCCGGACGTTTCGATTTTCGATTTGCTCAACGCCGTCAACGGCGTGCTTCAACGGTTCACCCGGCGCGAAGACCGGGGCGACATTTTTGAGGACAAATGGAACGTCAGCGAGAAAATCGAGTTCATCCTCAAAGTGATTTCCGGGCGCGGCAGCCTGCGCTTCGCCGAGTTGTTTGCCAGCGCCGCCAGCCGCTCCGAAGTCATCTGCACCTTTCTGGCACTGCTGGAATTGATCCGCCTGCGCCAGCTCGTTTGCTCGCAACCGGAAGCTTTCAGCGAAATTGAAATCCGCCTTGCCACGCCGCCAGCAGATGTGGCACAGACCTCTGGTCTGTGTGAGGCAAAAGGGGAAATGATTCAATCTGATCAAAAAGACCACAGGTCGGAGACCTGTGCCACGCCGGCGACAACTCAACCGGTTGCCGCGCCCGCGAATCAATCAACCGATGCCGGAAACGCAGGACAGGCTTCCAGCCTGTCTCAAACATGAAAATGTCTTTGGTAAATAATAATGGAGACAGGCAGGATGCCTGTCCTACTTTGATTTAACATGGAACTTAAACTCATTCTGGAATCACTCCTGTTCTCCGCGCAAAAACCTTTGAGCGTGAAGGAACTTCGCGACGTGCTCGCCGCTGCTGCCGAACAGGAGGGCGCCGATGCCACCGCCAAATCGCTGGCCAAAGTCAAGGAGGGCGAACTGACCGCCGCGTTGGAACAATTGGCGCGCGAACACGAAACCGCCGCCCGCAGCTATCGCCTCGCGTGTGTCGCCGGTTCGTGGCAATTCGTCACACAGCCGGAATTTGGCCCGTGGTTGCGCGCGCTCGTGGGCGTGAAGACGCGTCCGCCGCGGCTTTCGCTGCCGGCGCTCGAAACGCTGGCCATCATCTCATATCGCCAGCCCATCACGCGCGCCGAGGTCGAACAGATTCGCGGTGTGAACGTGGACGCCACGATGCAGACGCTCATGGAACGCGGCTTGGTGGAGGCCGTTGGCCGCGCCGAGGTTGTAGGTCGCCCGCCGACTTACGGCACGACCGCATTGTTCCTCGAATACTTCGGCCTGCGCGGTTTGGAGGATTTGCCCGCCGCGGACGAACTCCGTCGCATTGTCGTCGAAAAGCCGCCCGGCCCGGTCACCGCCGAACCCGGCCTGGCCACCACGCCGCCGGAACAACTCGCATTGCAGCCTGCCGCGCCCGAGCCGGGCGAAGGCGGGAATGAAGAAGCTGGAAGCCAGAAGACGGGAGGCATCCCAAAGGGATGAAATCAATCAGCCCAAATTGCGAGAAACGAGTTGCCTTGGGTTAACCCCGCCGCCGCACCATCGTGGTAGCTGCGGACGTCAGTCCGCGCCAATCTTCACGAGTTTGCGCCGACTCACGTCCACCCTCCGTCCCGCGATGCGGGACTACGGAGGACGGGTCGGCGGCGGCTTCAGTTTTCGGGTTAGTTGAGCCAGCCTGCACCACTGATTCCACCGGCATGCACAGAGCGCCGCTATAAAAACACGGACGCGCGGCTGCATGTCCTGCCATTTTTATTTGCGGATTCGGTTTTCCTGTCCGCGATAGAATGCCGCCAGCCGGTCCGGTGACACGCCGCAGAGATGGCCCAGGATGACGAGCTGGTTGATGAGGGTTGTCCGAAACAGTCCGAGCTGGCGCCAGCGCCGGCCTGACGTGATGGCGGCGGCGGCGGCCGTGACCACGCGGCCACGCTTCCGCAGCCGTCGCACGATTTCGCAGTCTTCCATTATCGGCAGGGCGGCGAATCCGCCAATCTCCTCGAACAACGATCTTCGCAGGAACAGGGCTTGGTCTCCGTAAGGCGATTGCCGCCACCGCGAACGCAGGTTCGCCGTCCATTCGATGAGCCATTGGCCGGCCAGCTTTTCGCCCATCTGAAATCGAAACGCCCCGGCCGCCACCGCCGGTTCGTGCAAGGTTCCGCCCACCACTTCCGGGTAATCGGCGGGCAGCAGCGTGTCCGCATGCAGAAAAACCAGGGCATTGCCAGCGGCCTGCGCCGCGCCCGCGTTCATCTGCCGCGCGCGGCCGGGCCGGGAATGAATCACCCGCGCGCCCGCGGCCCGCGCCAGTGTCACGGTGTCATCCGTGCTGCCGCCGTCCACCACCAGAATTTCGTGCGGCTGGCCCCGTTGCACCGATTGCAGGGTTGCGGTGATGTATTGCGCCTCGTTCAACGCCGGAATGATGACGCTAATGTAGCTCAGGCCGGCATTCTCGGCGTCGGTGATTTGTTTCCACGCGTACAAATCGCCCGGCACATCGAGGTCGCTCAGCGGAGCCAGCAACGTGGGTTCGAACCCCGCCTGCCTCGAAATAAAAATGGATTCCGTCAGCACCGTTCCCGTGCTCCAGTGAACGTCGCGGAAAAGTTGCGGCACCGGCTGCGTCAGGCCAACCAGATAATAACCGCCATCCCGGGCCGGGCCGAACACAACCTGTGCCTGGGAAAGTTTGTCGAACGCGGCGGTCAGCAGGTCCGCGGTCAGTTCCGGACAATCGCTGCCGATGATGACGGTGGCGCGCGCGCCTTCCCGGAAACTGTCTTCCAATGCGCCCACCATTCGCCGTCCAAGATCGCCGTCACATTGCGCGCGGCAAATCACCTCGTCGCCGAGCCAGTGGTGCATCGCGTTTTCATCGTCGCCGGTGAAGCGGATTTCGAGTTCCGCATCCGCCGCGCGACTAGCGTCGAGCGCCATGCGGAACGTGCGCAAAACGAGCCGGCGATGCAGCGCCGCCGCGCCTTCCGCGCCCAGCAAAGGAATGAGCCGCGTCTTCACGCGTTCCGGTTCGGGAAAACGCGCGAACAAAATCAGTCTGCGCCGGCTGCCGCTCATGTTCGTTGAACATAAGCATATTTGCGCCGCCAGGCGAGCCGGCGGTTCATCCGGTTGGAAGTTGGTGTTTACGCTCGCCCTCACCCCGGCCCTCTCCCCCGGGGAGAGGGTGAGTGCATCACGTCGCTGGACAATTTCTCAATCCTTATTGCAGCCACCGATTCTGTGTCATTGGCCGTGAGACACAGGATAACCCAGCCTATTACATGGCTCAAAACGCGGCGGATGATTTCTCCCTCTCCTGGGGGAGAGGGCCGGGGTGAGGGCGGACGTATCAAATATTTCGTGGCCTTACCGCCCGAAGACGCACGGGTCACACAAGCGCGCCGGTGCAACTGCTCCCGCAACCGGCGGTGCAGGCCAGGCAATGCCCGCCCGTCCGGATTTCGTAATCGTCCAGAACCTGCGGCGTCACATCCCAGAGATACAGCGGCTGGCCATTGCACATCTGCATTCCGAGCATCTGGTTGAAGTCGCAGTCGTAAATTTCGCCCTGCCAGCCCACGCTCAACGTGGTGCGACACATCAGTCCCGCCACGGTCGCGGGATTGAAACTGTTGGCCAGCAGTTCGAGATAGGCGTCCCACTGGCCGCGCCGGCGCAAATCCTCCGCGAAACGCGCGATGGGCTGGTTGGTGATCGTGAACAGTTTGTTGAACACTATGCCGAACTCGCGCGCCAGCACTTCCCGATAATCGGCTTCCAGTTCCGCCTGCGGCCCGGGCAATTTCGGCCCCAGCGGATTGTGGACCAGATTCAGCGGCAGCCGCGTTCCGTAGCCGGCGGCATTGAGTTTCCGGAGCGCGGAAATGCTTTTTTCAAAAACGCCGTCGCCGCGTTGCGCGTTCACGTTGTCCGCGGAATAACAGGGAAGCGACGCGATGACCTCCACCTCGTGCGCCGCGAGATATTCCGGCAGCCAGCGATGGGAGTCGGTTTCGATGATGGTGAGGTTGTTGCGGTCCATGACATGGCAGCCGCAGTCGCGGGCCGTCTCGACGAAGTAGCGGAAGTGTTCGCTCAACTCCGGCGCGCCGCCGGTGAGGTCAACCACCGCGGGCCGATGCCGTCGAATCCACTCGCCGACCCGCTCCGCCACCGGTGCGGACATCATTTCCGTGCGCCACGGCGCGGCGTCCATATGACAATGACGGCACGTCTGGTTGCACTGGCGGCCCAAATTGATTTGGAGCGTTTGCAGCCGGGCGCGGCGCAAGGTCAACCTGTGGCCGGAAAGTTTTTGCTCAAAAGGATTCATTCGACCCGATAGTATGGCGGGATGACCTTGTCGGCCTTGTGCCGGGTCTGGAGCACCAAATCGGAATTCCGTCCGTCCACCTCGGCGTAATGCCGGGCCGCATCCTCATAAGTTCTGCCGCCGGTCATGTGCCGCTTGATCACAGCCTGCTGGGTTCGCTCCTTGTCGGATTCAATAAAATAGCAAAAATCCAACAGCGGCCGCACCTGCGCCCAGTCGCCGTGATCGGACAGCAGCCAAAGTCCCTCCACCAACAGCAAGGCCGCGGGCGTCTCCACCCGGATGCGGTTCGGGACCGGGTCATGCAATTTCCGCGAATACGCCGGGAAGGCGACAGTTTCGCCCGCCGCGAAAGCTTTCAGATCCCGGGCCAGGGCCGCGACGTCATAAGTGTCGAACCGGCCCTTGACCTGTTTCAGCGGCACGCCGTCCGAAAAATGCGACAGCAGGTGGCGGTTCGGAAAATGATAAGCGTCAATGGTGATGGACTCGAACGCGAACGGCAGGCGGGCTTGTTTGGCCAGTTCCTGGAACAGGACGGCCACCACGGATTTCCCGGCGCCGGTGGGACCGGCCATCCCGATGACGACGCGGGGCTTCCTGGCCGCGTTGCAAACGCCCACGGTCTCCCAAAACAGGTTCAGATAAAAAGCCTTTTGTTGCGGGGTAAAGCCGGAGAGGTCAATGGTCTGCTCGGTGACCATCAACGCGCCTGGAAAAACCAATTCAGAACTCTGCACGCGCGCAATTTAACCGCGAAACACACCAAACACACGAAAGCATTTTTAACCACGGCTTGTCGCGCCGAAGCTGGCGAAGGCGGAATGAACACGGATGAACACGGATTTTTTCGACGCAGAGACGCGAGCCAATTCCAAATATATCCGTCAAAATAGCGATGGCGGCTGTTCAACGAGCCGCCTGGCGGCTTCAATCGTGTAGGTAGTTTGGCACTTGGGACACCAGAGATAGTACTCGTAGTAAAAATCGTGCTTCGGCTTCTTGCGCGACGTTTGCTTGATGACGGGCGTTGAACATTTTCGGCACGGCTCACCTGCCTGCATGGCGGGGCGAACGCCTTCGGTTTCGGGCTTGTTTTCGTAACCCTCGTCCGCCGGGAGATTGGGCTGGTGCAGCGCGGCCATCGAAAGTTGATCGCACCGTTCGTTTTCCGGAATACCGGCATGGCCCTTGACCCAGCGGAATTCCACCTGATGCGTCTCGCACAGCGGCAGCAGTTTCTGCCACAGGTCAATGTTCTTTGCGCGCTCCTTGTTGTTGAGCCACCAATCCTTCATTTTCCACGCCACGGCCCAGCCCGTCATAATCGCGTCCACCAGATACTGCGAATCGCTGTGAATGGTGACCTTGCACGGCTGCTTCAACATTTCGAGGCCCGCAATGGCGGCGAAGATTTCCATCCGGTTATTGGTGGTCAACCGAAAGCCGCCGCTGATTTCCGCGCGCTTCCTGGGATGCAGCAAGACCACGCCATAACCGCCCGGCCCGGGATTGGGTTCGCATCCGCCGTCGGTGTAAATCTCCACGGACGGCAGCACGACGGATAATGAATTATCGTTCACACTCATTTCGGCAAAACACTAACCGCGCTGTCAAAAATAGGAGGATGTTCAACATCTAGATCCCAGTAGCGCCACCGATGTCGAAGATATTCTCGCAGTCCTTCAAAATTTGGAGTGCTGTGGCGCGGCTCAAGTCCCCAGTGACCCATTGTGCTCACCTGCTCCTGGAGCGAGCAGGCAAAGGCCAACTTCTTTCCTTCACCGACCGCCGCGAATTTCTCGTCTCCAAGGCTGTGAATGAAGGTTCGGAAGGTTTCAAAGTCCTTTCCTTGGTCGCCCCCGCCGCCAACTGGCCCAGTCGCCGGAAGAATATTGAAACAGATACGATGCCGAGCGAAATGCCGGCAAAGATGTTCAAACTCATGTTGCCCGTTTCGTTCGGAAAGGTTTGCCAACGCGAATCGGATTTGTTGGATGACTTGGTCGAGTGTGGCCATTGCAGAAAGAATCATTTTGGCGGCCAAAATTTTTCCACGCGCAAGCGTTTGGCAATCACTTCCGTCGAGACGCCGAACTTGGGCGCAATGTGCGTGGCGATGTAGTCGAGCGCGGCTTCGCCGGCAGCAAGCCGGTCCGCGATGCGGCAACACCGCTCCTCAAATACAGGTTTCATCCGGGCTTTTTGGGTTGCACCCGATAAGGTGGCGGCTCCTCATGCAACGCCCCCGATCCCGCCGCAGGCCCGGATGAGCGCAGGGCCAGCGCGCGTTCTCGCAAGGCGTCCAGCATGGCCAGCTTTTCCTCGATGGGCCGGGCCGCGAGCCGTTGCCGGAACGCGCGCTTGCTTTGCAGAATTTTAGCAAGGTCAAAGGTCATGGAGTGTCGCCGGGGAATTGTTTCTCAAAGCGTTTCCACGCTTCGATCAATCCATGACGGGAATGTTCGATGATGCCGTCGGCCTGCATTTGATTGATCTGCGCGATGGCGTGCTTGATGTTCATTCGGTGATGAAACCCAGCCTTGGGCAGCTTAATTGGCATTGCTTATCAAATCCAAGAGTTTTTCCAAGTCTTCCCGCGAGGGTTTCTGACCGGACAACGTGCGGAAGAACGCCGGGAGTCTAGCCAGCAGTTCCTCGTTTTCCATGACGTGATCGGGGATGCGCCCGGCATCCACGGCGGCGTAATCATGGAATTTGTGCCAGTCGTCCGAACCGGGCTTGAGGCCAAGCTGTTTGGCCCACTTGCCAAGGGTTTCCTCGTCACGCGGCGGCGACGAGACTTCGCGTTCGATTTTGCTCCAGTTGCTGGGGTCATGGCCATGCTCCAGGCAAAATTCGCGCAGGCCGAGCCGTTGTTTCGCCCGCAATTCTTTGATGAAGGTTCCAAACATATCTTTTTGTGGTATAGTCTTTACCACACCACCGCAGTTTTGGCAAGAGGAAATTTGCGCCGACTCACTTCGGCGGGAGGAATCAGAACTCGTCCGACAGCTCGCCGGGTTTGTGTTCCGGGTTGGGAATCAATTTCTGATGGCACAGTCCACCACCCAATCCAAATCTTCCAGCGGAAATTCTTTAACGCAAAGACGCCAAGGCGCAAAGAAGCGATTTGTTCCCCTGAACCTGAACCGGGGCGCTGTTCCTGGGAGCGCTGGCGTCTCGCCGGCGAGTTCTGGTTTTCGGCTTCCGACTGGCCGGCGGGACGCCGGCGCTCCCAGGAGATTCATAGGATGTTGGGAGCAGTGTCGGGACGCTCCCCATTAAACCCGAATTCCGAAGTTGAAACCGCTAATCTTCACCCATCGCCGCTTATCCTTGAGACTTGGGTCGGAATAACAGCGGACGATATGTGTCCGGGCTGTTATCGCCGCAAACCTTTACCATCAGTGTAGATTAGCGCTCATTAGCGGTTCAAAATCGTTTTCCGGGTTAAATTCAAACCTTCGCCAGCGCCTGCTTCAGGTCGGTGATCAAATCTTCGACGTTTTCCAGGCCAAGGGCGATGCGCACGAGGTTGTCCACCATGCCGAGGGATTTGCGGTAGGCCACCGGATAATCGAAGAACGACATCATGGACATCTGGGTGACCAGGCTCTCGGAACCGCCGAGGCTGGGCGTGATGAGGAAGAGTTCAAGCGAGTCAATGAACCGCCGCGTCTCCCGGTCGTCGCCTTTCACCAGGAAGCTGATGACGCTGCCGAAGCCGTGCATCTGCTTTTTTGCCAGCCGGTGGTCCGGATGCGATTTCAATCCGGGATACCAGACCTTCAGGATTTTGGGATGCGCTTCGAGGAACCGCGCGATTTCGAGTCCGGCGCGGTTATGATGTTCCATCCGCAGGCCGAAGGTTTTCAATCCGCGTTCCAGCAGGAAGCAGGTGAGCGGTCCTGGGATGGAACCGATCATCCGTTGCAGTTTGTTCAGGTCATCGAGCTGCTGGTGGTTGCCCAGCGTGACGCCGGCCAGCAGATCATTGTGGCCGCCGAGATATTTTGTGGCCGAATGGATGACGATGTCCACGCCCAGTTCCAGCGGACGGATGTTGAAGGGCGTGGCCAGCGTCGCGTCAATCATCGTGAGCAGCTTGTGCCGCCGCGCGACCTTCACGATGGCCGGAAGGTCCGGCACGCGCAGATATGGATTCGTCGGCAGCTCGGTGAAAATGATGTTGGTGTTGGGCTGGATGGCTTTTTCGATGGCCGCCGCCGTGGGAGCAACCAGGCTGGTTTGGATCCCGAATTTCTTCAAAAAGTTGGTCGCGAAATCGCGCGTCTGCCGATAGCAATCGCTCGTGAAAATGATGTGGCCGTCCTTTTGCATGTAGGCCATGAGCGTGAGGATCACCGCACTCATGCCGGTGGAAAACAGGATGGCCCGTTCGGCACCCTCGACGGCGGCGAGCTTGCGCTCGGTTTCCTGCTGCGTGGGATTGCCGTAGCGGCCGTATTCGTGTTCGCGGATGACGCGGCCCTGCCCCTTGGCCTTCATGAACTCGAAGACTTCGGACGTGGACTCGAAGCTGTAGTTCGAGGTGTGGACGATGGGCGTGGAAACGGCGTGGTGCGCCTTGCGATGTTTGCCGTGGCCGTGAATCGCAAGTGTCGCCGGTCCCCACTTGCTTGGGTAGGGTCGGCGCGCTGCGCCGACCGGACGCCGCAGCGCGGCGTCCCTACCTTGGTTGGATTTAGACATTGAACCGGCTCCTTTCCTTGAGGGCCAGCTTGAGCGCATTCTTCACCGCGTCCAGGCGCGCGGGCAATTCAATCGGTTGATTCGCATGGCGACACGGAAAATCCAGTTCCCGCTTGTGATACTTCACCTTCATCTCGACAAACTTCAATCCGTGCGCCGTGGAGATGACGACCACGCGCTCGGATTTGTCAATCTTGCCGGCCTTGAGCAGTTTGATCAAAACCGCCAGCGCCACGCCGGTGTGCGGGCAATTAAACATTCCGGTGCGGTCGCCCAGCGCCGCGGCGTCGGCCAGTTCCTCCTCGGTGGCCTGTTCGACGATGCCGTTGAATTGTTTCAACGTGCGGATCGCCTTCTGAATGCTGACCGGGTTGCCGATTTGGATGGCGCTGGCCAGGGTCTTTTGCGCCTGGACCGGCTCGAACGTCTCGAAGTTCTTCAGATACGACCGGTAAAGCGGATTGGCCCGCTCGGCTTGCGCGACAACAATGCGCGGCAGCTTGGCAATCAGGCCCAGGTCTTTCATCATCATCAGGCCCTTGCCGAGCGCGGACACGTTGCCGAGATTGCCGCCGGGAATGATCATCACGTCGGGCACCTGCCAGTCGAACTGCTGGACAATTTCAATGCCCACCGTCTTCTGGCCCTCGACGCGCAGTGAATTCATCGAGTTGGCCAGGTAAAGCGTTTCGTCCCGGGTAATTTCCTGGACGAGCTTCATGCAGCCGTCGAAGTCGGTGTCGAGGTAGAGCACGAGGGCGCCGTTGGAAATGGGCTGGATGAGTTGCGCACCGGAAATTTTCCCGCGCGGGAGGAGCACGATGGACGGGATGCCCGCCGCCGCGCAGTAGGTCGCCAGCGCCGCCGAGGTGTCGCCGGTGGAGGCACAGACGACGGCCTTGATGGGCGCGCCCTCGGAAATCATCTGCTTGACCTGCGACACGAGCACGGTCATGCCGAGGTCCTTGAACGAACCGCTGTGGGTGTTGCCGCAAAGCTTGATCCAAAGCTCATTGACGCCGATTATCTTGCCGAAGCGTTCGGCCCAGAAAAGATTGGTGCCGCCCTCATAAAGTGAAACGACATCGTCGTTCTTGATCTGCGGCAGAATCCATTCCTTCTTGCCCCACACGCCGGAGCCGTAGGGCCATTCGTTGCTTTTGTACCGCTTTTCGAAAAGCTTTTTCCAGCTCGCGGCGCTGCGGCGTTTCAGCGCCTTGAGGTCATGCTGCACCTCCAGCAGCGAACGGCAGCGCTGGCATTGGTAAACGATGGAGTTCAGCGGGTAGGTTTGCCCGCACTCCGGATTGATACATTGAAACCAAGCTCGATATGACATGGTCATCTTTCCGTGCCGCGCGGCCGACATTTATCGGTAGGGTCGGCGCGCCGCGCCGACCGGACGCCGCAGCGCGGCGTCCCTACCCTGAACGCGTTCTTTGCGAAAACTTCTTTCGCCAATTTCTCCAAATCGGCGCTCAACGGCACAATTCATAATGCTTCAGAATGAACGGGGTGTTCCCGTTTTTCAAGGAAACAGCGCACGCCGGCTGGAAAAATTAGACCGGTTACTACGCCGGGTAAGCCGTGGGAAGCCTTATCGCCGTCCCAACTTCTCCAGCAGTTTGGCGTGAATCCCGCCGAAACCGCCGTTACTGAACACCACGACGATATCGCCGCCCTGCGCATTTTTTGCGACGTGCGCGACGATGGCATCCACGTCGGGCAGATATGCCGCGTTCTTGCCGGAGGTCTTCAAATCCTGCATCAGCTTTTCCGGGTCGAGCCGCTCTTCAGGCGCGATCTGTTCCAGCCGCGCCACTTCCGCCACCACGACCGCGTCGGCGTCGGCAAAGGCGGTGGCCAGTTCGGATTGAAACACGTTCCGACGCGTCGTGTTCGAGCGCGGCTCGAAGATGGCCCAAATTTTTTCGCGCGGATATTTCAGCCGCAGCGCTTTCAGCGTCTCCCGAATCGCCGTGGGGTGATGGCCAAAGTCGTCCACCACGGTCACGCCACCCGCGATGCCGCGCACTTCCATCCGGCGCTTGATGCCCTTGAACGTGTCAAACGCGGACTGGATTTGCTGGTTCTTCAACCCGCAATGCTTGGCGCACGCGATGACCGCCAGCGCGTTCCGCACGTTGAGTTCGCCGACGAGGTTCAGGTGAAACTTGAAGCTCGGGATTTCAAACTCTGTCGCCGTTGGACCGTAGCGGACGTTGAAAGCATGAATGGCGTTGCCCTCGCCGAGGCCGAAGCGCTTCACCGGACAATGGGTCACATTGAGCAGCGGAGCGAGGTTCGCGTCGTCGCCGTTGCCGAGCAACAGGCCGTTGCGCGGAATGATCCGGATGAAATGCGAGAACGTTTTCTTGATCGCGTCCAGATTTTCAAAAATGTCCGCGTGGTCGAATTCGAGGTTGTTGATGATGCCGATTTCCGGCTGGTAATGGATGAACTTGCTGCGCTTGTCGAAAAACGCGGTGTCGTATTCGTCGCCCTCGATGATGAACCATTCGCTGTCGGTGAACCGCGCGCCCTGGCTGAGATTGTTCGGGATGCCGCCGATCAGGTAGCTCGGGTTCAGCCTGTTGTGCTCGAATACCCAGGTGAGCAGCGAAGTCGTGGTGGTCTTGCCGTGCGTGCCGGCGACGACGATGGAGCGTTTGCCGCGGATGAAAAATTCCCGGAGCAATTCCGGCAGCGAACAATAACGCAGCTTGTGGTCGAGCACGAACTCCGCCTCCGGGTTGCCGCGCGAAATGGCGTTGCCGATGACGACGAGGTCGGGCTTGGGCGCGAGGTTCCGTTCCGCGTAACCGTTCATCACCGCGATTTGTTTGCCGGCGAGGAACGTGGACATGGGCGGGTAAACATTTTGGTCCGAGCCGGTGACGGCAAAGCCTTTTTCCTGCATGGCCGCGGCGGCGGACGCCATGGCGGTGCCGCCGATGCCGACAAAATGAACTGATTTGATTTCCGATGAAAACATGCCGGGCCATTAAACCACGAAGCCGCGCCGGCACAAAGTTTTTTGAATGATTTTGAAAGAAACGCGTCGCCTTGCACGAGTAATCAGTGTATGAGCTGTGTCATGACGTCGCTGGCGGAAGATCCGATTTCCACGCGTTACACCCTCCTGAGCCGGCTGGAAGACCGGGAAGACCAGGACAGTTGGAAGGATTTTTTCGACACCTACTGGCGGTTGATTTACTCGGTTGCCCTCAAGTCCGGGCTGACGGAAGCCGAGGCTCAGGACGTGGTCCAGGAGACCATCATCTCGGTGGCCAAGGACATCCAAAAATTCAAGCGCGACCGTACGCTGGGTTCGTTCAAGGGTTGGTTGCGAAACATCATCCGCTGGCGCATCGCCGACCAGTTGCGAAAGCGCACCCGCGCCAGTTGGGGGGACGATTCCAAAACCGGGGAGGATTTGCCACAACCAGACGTGGCGGAAATTCCTGACCCGGCGGGCGGAGACCCGGAATCCGCCTGGGAAGAAGAATGGCAGGCCCATCTGCTGAAAGCGGCGCTGGAAACCATCAAGCACACCGTCAAGGAGGAGCATTATCAAATCTTCGATTTGAACGTGCTCCAGCAATGGCCGGCGCGGAACGTGGCCCGGGCGCTGGGCGTCAATGTGGGACTGGTTTACCTGGTCAAATATCGCCTGTCGGCATTGCTCAAAAAGGAAATACGCCGGCTGGAAGAACAATGGAATCAAGTCTGATGAAAATGGATCCCATGTCATGACCGAACCTCCCCATCCGGCCCGTGAAAAACCCGCTGTGGCGGTCCCGCCCGTCGTGCCCGACCACGAACTCATCCGGGTGATTGGCGGCGGCGGCAGCGGCGAGGTGTGGCTGGCCCGGAATGTCCTGGGCATGTGCCGCGCGGTCAAGGTGATGTATGCGCGGGCCTTTGAACAACGCCGTACTTTCGAGCGCGAGTTTGACGGGGTGTTGAAATTCGAACCGGTCTCGCGGTTACACGATGGGTTGATGGACATCCTGCAAGTGGGGCGCAATGATGCCGCCGGCTATTTTTATTACGTCATGGAACTCAGCGATGATGTCAACACCGGCCAGATCATTGTTCCGGAACAATACGTGCCCCGGACGCTGGCCTACGATTACCGGCAGCGCCGGCGCCTGCCTATTGGCGAGTGCATCCGGCTGGGCGCGGCCATTGCCTCGGCCCTCGGGTACCTGCATCGGAATGGCCTGATCCATCGCGACGTCAAGCCTTCCAACATCATTTTTGTGAACGGTTTTCCCAAGCTGGCGGATGCAGGGTTGGTATCGGAACCATCCGAGCCCGGCTCGCGAGTGGGCACGGAAGGGTTCATCGCGCCGGAAGGCGCCGGGGCGCCCCAGGCGGATATTTATTCGCTGGGCAAGGTTCTTTACGAAATCAGCACTGGCAAGGACCGCCTCGAATACCCGGGGTTGCCGCCGCTGGCGGACAACGCCGACGACCGGGACCTGGTCCAATTCAACAAGGTTGTCCTGAATGCCTGCCGCACCAACCCACACCAGCGTTATAAAACCGCCGATGAAATGATGATCGCCCTGCTGTCGTTCCAGTTCAGCCATTATGATCCCCAGGTCGAACACAACCGGCAACGGCTGATCCGGATCATCAGTGTTGCCGGTCCATACATCGGTTTTTGCGTCATCTTCGGCATGCTCTGGCGCCTGATCTGGTTGCTGAAACATACCCACCACTGACCGGCCGGGTTTGCTTGTTTAGTGCAAGCCATTGCCAGCGAGGTAAATCCGAACGGAAAATTTCCCGCAAGATTTTTGAAAGAATCTCCCTTATTCTTGCGAGTTATCTTGTGAAAGGATAAACAGTTTATGAGGAAATCGAGCCGTTTAAAACAATTGGACCGGACGCGGATGGTTCCGAGACAACCGGAACACGCCTTCACACTGATTGAACTGCTGGTGGTGATTGGCGTCATTGCCCTCCTGGCCGTCACGCTGCTGCCGGCGCTGGCCGGGACAAAAATAGGGACGAAAAACATCCAATGCCTCAATAATCTCAGGCAACTGACGTCGGAGGCGCTCGCATACCAAAGTGACAACGGCTCTATTGGATGGGGGGGAGGCACCAGCAGTTTGTGGATGACGACTGTCATTCACGAGCAAGGATCGGCAGCCATCCGGATATGCCCGTTTGCCATGGCACCAACCCAAGGGGCCATTCCGGATGGCCAAGGCACGGCCAATAATGCCTGGATTTGGAATGTTCTATCAGATCCGGACAATTCAGCCAGCCCCTTAACCACCACAACCGGCAGTTATGGTATGAACGGATGGCTTTACAAGTATCAAGCTGCTATGGGAGGGTTCATTGCTCCCGGTGACGTACCTCGCTTTTTCCCAAGCGCCACAGCGATTAAACATCCTTCGCAGACCCCCGAGTTTGTGGATTCACTGTGGCCGGATCTGTGGCCCTATCAAGGCGGAGTTCCGGATGATAACGGGGGTCAATGGGAATTATACTCGGATAATAACAGGGCGAACACGCAGACGGCTGGTAGTGCAAACCAAGGCATGCCGCGCTGCTGCATCGCGCGCCATAGCGGAAAAGGTCCCCTAGGGTCAACGACGGCAGTGCGAGGTACCACCGTGCCGTTGTGGAACGGCGGAGTGAATATCAGTTGTGCCGATGGCCATGTGGAACCCACCACGCTGGAAGGTCTTTGGTCTTACTACTGGAATATGACTGTCGCCCCGGGCACACGCCCCACCCACTGACCATGAATTCCATTCGACAGTCTGGCCGTTCGTGTAGGTTCGCTGTGCGACCAAAGGGCGATGCCGGCGGCGACGGCGTTGATGCTTTGAAAGAACAGGCGCGATGAACGAAATGGAACCTTCAACTTCCCATAACCATGAAAATCAGAACTTCTGACGGTGTTGGATTCACAAACCGAAACTCGCGCCGGGCGCCCGCGGCCTCAAAGGCTTTTGGCCGGAACCTCGCGGTGGCCGCTTGGCTGCTGGCCATGGCGACGCTCGTTCCGGCGGCCGGCGCGGCGCAATTGCTCTCAGCGCGAAATCCCGCCATCCCCCTGCCGGCGGGTGGCAACGACAATTCCGATGCTCCCAGCGTCAGTCCCGATGGCCGTTTTGTGGTTTTCACCAGCGCGGCCAACGATCTCGTGCCCGGTGGCAACAGTGTGTCCGCCTTGAACGTGTTCCTGCGCGACCGCACCGGCAACACCACCGTGCTGGTCAGCGGCAACTGGAACGGCAACGGCGGCGGCAATGGCGATTCCATGTCCGGCCGGGTCTCCACCAACGGGCAATTCGTTGTCTTCCAAAGCGACGCCAGCAATCCCGTGCCGAACGATACGAACGGCGTCACGGACATTTTTGTCCGCGATCTGGTGGCGGGGACAACCACTTTGGTGAGTGTGTCAACGAATGGCGGCCTGGCGAACGGGGCCTCGACCGACCCGGTCATGACGCCGGACGGACGGTATGTGGCCTTCATCAGCAGCGCGTCGAACCTGGTTCCCGGAGACACCAACGGCATTCCGGACATTTTCGTGCGGGACCTGGTGGCCGGGACGAACGATCTGGTGAGCGTGGGGGCGCTCCTTCCATCCGGCAGCACCAGCCCGATCATGGCGACACCGGTCATCACGCCGGATGGCCGGTATGTGGCATTTTTCAGCCTGGCGACAAATCTGGTGTCCACGGTTCCGGGCACGACCCCCGGTGAAGTGTATGTGCGTGACCGGCTTCTGGGCACCATGACTTGGGCCAGTACGAATGCCGCGGTAATTGTGTCTGCCAGGCTCGGTTTAAGCGGCATGCCGTCTTATCATCCCCGCTTGAGTGATAACGGACGATATGTCGCTTTCAAAGCCGGCGCGACGAGCACGGCTGGCGCCGTCGTGATTCTCCAATATGATTCAACCACGGGGACGAACGCGGTGGTCAATGCGAACGGGTTCGGGAATTCGGTTGACCTCGATGACAATGATGGTCCCGAAATGACACCGGACGGGCGTTTCATCGCATTTGATCGCCATGAAGGCACGGTGAGTTCGGGCTATTCCAGCGTTCACGTGTGGGACTCACAAGGCGCGGTGGACACACTGGTCAGTGATAATGGCAGCGGCGTCCAGAGTAGTACGTCCTCGTATGCGCCGGTGATCACTCCCGACGGCCAGTTCGTGGCGTTCCTGAGCAACGTTACCAACCTGACTGGCAATACCGTCTCCAACGGTTGTCATGTTTATCTGCGCAACCTGCAATCCAGCACCACGCAATTGGCCGATGTGGATACCAACGGCATCGGCTCGACCGATAACTATCGGGCTTCATTAAGCCTGAGTGCGAATGGGCAGTTCGTCGCCTTCAGCAGTCCGGATGGCCGCCTGGTCAGCCTGGACAAAAATCGCGCCACGGATGTGTTCGTGCGGGACCTCGTCGCGGGAAACACGGGAATGATTTCCCAAAGAAATGCGGCGGTGATTCCACAATCGGGCGACGGATCCTGCTGGCTGCCTCAATTGTCAGTCAGCGCGGATGGCCGGTGGGTGGCCTTCGCCAGTTCGGCGGATGACTTGGTCCTGAATGACACGAACCAGTTGCCGGACGTTTTCGTGCGGGACCTGGTGGGTGGCACCACCGTCCTGGCGAGCGTCGGGTTCGACGGAAGTCCGGCCCGGGGTGGCGCCTCGGACAACCCGCTCATCAGCGCGGACGGTCGTTACGTGGTCTTCCTCAGTTCGGCCACCAACCTGATCGCGGGCCAGATTAATGCCAACTGGAATGTGTTTCGCCGCGATCTTCAGGCCGGCACCAACACCCTCGTCAGCGTGGGAATTAATGGGGTCAGCCCCGGCAATGGCGATGCTTCCGATCCGGTGATGAGTCCGGATGGGCGGTATGTTGCCTTCCTGAGCGCGGCGAATAACCTGGCGGCGGGAATCACCAGCGGAGTGAATACCTACTGGCGCGATGTGAATCTGGGACAGACCGTGGGACTCCAAAGCAGCGTTAACTACTTTCCTCTTTTCGATCCTTCACTGAGCAGCAACGGCCGCTACATCTCCTACGCGTCCAATGGTTCTCCTATTAGCCAAAACTCGTGGTTGCAGATCCGGGATACCCAGCTCGGAGTGGACATCTACACCAATACGGGTGCCGTAACCTCGGCGTCCATCGATCCAACCGGGACAAAAATCCTATATTGGATGGGCGACAACCCCTACTGGATTGCCAACACCCTCTACGTGGACGACATCGCAACCGGGACAAACCTTTTCTCGATCCCCAGCAAGGCTCCCGTCCGCAATGCCACCGGCTGGAGCGATGATGGCCGCTGGCTGACTTTTGTTTCCAGCACCAATCCGGTTTCCGGCGATGACGGCACGAACAAGGTTTACCTGCGCGATTTTCAGACCGGCACGCTCTCTTTGATTGGGACCATCGGCCCCAGCAACAGCACCATGGATGTGTCATCCGATGTATCGGTGATGAGCGGGAATGGACGGTTTGTGGCATACCGCAGCGCCGTTATCAACACGGTGATTGGGGACAACACCACGCCTCCGAATGTTTTCCTGTTGGACCGCCTTACGGGATCCAATACGGTGCTGACCGCCGGACAGGCGGGCTCCAGCCCGATATCATGGGTATCCCGACCGGTGATCAGTGATGGCGGCGCAACGACCGCCTTTTTGGACCTGGGTTCCGGCTTGGTGACCGGCGATTTGAGCCGCCTGCCGGATGCCTTCGGGGTTTTAGTGGATACCAACGCGGCTTTGGTTGACAGCGATGCTGACGGCATTCCGGATTGGTGGATGATGAAATATTTCGGGCATCCGACCGGGCAGGCGGGCGACCTTTCGCTGGCGTCGGATGACGCCGACGGCGACGGCATGTCAAACTTGCAGGAGTATCTCGCCGGCACAGATCCCACCAATCCAAACTCCGTGTTCCGGCTTTTGGCGGGCACGCCGGTCAACGGCACGATGAACCTGACCTGGCCGGCGGTGATGGGCAAGAGCTATCAAGTTCAATACAAGACCAATTTGGATGATCCGGTGTGGTTGACCGCGCCGGGCAATATTTGGGTAATGGGCAGCCAGGGTAATTACCTTGCTCCTGCGGCTCAATCCCAAAGCTTTTACCGCGCCGCAGTGTCCAATTAATCATTTCGGAAAGACGGCGGGGACGGTTGCGGTAATGGGTCATCCTTTGCTTGACCCCGAGGCTCTTCCCGCTGCCAGCCGGCCCCGGCGATAAAGTCAGGCCTGATCTTCCAGCGGTGGATTCTCCCATTCGGGATAGACCTCCGGTTTGAGCTGGCCGCGGCGGATCAACTCCTGCAGGTCGCGGATGATGGTGCGGCGGGCCACCTTGAATTCACGGGCGAGGGCGGAGATGTTCGGACGTTCCTTCGATTTCCCCAAGCTTTCGACGATGTGGTTCTGGCGGGTGAGGCGGTCGGTGGAGCGGCTGAACAATGCCTGCGCGTCCCCGCGGTGCGAACGTTCGAGGGCCTCGAACTGCCGGACCACCTCGGTTTCGCCGCACTCGTGCAGCGCGGTCTCCACGGTGCGTCGAAGGGCATGGACGTCCACCGGCTTGGGCAGGCAGTAGTGCGCGCGGCGCGGGCCCTGCAGCGCCGCCATCTGCTGGCGCACCTCCAGCGCGCCGGACACGATGATGACGGGCACATGCGGCAGCAGTTCCTTGAACTCCGGCAGAAAATCCAGTCCGAGTTCGCCTTCCGACAGCACATGGTCCAGCACGAGCAAATGCGGCGGGTCGCGTCGGATTTGGGCCAGCGCCTTGCTGCCGTTTTTCACGCGGACCAGTTTGTACTTCGCCAGCGCCTCCTCGTAGATTTCAAACTGGAGGTCGTCGTCTTCAACAATCAGGATGGTGGGTGGGTTCATGGGATGGATGGAAAACATTGAACGCTGAACATTGAACATCGAATAAGAAGTGCATCCAGTTCGGTGTTTGATGTTCGATGTTGAATGTTGAATGTTGAATGTTCATGCCTTTGTCTCCGGTGGCAACTCCCGCACCGGCAGGATGAGGGTAAACGTGCTGCCCCGGTCCACGGCGGATTCCACCGCCAGGCCGGCCTCCATTTTTTTAGCCAGTTCATACACCATGGAAAGGCCCAGGCCCGTGCCGCGCCGGGTGGACAGCGCCTTGGTCGTGAAGAACGGCTCAAAAATACGCGGCAGGTTTTCGGGCGGGATGCCGCAGCCGAAATCACGCACGGAAACCGCAACCTGGGCGGCCGCCGCCGATGGCGTCAGCACCAAACCGTCGGGCAGCCGCCCCAGCTTTTGCGTAACGAGGATGAGCTGTTTGTGCGCGGTCATGGCTTCGGCGCCGTTGAAGATGAAATTCAGCAGGATCTGCTGGATGAAATTTTTCGAGGCCCACGCTTCGGGCAGGTCCGGCGCGGGTTCAAATTTCACCTCCACTTCGCGCAGGAACCGGTCGCCGAGCAGCTTGAGGGTCTCCGCTACGACGGCGTTGAGATCGCACGGGCCGGGTTGTTCCCCGGCGCCGCCGCTGAAGCCGAGCATGGCATTCACGATGCCCGCGCCCTGTTCCACCACGATCTTGATGCGGTCCACGCGCGTGCGGATTTTCTGCGGATTGTCCGGGTTCTCCTCGATAAGCTGGGCGGAACCCTTGATGATGGAGAGGATGTTGTTGAAATCGTGTGCGATGCCGGCGGCAAGCGTGCCCAGGGCATTCATCTTCTGGCTGTGCAGCAGTTCCCGGCTGGCCGCTTCCAGTTCGCGGGTGCGCTCGGCAACCTTCTTTTCCACCTCGGCGTAGCTGCGGAGCAGCCGCCAGTGACGGTTGAAAGCCAGCGCTGCGAAGAACAGCGCCACTGCCGCGCCTGCCAGCGCGATGAGGACCAGCCGGATTTCCCGGTACCACGGCAGGGTTACCACAAATTCAACCAGCGCCGGCCTGGGGTCGATGTTCCCATTGCGGTCCATGGTGCGCGCCTGGCAGACATGCCGGCCGGCCGGCAGGTCGTAAAAGGAAAAGGTGTGCGTCTCCGTGAAGGGGGACCAGTCGCGGTAATCCAGTTTGCAGGAGTAAAGCAGCCGGTCCTGGGACGTGAACTTCCATTTGTCCTGCCCGCTGAACGTGAGCGAAATGGGATCGCCCTCGCGGACGCGCAGTTCCCGGTCGGCCGGCTTTTCAATGAACGTGTGCGGCGGGTCCGGGTCGGCTTCGGGATGGTACCGGCTCAACCCGTGCGGCGTGCCGGCCCAGATGTTCCCATGCTGGTCCTCAAAAATGTCATGCACGGGGGCGTCGGGCAACCCGTCCTCCCGCCCGTTCCCGATCCAGACTTTCTGGAAGTAACGATGGATGCCGGCGTCGTCGGCCACCCACACGCTGCCGTCACGGGCGCACTGGAGAGCATTGATGTGGTCGAAGCCGGCAGGCACGGACGACCAATCGCGCCCGTTGAATTTCCAAAGCTTGTCCTGCGTGGCGCACCAAATCCGCCCGTCGGGCAGTTCCGTGAAGTAAAGGGCCACGTCGGGCACGGCGCGATTCGAAACCGGGAACGTCCGCCACTTTTTCTCGTGATACCAGGCTACGCCCTTGTCACCGCTCAACCAAAGATCGCCATTGCGCGCGGCGAACAGGGTGGAGCAAATACCGACCGCGTCCGGGTCGGGCGGCAGTTCGGCCAGCGGCTGGTATTGAACCCCGTCGAACCGGTCGAAATAACACATGGTCAATTTCCCGGTGGCCGCCACGGAATTCCAGCTTTGGACAGCGAGACTGCCGTCCCGCAGCAAACCCAGCGGCTTCACGTGCCGGACATCGTCCCGGAGGGGGAGACCGGGGCCGAATGCGCCTGAATCCGGATTGAACCGGAGCGGGTTTTCAACCGCGTCCAGCAACAGGGTCCCGTCCTTGAGCGGAAACAGCGCGCGGACGAACTGCGCGTCGCGCGTTGCGGGTTCCGGCAGCGCAAACTCGCGGTGCGTTTCGCCCTCGAGCGAGTGCAGCCGGCCGGCGGCGACAAACCAAAGCCGGCCGGCGTCGTCGTCTGCGAGGCAGTGAACCAGGGAATTGAACTGCAGGAACGGGTGGGGATTGCGCCAGAGGGGTGGGGCGTAATGAAACAAGCCGGCTGAGGTGGCCAGCCAGAACGTGCCGCCGGGTTCCATCGCCATGTCGTAATACCGGCGGGCGGAAACATCCTGATCCTCCGCCAGTTCCGTCTCTCCCGGCGCCTGTCGGAGCAGCTCATCCGATGTCATAACCCATGATGCCTTGTTGCCGCTCCGCCACGCGCGCCGGATTTTTTCCCCGCCAGCCGGTTGCGCCGTCCAGCCGGCGCCGTCGAAACGCGCCACGACGGCTTGTTTGCCGGCGCCGGATTCGGCGACGACGGTGACGCCGCCTTCGTCGTCTTCGCGCGGCGCGCGCAGGTTATGGATCTGTAGCGACTCCGGCGGGAGGTAATCGCTCCAGGTTTTTTGGAATTTGGAAGCCTTGCCCAAGCCCCGCTCGCCGGCGATCCACAGGCCCCCATCGCGCGCCACCACCATGTCCGTGAATTTCCCGAGGCGCGTCTGATCGCATCGGAGCAACACCTGGGTTTGGGGAAGTTCCGGATTTTCCACGTTAAAATCCATCAACCGGTCGTCGTTCAAAAAAAGAACATGACCCGGTCGGGCCGGGTAGAGCGGCGTGAGGAGGTTGAATTCGGCGGCGATTTCCGGCATCGGATGCGTCACCCAGGTGTCCGGTTTGACCTCTTGCAACAGGCCATCCCGAACGGTCGCCCAAAGCTGGCCGCTGTGGTATTCGGAAACCGCCCCGGCCGGTTCCGGCAGGGTGACCGGCGTGACGCTGTAGCCGTCCAGCTCGGTGACGAATGTGCGGTTGAGGTGGACAGCCAGGACTTTTCCGTTCGGCATGACCGACACGACAACACAGGCAGATTGATGCAAGCCGTCGTCAACCTTGTACGCGCGCCAATAGGTGGCGTTCTGGCCGAGGCCCGCCTGTGCCTGCGCCAACAGAGCTGTTCCCAGTAGGAAAATACGCCGCCAAAACTTCATTTTAACCGGCCCGCTTTTGGGGTCGCGCCGGATTATCCACCGGTTCGGGCAGGTGTGCAATCAAATGCACAGGGTGTGCCTCCAAACGCACAGTTCCCACAGCGATGGAAGGAGTGTAAAAACATTACATGAAAACAAATAACTCGATTGCGAAAACCGCCAACCTGAATACTCTGGCCGGGTGTTTGAAAACCGCCTGCGCCGTGAGACTATTATCCCAACCCCCGTGTATGGTGAAGTGCAAAAGAACAGATGGGTTGATCAACTGGCGTGTGACTGAACGCGCCGGTTTCACGCTGATAGAACTGCTGGTGGTGATAGCCATCATTGCCATCCTGGCGGCGCTGCTGCTGCCGGCACTGGCGGCGGCGAAGATCAGAGCGA
>Ga0224554_1000827_pt1 | contig 22966 bp, 22 predicted proteins | sample 714S22024metaG_FD_180666 | JGI IMG/M metagenome (GOLD analysis project Ga0224554, IMG submission 180666) | Peat soil microbial communities from Stordalen Mire, Sweden - 717 S2 20-24 | ecosystem: Environmental > Terrestrial > Soil > Wetlands > Peat | place: Sweden: Norrbotten County, Stordalen...
AATGCACTCGGCGTCAAGATCCTGCCGACGACCACAGGCCTGACAACGGGCGACAGTTTCCAGCTTATCTCGGCAGCTTTCAGTGTTCAGGGAGGGATGTAAGATGCGGCGGCTTCTTTTGCTCGCGCTGGTGGCGCTTCCGGCGTGGCCCGCGGCTTGCACGCTCTCCCCTAATAACTCCTTTGTGGGCGTGTCTTTCACGTCCTCCTCGCAACCGCAATCTTTTACTGTCACCCCCTCTGGCCCTCACCGTTACTGGCGTATTTATTGGACTTCAACTCCCGATACCTGGGTGGGCGTCGCGGAGATCGAGTTCCACGCAACGGTCGGCGGTTCAAACCTGATTGCTGGTGGAGTTGCCTCCGCTAGCAGTGCTCCTGATGGCGCCGCGGCGAACGCAATCGATGGGAACCTGGCGACGCATTGGGGAACTTACGGGTCCTCACTTCCGCAGTGGTGGATGTATGATTTCGGGGCTGGAAATACGGTGTCCATCGCCGAAATCAAGCTAACCTCGCGTTCAGATGCTTACTACAGTGAGGCCGGAGGAAACTTTCAATTTCAATACAGCGACGATGCCGTGACATGGCTCTCCGCCAGCTACAACCTTTCCGCATCGTGCGGCCATTGGACGGGGACTGGATGCACGGGCGCAAGCTTCTGCCCCGGCAACGGCGACACGGCGACCCTTGCCGATGGGGTAACGCTCGCGCTGGATCAGAACTGGACCATCGGCGCGAGCGGGGCGATCAACACCACGCCGGCGATCTCGTCCACCAATACCGGTCAGGTGATCGTCAACGGCGGCTCAACTCTCACCCTACGCGGAGACGCCATGTACGCCAATGGCAGCAGCACACCATTTTTGACCTTCAACGCCGGAAGCCATCTCATCTTCGATAGCTCAGCGTCCTCCAGCCCCACCACGACCCGATATCGTGTGGGAGATCCAGGCGGCTACGGAAACTCCCGCGCCATCGTTATGAGCGGCACGTCGGCCAGCCACGTCACGGCCACCAGCGTAACGACCGGCGGGGCGCTCCCTGGGATCTTCCAGCCGGGAGGCTCGATCGGGTCGGGAAACTACGGCTTGGGAAGCATCAATTGGTCCTATGCAGACTTTTCGTACATTGGAGACTCCGGCATTTCCGGCTTCTTTTTCGCGGGAGAATCCGGCTACACTGCGTCCATCTCCATTCAGCACGTCACCTGCAATTTCTGCGGTCAGACATACCTCACGATCAACGACTCCTCATCGACGACCCTGCTTAGTTATGGTTCATGGACGAACACTCAGGGGGCGGCGTCCTTTAACATCGGCACCCTAGACGGTACGGCCACGTTCCAGCATTTGTCCCTCGACCTTCCCCTTGCAGGTACGGGGGTTCCGACTTTCGCCGATGACTATTTCGCATCACCAACGGCGATGCACTTTCCTGGCAGCGGAAACTTCCTGAGATTCACGTCGTACCAAACCCTCCCCGATACCAACATGACCAACGACTATCTCCTGTGGGACTGGACGGGGGTTGACAACCCGCATTGGACGGAGTGGTATGGAGCATCGACGTTGAACGGGAACATCTTCGATTCGCCTGAGGATGTGACTAGCGACTCCGGGGAAATGTACACGAACTCGACCAATTCCGGCATCAACATTACTTTGGAAGGCAGCATCCTTCTGCCGACCAAAACCGGCCACGGCAATTCGGAGTTTGGCAGCAGTTCTTACCAGGTGAGCACGGCGACCAATCTCTTTCACAACACCTGGGTCGGCAGTACCCCTATCGGTGCGTTTGGGATGCAGCAGACCAATGAAGGCGGGATCACGATCTCGCCGATCACCGCGATGGAATCAAACCTGGGCTGGAGCAACGGCGGAGGCTACTGCAAGGTTGGCACAGAAGCAGCCGGGGCGGGTGGATCGGGAGAATTATTAAACGTCGTGACCTTGGCGGATTACAACTACGCCGACGTAAATGCGATTCGGGCATGGGGTGTGCCGTGTTCGAGCGGCGCTTGCACGTCCACGACTTGTCCAAACTCCGCAAACAGCTACTTTGGGAACTGGTCTTCCGCGACCGCGCAAGGCCCGCATGACGTGGATGTGCTCCAACCGACCGTGGCGCATCCCTATTTTGCCGACACGACGCGCAACGTGGCGACCTTCGATACCGCATACCTGCACAATGCGGCCGGGGCGCAGTGGGTGACCAGCACCGGCTACACGGTGGGGCAGATCGTTTCAGACCCGAAGGCGGGGGTGTACAACGGAGCGACGGTGAACTACATCTGCACTGTGGCGCACACGAGCGGTTCGACCACCGAGCCGAACGTGGGAGCGTCCTGGCGCAACGACTGGCAGTTCGCATCGCTTACCGATATTGCCCAGGCGACCGGCGCGGGCACGCTGATTACAGACGGCGCGATCGGCTGCGCGGCGGGCTGCTCGATGATCCAAGCCCTAGAGGGATGGGTCAAGCGGGGGTTTACGCCCCAGAACCCGGCGCTCTGGTGCTCCGGCCACGATGGCGAAGCCGTGGGGGCCGTGCCGTTCTGCGCGGGCGGGAAGCTGCTGCTCGGCACGGTCCCGGCGCTGTAGATCCCCCTGGCGAATAGCCGGGTATGACGTGGGGACAGCTCCGCCTGCAGCTCCAGATTTTCGGGCCCGGCATTTCGGCCGACCTGCTCGACGAGTACCTGAACTCGCGCTATACCCAGGCGCTCGAAGCCACGGACTGGCAGGGCCTGCACTATCCCGCGACCGTCCAGACGATCGCCGCCTACCAGTCCGCGAACGACACGGTCAACCCGAATACCTGCACGTTCACGGTGGGATCGGCGTCCGTGGTGGGCGCGTCGAGCTTGTGGACCGCGGCCGGCGTCAACGGCATGAAGATCTACCGGCCGGGCGACACGGCGATCTACACGGCCACCTGGGTAAGCGCGACGGCCCTCACACTCGACCGGCCTTACGAGGGCGTGGGCACGGACGCGCCGGGCACGATCTACGCGGCCTCGGCGTACGTGCTGATGCAGAACGTCTACGCGCTGCCGGCGGACGTCCGCTCGGTCGATTCGATGCTCGACCCGGTTTCGGGGCTCCCGCTGCAGAAGATGACGAAAGACGAGCTCGACGCCGCGGCCGGCGTCCGGACGCTGGTTGGCAACCCGGGGGCCTACGCGCTCGACGGCGACTCGAACGAGCAGGCGGGGCCGGTGCTCCATGAGGTCGAGTTCTATCCGCCGCCGCTCTACGCGCGCGGAATTCCGTTCCACTACCTGCACGCGGCCGTGGGGTTCGACGGCGCGAACACCAGCGGGTCGCCGCTGCCGTTCCTCTCCGACGTCGTGTTGCTCTACGGCTGCCGGGCGGATATCGCGGCGCATCAGGAGAATTGGCAGGGCGTGGCGTTCTTCGAGGGCAAGTTCCAGGAAGAGCTGAAACGGTTGATGCTCCTGGAGCACGCCCAGCGAAGGAAAAAGCCGGTCATGCGCATGGCCGGCCGGTTCACGCGGCACCGCATGGAGCGGACCGGGCGCGGACTGGAAACGAACTGGCAGGGAGGCACTCCGGGAGGGCCGGACTAGTGCAGCTCTCCGACATGCAGGCGCGCGTCTCGGCGCGGCTCAACGAGGGAGTGACCGGGCCGACCTTCTACCCGGTGGCCGAGATCACGGCGGCGCTCAACGAGGCCGAGCGGTTCTTCATCCTGTTGACGCTGGGGCTGGAGGTTACGGCCGCGTGGAACCTGCCGGGGGGGACCACGTTCTATCACATGCTCGACTACTTCACGGACTGGATTGTTCCGCTGAGGATCACCACGGCGACAGGCGCCAAGGTGCGGCCGGCGCGCCTCGAGGACCTCGCCTCGCTCGATTCGCAGTGGATGTCCTCGCAAGGCACGCCCTTGCGCTACGTGGCGCTGGGCGCGGACCTGGTCGCGCTCTACCAGCAGCCGGGCACGCTCGGAACGACCCTCAACGTGACCTATGCGCGCGCGCCGGCTCCCTTGGTCCACGCGACGGACGTGCCCGAGTCGCCGGCGGAATACCACGCGCGCCTGGTCGAGTACGGGATCTACCGCTGCCGGCAAGTAGAGGGCGGCCAGGAGTTCGCGAAGGCGCTGCCGTTGCTCCAGGCCTTCCTGGACGGCGCCAAACATTACGCGGCTTACGTGCGCGCCCGCAACCTGGGAAGCCGTTACGACAAAGTACCGTTCGAGCTGGAGAATTTCGACGCGTCGCAACTGCTCAAGCTGCGGCGCGACCTGGTCCCCAGCCGCAGGCCTTCCGGCGAATAAGCCGGTATGAAGCTGCGCATTTTCGCTCTCCTCTTGCTGGCGGCCGGGGCTTACGGCCAGACGGCCGCTTTCCCGGCGGCGGTGGTCACCGACGGTCAACTCCGCGTGGCGGCCAACCAGGCGTCGGCTCCGACGATCAACCTTCCCATGGGATCGACCGATACCTCGGTCACGGTTTCGAATGCAGCGGGCATCCCGATCAACTCCGTCGTCACCATCGACAACGAGAACCTGGCGGTCTGCGCCGTGGCGGGCAACGTGTTGAGCTTCGGCAAAAGCGCATGCCCGAACGTCGACGGGCGCGGCTTTGACGGCTCGGCCGCGGCGGCGCACGGCGCCGGGGCCCAGGCCTACCTGAACGTGGACGCCTGGTTTCACAACGCGACGCGCGTGGAGTTGGAGGCCATCGAAACGGCGCTCGGGGCGAACCTGGCGAACCTGGCCGGCCCGGCGCCCCCGGCGCCCCCGGTCCCCTACGTGGAACCCACGGCCTACGCCTTTACGCCGCAGGCCCCTGGCGGATCGCTCGCGGCGGGCAACGATACCGTCGCACTGGCGCCATGCCCCAAGGGCGTGAACGGGGCGGACACGGCGCACTATCTCTATCTCAGCGGAGGGACCGGGACGGCCGAGGCGGTTCCGATCATCGGGGGAACCTGCGTCTCGGCGGCCTCCTCGGGGTCCGTCATCCTGACGGTGGCCAACAGCCACTCGGGGGCCTGGACGGTGCAGAGCGCCACGGCGGGGATCGCCGAGGCCGCCATTGGCAACGCTCCAGCCTACATCGCTCTCCCGCCCGGGGCTTATACCGTGTACGCCACCATCACCCCCCCGGCCGGCACGGTGATCGGAGGGCAGGGGGGAACGATGAGCGATTGGAGTGGAGGGCCCACTACGACCATCAACTTTCCGTCGACGACCCTTTCGCTGTTCTCGGTCACAAAAGACAACGTCGTGATCCAGAATCTGAAACTGGCGCAGACGGGCGGGACGGCCACGGCCGGAAGCGCAGTGAATATTTTCTATGACGGTTCTGCCGGCGGCGCGATGTCGCCACGAATCGCGAACCTTGAGATCGAGCACTTCTACGATGGGCTGGTGGCGGATGGGACTTATAACCTCGAACTTCAGGACATCCAAGCTTACGCCTCCTCGCGCTATGGGTTCAACCTGAAGGGAGCCCAGGGAGGCTGCCTCAATCTGTTGGCAGTTTCCAATGCGAACGACGGCTTTCACCTTAGTACCGCGACAAACAACAGCAACGTGACATGCTCTTTGGATGGCGGCGGCACCTACGACAATGGGGGTTGGGGACTCAGGACTTCCACCGAGTTTACCCAGGTCTCCAACCTATTCCTGAACAACGACGCTCTTGGGGAACTAGATGTCAGCGCTCCCGGCTTTCAGTCGGCGGGCATCGTGAGCGGCATCAATGTGCAGTGGGCTGGAGGCTCGACCTCCTGGACCAATTCGAATACTGCGCCAGGTATCCGCGTGGAAGCGGGCAGCGGTCCTATTCGCGCTGAAAATACCAGTTTCTTCAACTGTGCGGGCAACTGTGTGGATTTTTTGTCTGCCGGGAATCAGTTGATCGGGGCGCAGATTTTGGGGGGAGGATCAGCCAGCCAAGCGGGCAATATTTACGCGGTCCACCTGGCAGGAGGGAACCATCAGATTGAGGGCGTGCTGGCTAACGGCTCACTTTATATCGCCTCCGGCAACCAAGATCAGATTGTTGGCGACAGCTTCGCCAACGGCTCGACCACCCCTGCTGTAGAATTTGCGGGAGGGACGGACCACATCTACACCGGGAACCGCGCCTGGGGCGCCACCACGGCGTTGCAAATCGATGCGGGCGCGTCCGTCGCGCAGGCGGGCAACATCACACTAGGGGCGATCGTGAACAATGGGACTGCCTCTTTTTACGGCGTGAACTTTACCCCGGTCACCTTCCTTTCGGCGAGCTTCGCGCAACTCTCCACCATCAACGCAGCCTCGCTTGCCGAGCGCGTCTTCTGCTCTGACTGCGCGGTGAACAGCAACCCTTGCACGGGCAGCGGCGCCGGGGCTTATGCCGACTACAAACCCGGCCACGGGTGGGTGTGCGGCCCGTGAGCAACGTTTTCGGATACGTGCCGTGGGGCGGCCGGCGCGCCTCGCCGGCGGGATCGGGGCTGGTCCTCGACGCCCTCAACTCGTTTCAGGACGCGATCTATCGGCTGGGCTTCCTGAATCCGGCCGAGATCACCTCGGTATCCTGGACTACCGAGGCCGAGCTGTTCCAGTTCGCCGACGAGGCCCTCAAGAAGATCGCCTATTCGAGCGGCGTGTTTCTGACGGTCGATAGCAGCATTACGGCAGTAGCGGGCACGGCGGCGTACGCGCTGCCGGCGACTCACGTCTTCACGGTGGCGGCCACGCTCATGCTGGGCGGAGGAGTGCTCCAACTGCTGCGGCCGACGCCGGTGCGCGATCTGTGGGCGCTCGATGCGAACTGGTCGACGTCGACGGGGACCGCGGCGCGCTTCTCGCTCGACGCCGGCGCGGTGGGGACGATCACGCTGTATCCGAACCCCATCGCCGGCGGGACGCTGGCGCAGGTCTGCCAGGAGTTTCCGGCCACCCTGACGCCGGCGGCTTCGACCGTGGCGCTGCCCACACCACTGCAGGACTACGTGAGCTACGCCATGCTGGCCGGCGCGCGCGGCAAGGAAAGCGATGCGCAGATGACCGATATGGCGGCGCACTACCAACAGCGCTGCGCGCTCTACGAGCAGGTCATCGATCACCTTTTCGGGCCGGGGCAATAGGGGTCTGCTGGCGAATTACCGGGCATGGCCGGGTACCAGCGCAAATCCATCCAGATTCTCGGCGGGGGCTTTAACTGCCTGCCGCCAGCCGACAAGGTCCCGGTCACCGACTACCTGCTCGCGCAGAATTGGCGGGTAGACCGCCAGGGGGCGCTGGTCTCGCGGTTCGGCTACTCCTCCAAGTTCTCGATTGCCGGCGCCGGGATGGCCCACTCGGCGGCGGTCCACGGCGGGATCGACGGCGACTACTACGTCGGCTGCAACTCGCAGTTCGGCCTGGCGCTCACGAGCAGCCTGTACTGGAACTTCAACCCCACAGCGATCGCTACCGGCTTCGACGGCAATAGAATCGGCCTGGCGGCCATGAACGGCTGGATGTACGTGATGAACCGGGGCAACCAGGGACGCCACCAGGCGGCCCTCGGGGCCACGGCCATGCAGACCTGGAACCTGGCGCCGCCGACAACTTCCGCAACGGCCGCGGCGGCCTCGACTCCGTCGACGGTCACCTCGGTGACCTACGCGTACGCTTGCCTGGGCGGTCCGGTCTACACGCATTCGCTCACGATCAACGGAACCCGCTACACCTGCAACGACGGCTACATCCAACGCGTCCCCCCGACTGGGGTTTGGGTGGGCTACACGGCGCTGACCATTGCGCTGCTGCTCTGCCAGGCCGCCCAACTCGACCCGAACTGCTCGGTACAGCCCGGCGCGACCGCCGGCCAGGTGCTGATTACGCCGCTGGTGGCGGGCGCCGTCGTGGCCGTGACCGGCTCGGACGGCAACGCGGCCGCCAGCCTCTCGGTGGGGGCGGTGAGCACCCTGCCGAACGGAACCTACACTCTCTACGTCACGTTCGGGACCGCGGATCAGACGATGGAGAGCAACCCGTCGCCGGTCTCGAACCCGGTGACCGCTGCCAATCAGACCATCGGCCTCACCACCGTGCCCGTCAGCGCGGATCCGCGCGTGGGCCTGCGCAACATCTACGCGATCGGCGGGACGCTCGGCCAGTGCTATTTGGTTGGCACGATCAACGACAACACCACGACGACGATCACGCTAAGCTTCACGGACCTCTCGGCTACCGACGCCGGGATCGTCATGCCGACCACCAACGATGCGCCGCCGGCCGCGGCGGGGATGATCGGACCGCTGTTCGCGCGCCTGTTCGCCTGGTCCACGGTGGAGAACGTGAACCGGCTGTTCTATACCGACCCGAACCTCCCCCAATACTGGCCGGGGGCGGCGAACCCCGCGGTGGGCAACTGGGTGGATGTAGGAGACGAGGGCGAGGCGATTGTATGGTGCACCATGCACACCAACCTGCTGGTGATTTACAAGGAGCATTCCATCTGGATGCTGCTGGGGGATCCGGACACCGGGACGCTGCAACGGGTCACCGATGAGATCGGGATCTCGGGAGCGTTCGCAGTCACGGCGGCGGGCTTGATCGATTACTTCGCAGGCTCGGGCGGCATCAAGATTTTCGACATGGACCGGGTGGTCGATTTCAGCGGCGAGGTACTGCCGCTGTTTCAGGCCGGGACGGTCAACACGGGGCCGCTTACGCCGCCGGGGAGCATCCAGCCGGGGAGCGCCTACAACGCGCACAGCATTTTCCCTTATGCGGTGGCGCTCGGGTATGCGATGGGCAAGCTGTACGTGGCCTGCGCGGAAACGTGGCTCGGCCCCGCGGGCGACGGGCTGCTGCCGGGCCGGACGGATCAGACCAAGTCCGGCCGGCGGATCATCACCGGCGATTCCTTTTCGTACTACGTTTTGGTGTACCACCAGGAATCGCGGCGCTGGTTCTATCACCGCAACTTCGTGCCGATGATGGCGGGGCCGTTCGGTTTTTTATTCGACGGGGCCGTAATGGCCGCCCTTGGCGGCTGGGTAGGGCAGGCGGCGCTGGGCGTCAACGCCGACGACTTCCGCTACGCCCCGACCAATGACGTGGGCGCGCCGGGGATCGAGTGCGTGTATCAGTCGCACTACGAGGACGCGGGATCTCCCGACCTGCAAAAGGTGTGGCTGGAGGTGGCGATCGATTACGAATTCGCGGGGGACACGGCCACCGTTTCGGTGGGCTACGACAGCAACAGCGCCTCCGGAGCGGGGCAGATGGCGGCGGTCGGGAGCATCACCGGGACCGCGCGGCAGTCGGCGGCCTTTGCGTTGGGCGCCGGGGGGGCCGGGGTACGCGCGAAGAACATCTCGATCCTCGTCGACTCGATCGCGTCGGCCAAGCTGATTGTCCACAACGTATATCTGTACTACTACGAGGAAGCGCGCCTGGCCATGACGGCGGCCACGCTGCCGGGGGACCTGGGTGTTGGCAAGGTCAAGCAGTGCAAGGAACTGCAGCTCGACATGGATGCGTCGGGCGGCGCGGTGAGCGTGGAGCTCTCGACGGACCTGGCGGGCAGCGCGGTAACCTTCGCTCCGGCTTCGAGCATCGTCGGAGGCGGGGCCGCCGGCAACAGCATCGCGCCGCCTCCCCTGCCCAATAACCAGCTCGAAGTGCGGCGAACTCTCACGGCGGCGGCCGGCGGCGGCCGCGCCCTGATGAAGTACCCGTTTCCGCAAACGGACGGGTATCTATGGCGCCTGGCGCTGCGGGCTCTGGCGGGGCCGTTCCGGCTCTACAGCGCGCGCCTGTTGATGCGCGTGGTGGGGGTGTACGTCGAGGCCTACGAGAGCGCGGCCGGCTTCGTGTGGGATTCGATGGAGCTGACTTTCGAAACGGCGATCACGAAGATCCCGAGGACGTTCGCGATCGCGATGGCTGCCATCCCCATCAAACGCTTCCGCGCGGTCTCGCTCGAAATCGAGACGTTCGGCCAGAACGTGACGCTCTCGTTCCTCACGGACTTGCCGAACAACGCGCAGGCGGTGCGCGCCTCGACCGTGGTGAACACGGGACAGGCCGGGCGGCGGTTTGTGCGCGTGCCGCTGGCGGGGCTTACTAACTCGCTGGTGATCGGGCGTCTCTGCCGGATACTGCTCTCGGGCAGCTCGAAATTCATCCTCTACGAGCTGGCCGTCGAGCTGCTGCCGATCGGGGTCTACCTCGAGGAGTACGAGGCCGCCGCGGGCGCGGTCTTCGACTCCCGCGAGCAGGACTTCGGATCCACGAAGGTCAAGGAAGCGCGCGAACTGGAACTCGACATGGAAGTGGATGGCCCCGGCCCGGTAACGGCGTCGCTTTACTCCGACCTGCCGGCCCTCACGATGGGTTCGCCGGCGGCATTCACGGCGGAGATTGCGGCCACGGGACGCCGGCAGACCGTGCGGCTGCCGCTGACCGTGCTCGGGAACACGCCTTTTGCCGAAACCTTCCTCGATTTCCGGCTGCTGCAGCTCATTCTGAGCGGCGCGGGCGCGTTCATGCTGTACGGGGCGCGCGTGAAGATTCGCGAATACGGCTGTTACCTCACTCCGGACGAGGCCGCGGGCGGCGCGCTGTGGGACTCGACGCCGCTCGACCTGGGGACGCAGCGAGTGAAGGCCGTCAAGCGGCTCGAAATCGATCTGCGGACGCCGGCCGGGGCGGTCACCGTAGGCGTGCTGACCTCGCAGTCCGGAGGGATGGCGGTCGAGTACATCTTCACCGTGAACACGGCCGGGGCGCGCAAGACGGTCAACGTGCCGCTTCCGCCGGGCGTGCGCGGGCAGCTCTTGCAGGTACAGATCGCGGGCGCCCCGGTGGCGCTCTACGCGGTGCGCGCCTGGGTGCGGCCGCTCAACGAGCCGGATGCGAAATGGGCGTGGGCGGACCTGCCCGTGGAACCGACGAAACCGGAATGGACCTGGTCGGCGATTCCGGTGGATCCGACGCCGCCGGGAGCCACGGCTAGCCCGGCGCAATGGATCTGGGGCAAGGTGCTGCCGGTGGAGGAGACGCCGGATACGTGGAGCTGGGTGGATGTGCCCTTCGAGGTCCAGGGATGACCACCATACCGGCGATCCCGTCGACCACGGCGGCGGCTAGTCTTATCACCGTGTTGAACGACCGCATCCGGAGAATCAACCTGGCGCTCAGTGGCGACGTCTCCGCGGCCGGCGCCGAGCCGGGCGTCAACTTCGGCCCGCACGCATTGCGCCTGGCCCGGCCGATCGCGGAATACGCCGGCGGCGCGTTTTTCTTTGAAACGGACCGGAGCGCGCTTTACCAAGTGCACAATGGCGCATGGGCTTACGTGAGCGGGACGTTGCGCGCTGCCTTTAGCGGCGCGCCTACGGGCCTAAGCGCCGGGGATGCCGGGTTCCTCTGGAGCGTCACGGATTATGCCCACTTGCTCCGCTGGACGGGGACGGGCTGGGAATTCCTGGACGCGGCGGGCAATTATATCGCGGGATGCGCCGGGTCCCCGGGTGGCAGCGGCTGGCAACTCTGCGACGGCAGCGCGACGAGCTACCTGCAAGTGGCCGCCGGGATCGCCTCGACGGTGGCGTTTACGACGCCGAACCTTGCCACGACGGCTGCCTATCTGAAATTTGGGGCGGGGTATAGCGCCTCGATCGCGGCGGCCACCGTCCCCACCGCCGGCGGGGCGAGCGCCACGGCGCCGGTCGCGTCGGGCACTGGAGCGACGCCGGCCTCGGCCGCGCACGTTCACACGATCGCGCTTCCGGCCGACCCTGTGGCAAACCTGCAGGTGGTGGCGTACTACAGGCGATAGCTTGGGGGGCGAATGCCCCGGTATATGGCCATCGAACTCGTCGAGCCGTTCCCTGCGATGTACTGGCCGCTGGCGTGGGCGTGGCTCGATGCCGCGCGCGCAATGGCGTGCGACGACTTCTCTCCCAAGACCCCCGAAGAATTTGTCGAATTGCATCTTAGGACGTGCAGCGGCAGCGGCTGGCGTTCGTTCGGCGTGTTGCGCGACGGGCAACTCGGAGGGGTGATCCTTTTCGAGCCGGCGTCGCCGGCGCTGGCGATCATGCACGTGCTGTATGCGCGGCGGATGTGGGGGAAAGATACGGTGGCGGCGTCGCGGATGGCGTGCGCGCGGCTGTTCGAATCGACCGAGGTTGGGAAGATTTTGGGCCTGGTGCCGGCCAACAACCGGCTGGCGATCGCGCTGGCAGTGCGGGGCGGGGGAAAGGTCGAGGGGGTCCTGCGGCAGCACTCGCGGCGGGACGGGAAACCGCTCGACGCGGTAGCGGTGGGGATCACGAGGGAGGATTTCAATGGGACTGAACTTCGGCGGGACCAGTACGAACAGCAACGCGAGCGCGCAAACCACGCCGACGTTCTCGACGGCGCAGGGGGGGCTGCAGGGCGCCCTGACGACGTTCCTCAGCAACCTGATGCCATCGGTGACAAGCGGAACGACCTCGCCGAACGTCCAGGCGACGCAGACGGCGACCGACAACCAGACCAACCAGAACTACTCGGCGATCGGCACGCGGATGAACCGGTTTCTCGCAGCCCGCGGGTTCGGGCAAAGCGGGCAAGCCGGACAAACGCAGCTCCAGACCGAGCTCGCAAGGCAGGGGCAGCTCGGAACAAACGCGTCGAGCGCGGCAAGCACCCAACTCGGCCTCGACAGTAGCTATCTGTCCGATGCCCTGGCGGCGGCATTCGCTGCGCCGGGCAGCGCATCGAGCGGATCGACCGCGGGCTCTAGCATGGGCGGCGCGGCGGCGGTGTAGCCATGGCGCAATTCCCCTCCATGATGTCGGCGGAAAACCCCTACGCCAGCGGGGCGAGCGAGGCGATGCGCGCGGCGCTGGACTTCGCGGGACAGCTGCGCGCCGAGGCGGCCAAGGGGCAGCAGGCGGACCAGGCGGCGACGCAGAAAACGCTCAAAGAGCAGTTCGACACGGCGCTCACGCTGCAAGACAAAGGCTACACGCGCTACGACGTGACAGGCGCGGACGGCAAGCCGACCTTGGCGCATCCGGAAGGCAGCGATGTGGCGTCGCAGAGCCAACTGATTACGGACCCGTGGGGGCGGCAGTGGAAGATGCCGGATAAGGCCGACAAGTCCGCGGCCACACCACAACAGACGTTCACGGACACGAGCGAGCTGGACAAGGCGGGCGCCCGGCCAATATCGGGCGAGGGCAACGTGGCGCAGAATACGACCGTGCCGCGTTTCCGGCAAGATGCCCAGGGCAACGTGAGCGATACCGGCATGTTCGGCATCAACGGGCCGGTAGAGGATCCGTCGCGGGTGCGCACCGTGCCGGGCAGTGGCCAGCAATTCTACATGCCGACCGAGGGTGAGAAGACGGCCGAGAGCGGACGGGCGGCGGCGGCCAAGACCAAGACGGAAGAGGACGCCAAAAACTTTACGCTGCCGGATTCCGTTACGGCGAAGTGGGAGCAGAAGGCGGGCGTGCCGGCGGGGTCGCTGAAGGGGCTGGCCGTGCCGCGTTCGGAGGCGGTGAACGTGCTCAAGGCGCTCGCGGACCCGTCGCAGAAAGCGCCGCACATCGAAACGCAAAAGGACGACTCGGGGAACGTGACCACGATCGCGCGGGACACGGAGAGCGGGAAAGAACTGTGGCGCACGGTGGATAAGGGCATTGGGGAAAACAAGGCGAAGGACCGCGCGGCGGCGCAGTCCGACCGGGACGATGCGCGGCGGCAACGGGAAGCGGACGCCAATCAGAAGATCGTCGATACGCTGGACAGCAAGCGCGAGGCTTTGAGCGGCCAGGCGGACCAGCAGCGGCAACTTCTCAACGAATACCAGCGCGCGATCGGGACGCCGAACGGCACGCTATTTACCGACCCGTTGGACAAAAATAGGGCACAGCGGCCGATGAACGCAGGGGCGCGAACGCGCATGGGCGAAGCCTACATGCGGGTGAAGAGCAAGGCGGACGGCCTCGACAAGCAGGCGTCTACGTTGGGCCAGCAGGCGGAGGCGCGGAGGAATGGGCCGCAGCAGGCGGCGGGGCCTAGCCAGCCGAAACCGGCGGCAGCACCCGCGCGACAAGCCGCCGCGCCACCGGAGACCCCCGCTACGCAACCCTACAGGCCCGCGGCGGCGGCCGGGGCGGCTAAGGGGTCCAAAGCCACGACGCTGGCCAGGGTGCGGGCCTACGCGAAGGCGCAGGGCATCAGCGAGGCCGAAGCCATCCGCGCGGCGAAAGGCGAAGGATTCAGCATCGCCGGGCTGGGGCATTAATGTGGCGGACCAGAGCTTCAGCTCGTTTGTCGCCCAAGACCAGAGCGAGGCGGCGGCGGCCCCGCCCCGCCAAGCTTTCGGCGATTGGCTAAAGGCCGGCGCCGCCGCGCCGATGACCAGCGGAGTCACCGCCGGGGGCCATAGTTACACTGAACCCAAGATCTCCGACACGCTCGGCGATCCCAACGCCATCAACGCGCAGACCTGGCAGGCCGCGCGAGTAGCCGCGAAAGCCATGACGGACCCCGCGCCGACCGCGCCCGGCCCCTCGCTCGCCGATCGCGTGCGCACGATCGCCGGGCAAGCCGGCCAGGTGGCCACCACGCACGCCGTGAAGGCGCTGGGTGGATCCACCATGACCGAGCTATGGGACATGGCCGGCCAATCCGCTAAAAGTCTCGTCGAGCATGTGACCGGCGAGAACTGGGAAGCCACGCGCGCGACGCTGCCCGCGCCGGCGAAGACCGCCGAATTCCTATTTCACGCGAGTAAGATCATCCCCGGCATCGTCGATTTCCTGTTTACACCGCTTGGCGCGGCGACCGGGCCCGCGGCCGAGTTGGGCGGCCCCGCCGCGCAGGCCGCCATCGGCGCAGCCTTTGGAACACAGATGGCGGGCGCCACGAAGGACGCCTACAAAAACTACAAAAAGACACCGTCCGCCTCGACCGCAGGCGACCTGGTGGCCAGCGCCGCGGGTACACTCTTGCCGGCGGTCCACGCGGCCGGTACCGAATATCAGAACCAGGTGCGCGCGGCTTATATCGAGCGCGCGCGCGGCCCGGCACAGGAATACACGAGCACGGGCGAGCCCATACGGCGCGCTGGATCGGAGAACACACATGAAGAGTCCACTCGCACGACCGGGGCGCAAGAGCAGCCCCAAACAGTCGCAAGTCCGCAAGGGCAGCCTCATCGAGGCGCTGAACCAGGCCGCGGGGGCCAAGGACCGGCCAACGTCCCGGCCGGCGCTGCCGCCCCGGAGGTAGCGAATGATAACCGTAGCGGTGGAAGTGTCCAGCAACCGCCCGGCGGCGCTGGAGGAGATCGAGGACCTGGCGGGGCACAACCGGCTGTACCGGAAGGGAACGGACACGGCCCTGTTTCTGGATTGCCCGGACCGGGCAACGGCGGGACTGCTGGCGCTCAACCTGGGGCTGATTCCGGGAGTGAAGGCGGGAATCTTCGGCGGGTGACCGGCTCGGCCGATCTGCCGCTGACTCCGGAGGGGAAAGCGCGAGCGGCCTCGCGAGACGTGCCGGCGGACGTGCAGGTGTTCCATGCGCCCAACCAACGGTCGGAGGGGACGGCGCGCGCGGGTAGTTCCAGCGCGCGGTCGGCCGGTTGGCTTGCGCCGTGGAAGCTGGGAGAGCACGAAGGGCGGCCTGTAGAGCAGGCGCAGCCAGCCATTGATGAGCTGATGCGCCATCCGGACCGCACGCCCGGGGCGAGCTCGCACTCGAGCGAACAGGGCGAGAGCTTCACGGCGGCGTCGCGGCGGCTGATCGACGGGGCCAACGCGCAGTACCGGGACCTGGGGCCGGAGGGCAAAGTCCTCAACATCACTTCGGGCCGGGCGCTGCAGATCATCGACGCCAACGGGAAGGCAGAGAAGATCGTCGGGCAACCGGAGAAGTTTCGGCCCGGCCAGATCTACAAGCGCGAGGGTAACGGCCTGGTTCCGGTGGACGCGATCACGACGCGCGGGCAGTATTTCACGACGCATGAAGAGACGGCGTGGAACCCGAGTAAGAAGGCAGGCGGGCCGGCCGTGCCGGCGGAAGGCCCAAACGGGCCGATTTGGCAGGAGTACTCCGGAAAGCCCGCGGAGGCCATCGCCAAGCTACAGCAGGAACAGCGGGGCGAAGTTCCGCGCGTATGGCGGAACGAGGATCTGGCCAGGGCGACGAACACGGACGGCTGGATTGGCTTGATCTGGGGCGATCTGAAGGGCGGCCTGGCGCACATCGTCGACAAACACGTTATCAGGCAGAAGGACCTGAAGCTCGAAGACCTTGCCGAGATGATTCCCCGGATGCGGGTGGCGGAGAACGACGGGCGGTCCGTAGTCCTGGAGAGCGACACGCACAGGGCGACCGTTCGATTGAGCTACGACGATGTAGAGAAGCGCTGGCTGGTGACAGCGTTTGAGAAGAGGCCATCTACCGGAGAGAGTCCAACCGGCCCCGGATCCCCGAATCGGGGTGGCGGCCCGGTCATTGCGCCGCCAAACGGCCCTTCGGTTCCTCCGCCTCCCGAGGGAAGCGGCGGTGCACCTGGTTCCAGTGTGGCTCCGGGGGGCGGCGCAGTCAATCGGGTGGATCCACTGCTCGGCACGCACGTGGAGCCCAGCGCGGTACGGCAGTTCTTTGGCGACGAGACGGGGACTTCGCTCGTAGGGTCCATTCTGAAGGCAGACGTCAAGGAGGCTCTCGCGCTGAAGGCCAAGCGCGATGCGGCGCTGGCGGAAGTCGAGAAGGCCAAGGGCACGCCCGGGGAGCAGAAGTTCGGGCAGAAGACCATCCAGTACTTCACGGGCGAGCGCGATTTGTGGGGCGCACGGGTTAACCAGGTGATCGCGCGGTTGCGCAAGATGGTTCCGGATCACGTCGAGCAGGAAGCGATCTCGCTGATGCGCGACTTCAAGGGGCGCGAGCAAGAGCTGACGCAATTCCTGGCCGGGACGCACCCGGCGTTTCAAGAGCTGGATTCGAAGCAGCCGCTGATGCGCGGACTGGCGGGCTCGGAAACGGCCACGGCGCGGGAGCGCATCGAGCAATTGCGGCCGGCGATTCTGCGGGCGCTCGATCCGACGCCGCGGATGCTCGAAGCCGATGCGGTGCTGAGTAAGATCTCCGCGGGCACGCTCGCCGAGGGGCAGCGGCTGGGGATCCTCGAGAGCCGGTGGACGCCGGAGCAGTACAACCCGCACATCCTGCATCCCAAGGGCGAGGGCGAAGTGCCAACCGCGCCGGCGGGGGACCGCGTGGGGCGCGCGATCGGCGGCAAGATGTCGCGCTACTTCGCGTTCGCCGAGACGCGGCAGTTCCCGACGCTGCTCGACGCGGTGGTGAATAACTACCGGCCGAAGACGCTGAACGCATTCGACGCGTTCACAATTCACGGGGATAAGTTCGCGACGGCGCGGGCAACGCACATCCTGACCGACTTGCTTTCGAAAGAAGCCGCCGGCAAGTGGGGGGTCAAAGAGAACGCGCCGGAGGGCTGGGTCCCACTGGCCGCGCACTCGACCGAGTTCCGGAACCTGGTGGGGTACACCGATCCGGAGGGACTGCCAGCGGCGGCTGAGCAGCGACTATTCGTACCGCAGTTCATCTCCGACGCGCTGCGGCCAATCACCGATCCGGACTACATGGGGCGCATTCCAGTATTCCGCGCGATGCGGATGACTCAGGCGTATCAGAAGGCGGTGCAGCTCGGGCTGAGTTTCTTCCACGCCTACACCGAGAATTTGATGGCGCTGGCCAACATGGGGCCGACCGGGTGGGCGAAGGCACTGCGCGCGAACCGCGAGAGTCCGGAGTTCCTGCAGGCAGAGCGGGACATGATCGCGCACGGCGGCACGAGCGCGATTCAAGGCCAGACGTTCGAAGCGTACCGGGCGCTCGAACCCGGGTCGATCCCGACGTGGAGCGACATCTGGAGGCGCGCGCCGGTGCTCCACCAGGCGGACGCGCTGGCCGGGAAGATTACGGATTTCACATTCGGGAATTTGCAGCGGCGCTTCAAGGTGACTGATTACCAGGTGCACCTGGTGGGGTGGCTGGCCAAGCATCCGGAGGCCTCGGCCATGGAGACCTCGGCAGCCAAACAGTCGATGGCCAAAGAGGGGAACGCGGTCTATGGCGGACTGAACTGGGAAAACCTGGGGGTGAACCGGGCCACCACGGAGATCGTACGGGCGCTGATGCTGGCGCCGGATTGGACGTTCAGCAACGTGTTCAACGTGAAGTACGCGGCGGAGCGGGGAACGCCGGCGGGGCGGATGGCGCGCATGTTCTGGATCCGCACGATCGCCGGCGGGCTGGCGGCGACGCAGGGGCTGAGCCTGATGCTTTCGGGGAAGCCTTCGAAGAATCTGACGCAGGTTTACTTCGGGACGGACGCGGACGGCGAGGACGTGTATCAGAACGTGTTCTTCAAAGGCGCAGGCGGCGACGCGGTGAACCTGGTTCACAATATCGCGGACTACGGGACGGTGGAAGGGCTGGCGCGCTCGATGGCGGGCAAGGCGGCGCCGATCCCGCGGGCGGCGTTGCAGCTATTCACGAACCGGGATTTCCTGGGGCGCACGATCGTGCCGAAGGGGATGAACCCGGTGGCCGGCACGGTGCGTGGCGCGCTCAAGACCGGTGAGTCGCTGGCGCCGGTTCCGTTCACGGTGGAGAACCTGTACAACATGCTGCTGGGCCCGGACGCGGGGAAATACGGCGTGCCGGAGTTTCTGACGACGACCGTGGCGGGCAATCCGCCGCGGCATGTGGCTCCGGAGGGATACCGCGAGACGAGCCGCGGCCTGGTCCCGGAGAACGCGCCGGAGAACCAATCGATCTGGGATGAGATCCAGACGGGGAAGCGGTAAGGCCCCCCTCAAACTGTCGAATTAACCGGCAGGGGGGACCGTGACCATCGACGCGCGGCTGGAACAAATCGACACGAGGCTGGCGGGGCTTGAAAAGCACCTGCTCGGAAACGGACAGCCCGGCTATCTTGCGCGGCAAGAGCAGCGCGTCAATCGCCTGGAGCGATGGCGCGCTTACATCACGGGCGCGGTGGTGACGCTATCGGGCCTGGTGGCGATCCTGGTAACGTTGGGCGCGGCGTGGGCGCATCACAAATGATCTTGCGCGGGGCGGCGGCGCTGGCGAATACCCCGGCATGTGGCCTAAAATTTTCCAAGCTGTAATGCAGACCGAGGAGAACTTACTCCCGGTCTTCGTGAGTAACCCGAGTACCGGCGCGATCGCCGGCGCCATCCTGGTGACCGAATCGATTTTCGGGAGTATCTTCGGGCTGCTGCCCGCCTCTCCCGCGACTCCGGCGGCCCCCGCGGCTCCCGCGCCGGCCCCTTTGCCCGCAGCCGGCAGCGCCGCGTAGCGGCCATGGACCGGGGAACGGCCAGCACCATCGCCGGGGGCGGGGCGGGGCTGCTGCTGCTACAAACCGTCCGGTGGGAACTGGTGGGCGTGCAATGGGGCGAGTCCATCAAGGTGGGAGTCGCTCTGCTGCTCGCGCTGACCGGCTATCTGATGTATCGCAAGGAGCCTTCATGAGCGTGCTCAAAACAGTTGAAGACGTCGCGGTGGACGTGGCCGACGCCGTCCTGCAAGTGGCCGTTACCAGCGGCGCGATTTTGGCCGAGGGCGCGCTCGATAACGCCACGGGGGTGGACGTCGAGCCGGTCGCCGGCGGGATCGATGTCACGGTGGGCGCGAAACCGAAGAAGTAGCCATGCAGAACTGCGCACTCTACGCCAGCGCCGCGCCCACGATGCGGCCGGGGGACATTATCGCGTGCTCGGGGACGGCGCTCATCTCGCACGCGATTCAGGCGGCCAGCAAGTCGCCCATCACGCACATCATGACCGTGCGCCAGGAGATACACGCCGGCGATCCGACGTCGGACGTGATCGTGACTCAGTGCACGATGGGCGGTGGCGAAGCGAACGGGGCGCAGTCAAACCGGCTCGGGCAAGTGCTCCTGTCGCAGTACCCGGATGGGCGCGCCTGGCTGTTGACCGAGGCGCCCTCGGTCCGGGCGAAGGTGGACTGGTTCAAATTCTACGAGTTCATCGGGGCGTGCGAAGGGCGCGTCAAATATGACTGGTGGGGGTTGGTGCTCTACCGGCTAGGCCTGCGCGCGCAAGTGAACCCCAAGGCCATGTTCTGCGACGAGTACGCGATCGCGATCATGCAGGCCTGCGGGTCGCTGCCGCCAGCGAGCGTGGGCGTCAATCCGCGCGAGCAGACGCCGCAGGCGTTCGTGAGTATGCCGCTGTTCAGCGCGTGCCGGCAGATTTGGGGCCCCGCGGGCGCGATCAGTTGGGGACGGGCGGCGTAGCTCTCACTTCGCGGGCAGCGGGGGCGGGGCGAGCAGCTTCTTTTCGAGGACCGTCGTCTGCCACTCCCTATTGTCCGCGTCGAGCAGGTAGAACCTCTCGGGATGGCTATTGGTAAATCGCCCGGCGGGTTTAGCCGGTTCCAGGGCGTACTTCAGCGGGCCGTTGACCGTGAGATTCGGCCGGCGCGCGAACCCAGGATCGCGCTGGAGTTCGACGGTCCACTCCATTCCCTCGCCGACAATGACAAATCGCTGAACGGTAGCGTAGACGGCAGGGTGGCCGGTCAGCAGGCCGCCGGGCGTGGTGTAAGCGAGGGGGCCACCAAAGCCCGCAAGCACGCGCTCACTGGAAAGGTCCGTGAGCATCCCGGTCTTCCAATCGCGCTTCGGCGATGCGGCCGACGCCACGAGGCACGCGGCGGCGACGAGGCAGAGGAGTTTCATTTGCCTACTTTCTTTGGCTTGTGGTTCATCTTGCGCGCAGCACGAGGTACAGCAGCAGAGCCGGAACCGCTGGCATGACAGCGGCGGCGCCGAGGGAGCCGAGTATCTTTATTTGGGGGATGGACCAGGCGTTGTAGTTGTAGACGCGAGGCAAGAGCAGCCAAAAACAAACACCCCAGGCTGCCCAGGCGATGACGCTCTGCCAGTGCCAGCGAAGCCAGCGGCTCATTTCTTGGCCTTCGCCGCTGGTCTGCGGCTGGAGACCGGACGCTTGGCCTTGTGACCGGCCCAGCGCGCGGCGGCCATCATGCGGCCGTATGCGGCGCGTTGCTCGGTCGTGCGATTTGCGGCCGTCGCCTTTCCCCCGGCCCTTCCGAGTTCCGTGACGTCCACAATGCGGACAATCTTCACTTTCTTGCCCATCGCCGTCAATTATAGCGGTATGCACAGCGGTTGCCAAGTAATTTGATTTTGTCCTTGACATGCACAGCGCGTGATGTGCATAATAACGATGGAGGCGAAAGATGGCAGCGGCAGAAGCGGGATTCCGGGACGTGGTGAAGTTTGAACCGAACCAGCCGGTCGAAGTCGCGTTGAAATACGCGGCGGGGAAGACGGTGCGGGGGATCGGTGGAGACCGGGTGATGTTCAGCCTGGTGGACGGGCGGGTGATGTTCCTCGATCCGGAGCCGGCGCGCCAAGTGGACGCGCTGGGGGTGAAGCCGGGGGAGCCGTTCCAGGTCTGTATGAACGGGAAGCGGGGAGAGCCGAGATCGTGGACGGCGTGGCTCTCGGCCGATGCCGAGCAACGGCGGGCGCAGGCGGAGGCGCGGGCCAAGGGAGACAGGTGGACGGAGCGGATGCTGGGGGAGAAAATCGAGCGGCGCGAGGAAAGCCGGGCGAAGGTGATCGGGGCGCTGCCGAAGGTGGGCGATGGAGCGGCCGTCTCGAGAACGGCCGCCCCAGCTCAGGCCGCGCCAACGCCATCACGTCAATTAGCACAGCCACTTAGCACTGGTAATGGTAGCAGGAACGGGGGCCAGGACGGGGGCCAGGGGTCAGGGGCCGGGGGGCAGGGGTCGGGGGCGGTGGCGGTGGCGGCGCAGGTGGCGTTTCCGTGGGCGGCGCGGCTGCTGAGCGAGACGAATGCCCTGGTGGATGTCTACGCGGCCGCGGCGGCGTACGCCAAGGTACGGTACGGCGGAAGGGTGACATCGGAGGACGTGCTGCAACTGGTGTCGACGGCTTATGTCAGCAGGCAGAATGGAGGTTGCGATGCGGCGTAACCGGGGAGGCGCGCGATGAACGTCGATGAATTGCTGGCGGCGGTGCGGCGCGGGGTGGAGAACCGCGCTGCCCTCGACGAAGCGCAGCGGCAGGCGAACGCGGCAGGCAAGAGCTTCTGCGTCAAGTGCGGGCGCGTGTTCACAACGTGCCAGGAGTACCGCTTTAACGCGCAGGGGCGGCTCATCTGCCGGCGGCCGTGCCGGGAGAGGCGGCCATGATGCCCGACTGGAACGCCGACCGCGACAATTACGCCTTCCAGAAGCGCCTGAGGCGCGAGACGGGCCTGACGCCCTGGGGTGAGGCCCACAAGTGGCGCCGGCGGTTCTGGTGTGCCCTGGCCCTCGCCGCAGCCGGCTGGCTGTTGTTTTTCCTGGCGAAGGGTTAGAGTAAGCAACATATCTCTCATCTGCGAGCCCGCGCGGGCTTCCTCCTTTCTCCCGCGCGGGCTTTTTTGTAGAAATCTTCGCGGGTGCTACATTTTCATGTTGACATTCGCGCCGCGTTGCTACATAATCAAATTAGATCGAATCCATCGATCAGGAGAAACGAAATGGCACTCACAACGACGTCACGAAACGGCTTTCCTATGGTTTGGCATGTGGACCCCGACCAGCGTTTTCGCGTGGTAGTCAACACGCGCTATGACGTGTTCGAGGTCTACAGCTTCGACACTCTTGCACAGGCGATCACAGAGCAGAGGCGCCGGAGAGCAATCGTAGTCAACCCCGCGGATGCTAACTTGGCCCACCAAACCGGGAATCCGCGCGATGGCGAGGCAATTTACCAGAGCGCTGCGGTGCGGTTTGTCGAGGACGGCGAAGAGTACGAATACTTCGGGCCGAGCTTGCCTAAACTCCATGTCGGCCACGATAGCTACCCAGGCTAG
>Ga0224554_1000829_pt1 | contig 22945 bp, 19 predicted proteins | sample 714S22024metaG_FD_180666 | JGI IMG/M metagenome (GOLD analysis project Ga0224554, IMG submission 180666) | Peat soil microbial communities from Stordalen Mire, Sweden - 717 S2 20-24 | ecosystem: Environmental > Terrestrial > Soil > Wetlands > Peat | place: Sweden: Norrbotten County, Stordalen...
CCCTGGAAATCAACCTTCAGAGAGGAGTTGAAGGAGAAGTGGAAAGGCCGGTTTTGGTTCTCACCCATTGGGTTCATACCTCCGGGGCGTCTTCACCACGTTCGCACCCTCATAAACATTGACGATTGCGACGCTCCGAGGTTTCAGAATTATGAATCAAAAAGGAAATGCGGGTTTGAACGCTCATCTACCTCATAGAAGAGATACTTGGCGCGTCGAATTTCCCAATGTGCCGGGATGTCGCCGAGCCAAGGGATGCCGGAAGGTTTGAAAGAAACGTTGGCGTCGAAGCCGCGTGTGACGGCGCGGTGGATGATGGCCTGCTTCTGCTCGTTGAGCAGCGCAATCAATTTCCGCTTGGCGCGAATGAATCGGTCGATCTTCCGATTCGCATGATCCAGAAAGCGGACGATGGCCTCTTGCTCATCTTCAGGTGGAAACGGCATCTCAGCACGACTAAACCGGCCGTAGTCAATATTTTGGCCTTCGCGAATTCCCGTGACGAAAAGTGAAAGGCTTTCAATGAATTGTTTAGACTTGAAGAAGTGCGAGAAGTATCCAGATTCCGAGCCCTTCCGAGGCTTGAGAACCGTGTAAGCTGGGCTGATAATCCCACGGTGATGCGCGACTTCAAGGCCACCTTGGAAGGATCGAAGACTAATTACATAGTCCCCGATTTCGACTAACTTTAAGAGGTGAAAATCCTTGGACGCAGTTACGGTGCGGCTTCCGTAGTCCTCCTTTTTCACAACTCCTTTAGTTTGGGTTGCAGCAAGCAGCGGTTCGTTTGGGAATCCCTTTTGCACACGTTCCTGAAAAAGGATCTTAGTGCGACGGAGATTCCAGTGGTTCGGGCAACGACCTAGCCAGGGAAGGTCGGAATCCATATATTGCGAATACGGCTTGAGTCCCTCGATCATGCTGTCGCCCCTTTCAACAAGTCCTCAGGGTTCCAGATACGCTCAGCGATCTGTCGGTAGAGCAGGCTTCGGGTTTCAAGCTCATCTTTCTTGAAAACGGTCATCGCTGCGAATGGTAATCCACTTTGTTGCACAAAGTGCAGGAAGCCTGGATTATGCTCATAGCACTGCGGGTGCAGGGAGCGAGCCAACAGGTTGTGCGTGTTGTAGTGCGGCAGCTTGTCGGCGAAAGGCAGATCGCCGTAGCTGGCATTAAAGCTCTTGGGCAATAGCAAGAGTCCGCCTATGCGGTTGCGATGTTCTGTAAAATCCGCAGGGTGCGGGAACTCTTCGGTGTGGCGTTCCGCATGATCTGCCCAAATGTGCTCCACTTCGTAGCGCGTTTTGCCTTCGCCCACATACTCCAAATAGTGAGAGGGTTGACCGGACTGCGTTTCCACATAGTCCGTCAAACGGGCAAGGATGCGGTGCAGCGGGTATCGATTCTGCTGATGCATTCGGAGGTGGTCATTGCTTGTGAAGTTCTGGTCTTCCTTGGTAAGAGATTCGTACAGTTTGAGAGCCAAGCTGTCGGTATCAAGCCCGCGAATGTCGTACATGACGCGGAAGATTGCATATTGCATGGTCGAATATGCTATGCTGCGAAAGTTCCAAAGCCTCCATGCAAGCAGGATGTCCAGATAACGGGCCACAAGTGCCATTTTCTGATCGATGATCGCCTTGTTGTCATCCGGGTGCAACGGGGCAAGAAGCAGCATGTATTGCAAAGTGAAACCTAGTTGGGCATTGTAGAGAACATGCTCCAGACCCGGAACAAGAATTTCTGAAGCCTCCATGAGACGCAGATACTGTCGGCTGTAGAAATCGAAGTCGCGGTCTATGAAGCGGTAATAATCTTCGCTCTGTTCAAGACCCACGGTATCAGCAACCTCGCGCAACCAGCGATGAAACTCCGTGCCAATTCGGTCGAAATCCTCCGGCTTCGCGCCTCTTTTTCGCTCACGGATTTTTGTGGCGTACTGGCTGCGCAGCCATGCTTTTAAGCAATCTGACTCTACTTCTTTGCCTGCTTCGTTGAGTTCGCGAATTCGGTCACGCCACCGGGCATTGGCACTTGTGCGCTTGGACTCGTCGATGTTCGCAAGCAAATACCCTTTTAGCATGTCTGTAGGACTGAGCGAGAGGCCACGGTCATTCATCGTCTCGAAGATGGTGTATGCATCTTCGTCGGCATACGCCGTGATCTCGACGAGATGAACATTTTCGAGCAGCCAATCCGCAAAATATGGAAGTGCGTGTTCGCGTAACTCATCCGGGAAATTATCTTCGAGGTCGCAATACCGAGCGATCAGATTCTGAACAGATTCCGTTCGGTCGGTTACATCAATTGGTTGCCCATCATAGAGAGCTTCCATGGCCAAGACACGTTCGTCCACATCAATATTGAAGGATTTTTGACCATACTGCTCGGAGAATATCAACTCGTCAACGATTACCTTGTCCGCTCTGTCCTTTTGCAGATTGCGCAAAAGAATGAGAAGCAGCGTGAGGCTCGTAAGCCTTTGCTGGCCGTCAACGATGAAGCCTGTACTTTCCTTCCTGCTAATAATGATTGAACCAAGGAAGTAGTGCGGGTAGTCGGCAACTTTCTTCCGAGGATGCACGGGCTGGTACTCCTCCAGGAACTTTTCACTAAGATCGTTCAGCAGCTCCTTGATTTGCTTTTCGTGCCACTTGTATTCTCGCTGGTATGAGTCTATGGAATACTTGATCCCCTTGAGCAATTCACGCACGGTCTTCGCTTTGCCTAGAATCTCTCTCATTGCTTGCCGCCCCTCGTGATCTCGCTCAATAGTCCTTCGGATTCCTGCTCCAGCGCGAGAATATCAGCACTGATTTCAGCGAGGGTACGCAGTTGCGGTGGTTTGTAGAAGTGACGGGTGAAGCTGATCTCGTACCCGATCTTGGTGTCGGTTTCAACGATCCAAGCGTCCGGCGTATAGGGCAGAACTTCACGACGGATGAAGGCTTCGATGCCGCCTTCTTCGAGAAGCGGAATCTGTTCATAATCGCGCAACTCGCTGTCGGGTTCGTATTCCACCACGCACAACTTACCACCAACCTCAGCTTCAAAGAGTCCGCGCAATGGGTCGGGTGCGGTCTTCCCTGATTTGTGAACCTTCTTGAGAACTGGAGGGGCGCTCTCGGCACGTCTGCTTACTGCGTTCACGATGATTTTCAAGTCTGCGGCACTGAGCTTAATCGCGAGCTTGCCGAGCGCGGCATCAACCTGTTTCAGAAAAAGATTGTGGTCCTCGAAGAGCCCTTCGCCAAGCTCCTTGCGAAGCCGGTTGGCAACTTCAATAAGCGTGGCATCCCGCTTCCATGAATCTTGATTGAGCAGCTTCTTCTTCTTGGCTTCAGGGAGCGCCTTCTTGGCAGGAGCCGCTTCACCTTCGTCGCCCTCGTCTTCGGTGTCCGCATTGCCCCACTCGTTTACGAGTCGTTCCAGATCTTTTCGAACTGAAGCGGGATTATTGAATAGTGCTTCCCCAATCTCCTCATACAGTGCCGTGCGAATCTCTTCATCGCCGGAAGCGAATCGGAGCGTTTCGATGGCTTTGCGGGTGAACTGGCTATGGAGGCGAAGCGGACGCTCGACCTTCACCTTCCAATAGCCGAAAGCGACATTGGAGAAAATCTTTGACTGCTCAGTCGATTCAAATGCAAGGAATGTGTCGCAGATGCGTTTGATGTCGTCGGGAGTGAGTTCGCAACTCTTCTTGCCCATATTCTTGCGCAGCGGGCTGTACCACTGGGTGGCGTCAATGAGCTGAACCTGTCCCTGGCGGTTCGCGGGCTTCCGATTGGAAAGAACCCAGATATAGGTAGCAATTCCCGTGTTATAGAACATATTCAGCGGGAGGGCAACAATGGCCTCCAGCCAGTCATTCTCGATGATCCAGCGGCGGATGTTGCTTTCGCCCTGTCCGGCATCCCCTGTAAACAGGGAGGAACCGTTGTGAACTTCTGCAATACGACTGCCGGACGGTGTACCGTGCTTCATTTTGCTAAGCATATTGGCCAAGAAGAGCATCTGGCCGTCACTTGAGCGGGTGATGAGAGAGAATTCCGAATCGTCGCCGTGCTGGACAACAAAGCGCGGATCTTTCAGTTCTTTTTTTCCTCCCATCCGTTCTAGATCGACCTTCCAGCTTTTACCGTAAGGAGGATTGGCAAGCATGAAGTCGAACTCCTGAGAGCGGAATGCGTCGGCGGACAGCGTGGAATGAGCTGGACCACCAATGATGTTGTCCGCCTCGTCGCCATCCCCTTTCAGCAAGAGATCGGCTTTGCAGATGGCGTAGGTCTCGGCGTTGATCTCTTGGCCGTAGAGGTGAGTGGCAACTTGCTTGCCGCGCTCCTCGGCGATCTGCCGCAGGGTCTCCTCGGCAACGGTGAGCATTCCACCAGTGCCGCAAGCGCAGTCATAGAGCAGGTAGGTGCCGGACTGGATGCTATCTGCAACTGGAAGAAACATCAGGCTGGCCATGAGTTTGACAGCATCACGGGGAGTCCAGTGTTCTCCAGCTTCCGCGTTGTTTTCCTCGTTAAACATTCGCACCAAATCTTCGAAGATGGTGCCCATGGCATGATTATCCAGACCCGGCAGATCTCCGACGGGCTCAGGGCTGAGGTTGATGTCCTTATTGAGGAACTTCTCAATGAGCAGGCCAATGGCATCAGCTTCTGAAAGCCGGTCAATCTGGTTCAGAAATTGGAAATTCTTTAGTATGTCCTGTACGTTTGGCGAAAAACCCTCCAGGTAAGCGAGGAAATCGTCTTTGAGTTTTTGCTGCGAGGCACGGGACTTCAGGTCTCTCAGCAGGAACGGCGAAGTATTATAAAAAGCCTGCCCGGAGGCACTACGCAGAGCTGCGTCCTGATTGTCAATCTTTTCGCGGTCGAGGGCGGCTTTCATTTCAAGCACTGCTAGCTTGGTAGGCTCCAAAACAGCATCAAGGCGGCGCAGAACGGTCATGGGAAGAATCACATCGCGGTACTTTCCGCGACCGTAGACATCACGGAGCAAATCGTCGGCGATATTCCAGATGAAATTTGTGAGCCAGTTCAGTTGAGATTGATCCATGAAAGATTGCTCCGTAATCAGACAGCTAAAGAAGTTTCTGTGATGTCATGGGAACCTAATGCTCTATGAGTAACATAACTCGCCTATGATGAGCCGCCTCCTAGCTCTGACTTCAACAGTGTTGCCAATGGCATAACTTCCGTCTTCTTGTCGAGATTGAATCTCTCTTCACCGGGGTAGAGCACAATCTGTCGGGTCGCGCGAATATCCTCGCAACCAATATAGAAACCTTTTTTCGGTGCCGGATTGCTAATTGAACGTTTGATCTCGATGGCCCAGCGCTCTTTCGCGTTCAACTCGATCACAAGGTCAATCTCTGCGCCCGCCGCACTGCGATAGAAGGTGGTGCGAGCGGTGGCTGGTAGTGCATCAAGGATGTTCTCAATAAGCATTCCCTCCCAGCTTGCCCCCACCACGGGGTGCCCCATGAGAGTTTCCATGTCGCGGATGTCGAGCAGAGCGTGGAGCAATCCACTATCGCGGACGTAGATCTTTGGTGTGCGGACAAGGCGCTTCTTCGCATTCGTAGCCCACGGCTGTAGGCGACGGACGAGTAGTAAGTCCACCATGATGTCGAGATAGCGGGCAACGGTATGGCCGCTGACGCCAAGGCCGCTGGCGAGTTGCGCGGCGTTCAGCATCTGACCCTGGTTGTGAGCCAACATCTGCCAGTAGCGGCGAAGCGTCTCCGCTGGGATACGCGGGCCAAGCACAGGCACGTCGCGCTCAAGATAGGTCTGGATGAAAGCAGTGCGCCAACGGAGGCTGTTCTCGTCGCTTGCGGCAAGGAAGCTGTCAGGAAAGCCGCCGCGTACCCAGAGGCGGTTGGCGGTGTTCGGTTCCGAGTCGGCGACCTCTGCCACGGAGAAAGGCGTTAGCTCCTCGTAGGCGATGCGCCCCGCTAAGGTCTCAGCTGACTGGTGCAACAGGTCGATGGAAGCTGATCCAAGTAGAAGGAAGTGGCGGCTTCGATTTCCCTTGCGCCGTCGTCGGTCGATGAGGTTGCGTAGCGTCTCAAAGATACCGGGGACGCGATGAATCTCGTCCAGAATGACGAGCCGATCCTCGTGCTGGTTGAGATACAACTCCGGGTCGGAGAGCTTGGCACGATCCGAGGGCAGTTCCAAGTCGAGATAGAGAGCATTTTCACCTAGGGTCTCCGCCAGTGACAGGGCGAGAGTCGTCTTGCCCACCTGTCGAGGGCCGAGAAGTGCCACGGCGGGAAACTGCTCCAGGAGTTTAGCGACTTTGGGCTGGACAAGACGCCGAATCATAACCAAGCAATTATGCCATACTATCTCATGTTTGTGCGACACTATTTCAAGGATAGCGACTATGTCAAACAAAGCAATGTCGCATACTTGGCTCAGGACTAGAGGCTTATGCCCTGGTCGTTAATGTTGCTGCTGTTGTGAGATTGCATTTGTGCGTTGTCGTCCACTGAGTGAGCAGGGATATGTCCCGCGTGCTCAAAGGCATTCTCTCGTGTGATGGGCTGAACCTGCCTATCGTAGAACTGGCTCTGCTGGTCGATGTGCAGCCATCCTCCAGTCTGATTGTGCTGGTAGCTCTCGATGTCGCCAGTCTCTCGCTTCCAATCGTAGCCTGACGCTTCATTTGGCAGAGCCGCTTCAATGGGCGCGTAATGCCGGTTTTCGATATCGGCTTCGACTCGGACAATTTCGGGTATAGAAACCATCGTCTCTGTGGGGGGATGGCGGCGCAAGTCATCTTGCGGATGCTCTCTACTGTTAGTCATCGGTGGCTCCTGGGTTTGCGTTGGCTGGTTCTTGGTCGGTTGGTCGTGGACCTGTTGAAGGTCTACGGCTGAGGTTTTTGTCACGTCGGTACTGAGGCGTTCGCCAAGAGTTCCGGCGTCGTTGGTGTAGATTCGCGCGTCCTCGGAAGCGCGGGAGACGGAGACATAGGCGAAGCGGGTATTGATGAGTTCCGGGTGGACGTTCGTGTCCATGTTCACCAATACCCGGTCTGCGGTGAGCCCCTGAGAACTGTGCGAGGTCACGGTGTAGCCATGATCGAAGTGCCGCATCTGCGCGGCGTCGAAGCTGACAGTGCGCTCTTTCTCGCCATCCATCTTCACGTCGATCTGCGTACCGTCGATGCGCTCGATGGCTCCGAGGTCACGATTGGAGACGCCCAACTCGCGGTTTGTGGCCGTGAACTGGATGCGGTCGCCTTCGGCAAAGTCGCGGGTTATCTCGCGGTACGCCGTGATGCCGTGCAAGCGTTCCGGGTCGTAGGTGACTTGCTTCCCGTCTTCGGTGCCGACTGTAATCCGGTTGGCTGTGGGGTCAGTGAAGAGCACCGTTGCGTAGCTGCGCGGCTCGATGCCCTGCTCCTTACTGCCCCGCGTGTAGTAGAGAACGTCGTCCGGCTGATAGTTCGCCGCCCAACTCCGATCAACACTGGTAAGCTCTGATCGTTGTGTCAAAACATCCATGCGGTGATCGTCTTTGGAGACGACGCCGGAGCCTTTCAGCTCCGTGCGGATGGCATCGTTGATCTCGCGGCGACTGGCGTTATCGGGCGAGACGACAAGCGTGTTTTCGGGCTTGGCGGCGTAATCCTTGGCGATAGCCTCGATGCGCTGCGCGTTGTCCGGTATCTCGGTGACGCGGCCTTGCTGCTGCAATAAGCTCACTCCGGTCGCGGTTTCGTTCTTGGCGAAATGCTCGACGACCCGCAGCAATTCAGGGTCTTTCTGACGCATGATCTGGTCAAGCTGCGAGGTCTGCATCCCGGCTTGCTGCATCTGCTCGAAGGGCTTGCCGGCATCGACGCCTTGATGCTGGCGGGTGTCTCCGATGAGGAGAACACGGTCTTGCGGGCCGATCTTCTCAATGAAAGCCTGCATTTGGCGGGTGCTGGCGAGACTGGATTCATCGACCATATAAAGGTGACGTCTGTCGGGATCGCCCTTCATCTGGTCCTCGCCGCCGCGTGCGAGAAAGCCCTGCAGCGTCTCTGCGGAGATGCCAGCGTGCCGAAGCTGGGCTGCGGCGCGACTGGTTGGGGCAAAGCCCTCAACCGCGTAGCCGTTGCGCTCTGCTCCCTCCCGAATGGCCTCAAGAGTCGTGGTCTTGCCAGTCCCGGCGAGTCCTTGCAAGCCGTGTACGCGGTCGCGGGTAGTCAGCACCTCCTCAATGGCCCTGCGCTGTGCTGGATTGAGGAATTCGCGGGTGTCTGCGTGAGCCGCTGTCTGCTCCTTCGGCATAATCGGCTCGACGGTATTCTGCCCGCGCTGCATGTGGCCTATCGTCGCCAGTTCCGCGGCGATGGTCTCTCGGGTGGTGAATTGCCGCCCGGTTTCATGCTTCTGGCCCTCAACGATTTGGAACTCGCCGCTACCGTGCCGCTGCTCGAAGTTCCCGTGTGCCTGAGCGTAGGTGATGTCGCCCATGCCGCGCCGCAAGGCGTCGCGCATGATGTCACGTTCGTCGGTAACGGCCTCGCGCTCGAAGCTACGATCCTTGGCAAAGGAGACAGCTTCCTGCGCCCGCTGGGGCGCGTCGGGCACGCGGTTCTGCGTCAGTGTTGCTTCTCGCTCTTTCGCCTCTGCAACCACTCGCTCGGCCTGGTTTCCAAACTCGACCGCAATCTGACGGTGTGCGGCAAGAACCTCGGAAGGCGTATGAATCTCTTTCCTGTCGCGTGTATTGTGGGCGGCGATCTGCGCGGCCTCCGGCCCACTGAATCCGCTGCGCGCGATGGCTTCCTCAATCTGCTGGCGGCGCGGGCTGGACGCCTCAAGATACTCGACGGTGTAGCCTTTCACATCGGGAGCGCCGCTCTTCCCTGCCTCGATCTCGTAGCCGAGATTGCGAAGCCGGAACGTCAACTCCGACTGGTAGACGGCGGTTGCAAACTGCTGGCTATCGAAGTAGCTCTGCGGTTGAATCGCGCGTGTAGAGCCGTCTGCCCGCTCCGTCATATTGAAGATCACGGCGTGAGTATGGAGCTGGGGCGCGGCGTAGCCGTCCACCGGGCGGGCGGTGTCATGTTCAAACTTCGCGGCGATGAACTTGCCGGTGGTCTCGGCGGGGTTGTTGCCGCCGAGACGCGCTTGGGTGTACCGCTCCAACTCCGTAAGGGCGATGGTCACGGCCTGCCGGTGGGCCTCGCGGACACGGTTATCGCCTCCGACCAGAGCGGTCAGAGATACGGATTTCGGAGCTGAGAATGTAGCGTCCCAACCGGCCCGATGCTCCACCGGCTTGACGGTGTTTCCGTCTGCCGTCGTGTACGCCTGCCCGGTGCGATGGCGTACAAGTTGCTCGCTGGTATGGGGATTCTGACCTTCACTCAGGCGGGCGAAATGCTGCGCGTTGATGGCTCCGGCAAGGCCGTACTTCTCGGCTAACTGGCCCTGCCATTCTCCAAGAATGGCGTCTCCCTGTTTCCAGTAGTTCTGCTCGGCGGAGGTGAACTCTTTGACGTGGTACGTCTGGGCCTGGCCGGAGCTAAGGGGCTTCGAGATAGTGAGCATACGGCCTCCTTACTCCTCAAAATTGAAGGCCGGCTGGAGTTCTTGATCGCTATCAACCTCGGCGGAATCCAAGGGGCTATCGGGATCGGAACCGGCTTCTGCAATCTCCTCTTCTGTCGGCTCGTCAGACTCCGATTGCTCATCCTCTTCGTCTTGAGGATGAGCAATCGCCGCCGCGCTCGGCGGCTCGGCCTCAAGGTCAATCTCCAGTGCTTCCACCGCGCGATTCTTCGGAGCGAGCGTCTTCGGGTCGAAGGGAAGCTCGTCCTCTTCGACTTTGCGCGGGACAAAACCGGGAGTCGTTTGCGGCACGTCCATGTACTCGAAGTGAAAGCGGGCTACGTTGTTTCCCAGCTTGAGAAAGGCGTGCCGATTCTCCAGCCCGGAGATCTCGGAGTCCATTACGAGCGGCTCGACCTGCCGATCCAAACTGAAGTTTCTGCCGGTTCGGGAGCCGTCGAAGTGCGTCTCCTTCATGCGCTCGATCTCGACCTTGCCGATGGCATTCGACACCCACTCTGCCGCCTTTGGCTCGGTCGTCTTGAGGAAGATTTTGGTGGCGGGCTGCGACAGCATCACCTCGGCCAAGTGGCCGTAGATCACTTCAAGCTGGGCCTTCCCTTGGAAGCCCAGGACGAGCGGGTTTCTGCTCTTCCGGTTCTCCGTGATGGCGGTGTGTAGTTGCGGGAGACGTTGCAAGCTCGCCAGCTCGTCGAGTACGAACCAGACGGGCGTCTGGTTATTCTGCGGAGCGGTCAAGAGCCGTAGAACCAGCAGGTCAATCCATAGGCTGTGCAAGGGGCGCAGAGCCTCGCGCTCGGTCGCACTCGACGTGATAAATATCCATCCCTTGCGGGTCTCGGACCACTCGGTAGCACTCCACGTTCTGTTGCCTGTCTGCACTCTGGTTGGCAGCATCCGCAAGCTGTCCGCAACCAGTCCGAGTGAAGCGAGGACTCCGTTGCGCTGCTGCTGCGCGCCCTTCGCAATCATGGCCTCCATCTCAGTTCCGCGCACCCGCTGGTCGATCTCCGCCGGGTTGGAGAGCCATGCAACCAACTGCGTCGGCGTCGGCCCAAAGGTGAGAAGGTGAGCGAAGATTTTCTGCGGAGTCTCAGTGAAAAACTCACCCTTCTTGTCGCTTGTCGGCTGATAAAGTGAGGCCGCAATCGCCTTGGCTTCCGCCTTCCGCCTCAGTTCCTCAGACGGTCCCCAGTAGGGGCAACGGGCGTCCAAAGGATTCAGAACGATGTCCCCGCGCTTGGCGTCGTAAAACCTCTGGATGAACTCGCAGGCCGGGTCGTAGACGATGGCCGAATGCCCCCGACCCTGAATCTGCCGGAGGATTTGCATGATGAGGCTGGTCTTGCCCGCGCCGGTGTCGCCCATGAGTTCTATGTGCTGCGCCTCGGCCTGAAGCGGTATCCGCATCATCTCTTTGGCTTCGGTGGTTTTGAAGCCGATACCGTCGCCCTGCACCGTCTTGTTGAACTCCCTGGGCGTGAGCATCACCGGGCCTTTGAGCAGCCGTCCGTACTTCATCTGCTTGCGGCGGGCGATGTCTTTCCGAACAGAGAACGGGAGCTGCGCCAGCAGCGATAGGAAGCCAAACAGGAACGGCAGTTTGTAGATGTCGCGCAGTTGGTCGCCTGCGAAGACGGCGCTCTTCAGGTACTCATGCAGGGGCGCGTCAAGGTAAGTTTGCTCCGGCCCGCGATAGAGGGCGCGAAGCCCACGCGCCTCCGCCGCCCTCGAAAGCGCCAGTGGAATTTGCTTGCCACCGGGCGCGGGAGTCGTGCCTGTTTGCACGTCGGCTTCGGCGGCTAGCAGGCCCGCCCTAATGCCGTCGCCAACGTAAAGCAACTGATACTTGTCCTTCTTGTTGAGGGCAGCACCTGCCGCCGTCCGCGCGTAGATTGGCGTGTAGAACTGCTGCAAAGGTGTCTGGCCGTAGTTGAAGCGAGCGTACACAAAGCAGCCGGTCAGCACGAATGCGAGGAAGATCGCACCGTAGGTATAGATCGGAGGATGTGGCGGGAAGATGATCGTTTCTTTGCGGCCCCACTGTTGACTTGCCATCATGCACGCTCCAGGTCTTGCTTCGTTTCAACGGCAAGCGCCGTCTTCCGTTTCTTAACCTCGACCATGATTCCGTCGAACACCTCTGGCGTGATTTTGAAGCCGGTTGCAAGCGGCTTCAAGAGGTTGGTCAGCATCAACCGAATCCCCACGATCTCGCTCAACTCAGGGCTGGCGGTCGGTTCAACAACGTGGGGCTTAAGCTCGCTGAGGATGAGCCGCCGGATTAGTTCGCCTGGCGTAGTTCCGCGCTCGGCACAGTGCTTTGCAAGCGCGGCCAACTCATCACGGTTGAGCTTTGTACCGGCAGTCTTCACTCGGTAGTTGGCTCTCTGTGTTACGGCTTCATCACTGAGTAACGGCATATTTTGCTCCAACAAAGCTGAGGCGCTTTAGGGTGCTCTGAAGCGCCCTAGAGCGCCTTGTGGTCTATAAGCTCTTTGGTTTCTGCTGCTAAATCAGAGCGCCTTATGCCGCTCCAGCACGACCCTCGGAGGGGTGGAGTGTCATAATTCATCCGGTGCGTAGCACCGTTCCCATCCCGGCACAAATCATTGAGGGGGCAATGCACTTTACTTCACCGCTGCAATTGCGATTGGAGTCGCCGTTGGAGCTGGTACTGACGTTGCTGGTTTGCGTCCCGGCTTTCCCTTTGGTCTATCGTCGCCATTACGCTTGATGCGCAACGGATGTATCGGTTTGGCATCGTTCGGTGCGCCGATGAACTTCTGAAAATCCTTGTCTTTGGCGAAGACATATTCGAGCGCCTTGTTTACCACGTCGTCGGCGGCAACACGGGTGAATGCAGCATATTGGTTGACGAGGTTTGCAGTGGGCTCCTCAAGTGAAACGGTGGCTGTAACCTTCCGGCTGGTTGTTATCTCAAGCAATGGCATGGACGTTCTCCCTCTTCATGGTGGTTGAATTGATTGGGTGGACTACTGGATTGTCGCGCTCATTCACGCGCTCTCCTGCGAGATCAAAGATGGTGTCATAGAGGAATAGCTTTGCGGCGCGGTCATATCCGCGCACCGCGATAATCTCGCTCACCTTCCGACCCTCAGCGAACCTGCCTACCTGAGCGACGATCTGTACCGTCTCGGCAATCTCTGCCGAGATGTCGTCGCGATTCGATTGCTGATGCGAACGCATCGCCAATTCGCCGAATCTGCGAAGTGCCTTAACCGCAGAGCTGGCATGAATGGTTGCCATCGAACCTGCGTGCCCGGTATTGAAGGAATCGAGCAGTGTGCGGGCTTCTTCACCGCGCACCTCGCCCAGGATGATGCGGTCGGGCCTCCACCGCAGCGCCGCCTTCAATAGATCGTTGAAACTCACCGCGCCGGTGAGCGATTCGGTCTGGCACTCCGACGCCAATAGATTCGGTTTACCGATGCGCAGCTCGGACGTATCTTCGATCACGACAATGCGCTCTACCTCGGGGATGAAATCGGCCAGTGCATTGAGCAGCGTCGTCTTGCCGCTGCCCGTTCCTCCGCTAATAAGGATCGTCTTCCCCTGCTCGATATACCCGCCCAGCATGTCGCCTATCTCTGTCGTCATTGCGCCCATCTGAATGAGGTCTGCAATGGTGAATCGGGCCTTGGAGAACTTCCGAATGGTGACAGAGGGATAGGGCCGCACAACGGGCGGGAGCACCGCCGCAAGGCGGCTCCCGTCCGGCAATTGGGCATTCAATAGCGGGTGCGCTTCGTCGAACTTCCTGTTGAGTTTGTTCGCTATCACCTCAAGGCCGGTGCGCAGCGCCTTCGCATCGAATACCACCTTGGCATGTTCCAACCGGCCCTTGCGCTCGAACCACCATTGCCCGTTCGGATTGCCCATGATTTCGCTCACCGTGTCGTCAAGTAACAGCTCTTTGATTGGCTGTAGAAACGAGATGAGGAGGTCCAGGTCGCGGTTCATATCGGCTCCTAATCGAACGCCTGGTCCGCGCGGTAGCGAACGATAGTGAGTCCAAGCGGATTGAATGCCAGAGCATTGTTTTCGACGTGATCGGCGAAGACATATGTCACACTGGCTGTCCAGCGTTCGATCTTTAGCTGCGTGTGGTCATTGGCGTTGGTGTAGACCTTCTCGAACTCAATCCGGGCGGAATACGGCGACTGGCGCAGATCGTCGAGGATGACGCTCTTGATGTTGATATCGACATACGGAAGCGTGCTGTCCTGCTGAAAGTTGGTAATTGTCTTGGTCTGCTGCTCCTGCCGGATCACCGCCTGCTGCACGTCCGAATTGAGGAAATAGAGCGCCTGCGTCTGGTCGCGTTCGATGGTGTAGCGGTTGCGCTGGAAGTACAGCGTGGCCCACCGCGATAGGTAATACTTGTTCTCTGCCTCCTGCGGCTTGTACTGGTAATTGCGGTAGTCGATTGCATCGGCATGGCCTACATCATTGATGCGAATGACGAGCGGTTTCATGGCGACGAGGGCCTTCTGACTTTTGAAGATAAGCGCACCCAGCATTAGGCAGACGCCGGCCAGAACGAGGATCGTGACCTTCAAATACGTGTTCATTACCAGCGGGTCGCCATACTGCTCCAGATAGCGTTGCGCTGCGCGTGTGATCTCGGGGGATTTCGTCTCTTCAACTGGCATAGTGGATCTCCGATTACTTCATGATTCCTGCGGTTATTGCGCCGGTGACTGCGCCCATGCCTGCATCGTGGCCGCTGCTGCTGCCGGAGAAGATAGAGGCCGTCATTGCGGGAATCTTGATGAGGATGAAGACGTTGACGACCGTAAGCAGGATGATGAAGGGAAAGTTTTGCAACATCTTAATTGGGTTGGTGAAGTCCATGAGGTTCGTCGCGGAGGACATATAGAGATGACCGAGAATGCTCATCGTCGCGGCAGCGACGACCTTGTAAAAGGAGAAGCTAAGAAACGCTCTGAGCCACCCCCAAAAGAGAAACTCCAGCTTCTCAATGACAAGAAACGGAATGAAGATTGGACCGAGCAGTCCGATGATCGCCGCCGCAATCTCGCCGTAGGCGATGATGACGGAGACGAGCGCAGCGAGAACGGCAAGCGATACCTGGTTGAGGACGTACGCAATCATCATGTACGGCGCAGTAAACATCGCCATACCGGGGCCGGACTTCTGCAAACTCGTGTCGATGGATTGCAGCATGGAAGCGGTTGCGTCGTGACCGATGGTGTTTGCAAGATCGGTCGTTCCGTCGCTGATGAAGCTCTTGAGCGAATAGCCGATGCCGGGAATGCTGCTGTCGTAATACAGCACAAACGTGTACGCGAAGGTGATAAGCAGAAAGAAGTTGAGGAAGCGGGCCATGTTGAATCCCTGGCCGCCCTGAGCGGACGCAAGGGCTTCCTGAATCCCGAACCAAACGAGCATGATCGTGGCGAGTGAGAGGACGATACGGAGTCCGATCGCGTCAATGGTCGGAGCCGTGCTTGCGGTCAATGACTGGCATTGTTGCGCGATGAAGTTGAGTAATTGAAATCCCATATCGTCCCCCGTGGGTTTAGTAACCGAACGCCTAGTAGGTGAACGCCTGATTCAGCCCGGTGGTATCCGTACTGATATGAGTGGCGTAGTTGGTTTCGTAACCGTCGGCAGCCTGCATCGACATCTTCAATGCGTCCTGCTGCTGCTTCTGCTGCACCATCTGCTGCAAGCTCTGGGCCTGCGTCATCTGGCTCGCTTCCTGCTGGGTGCGGAGTTGCAAGAGCATCGCCTGATTGATGCGTTGCAACGTAGCAAGTTCGGTCTGTTGGGTTGGGTCGGTGGAGTGGCTGGCAGTTTCCAGAGTTTTGATATCGGCCTCACGCTGAGGAGCGTTCGCCCGCACCGTGCCAATCGTCTGCAGGCTGGTTGCGTTGACCGCATCGCCCAGATCGACGGTCGCGCCCTGAGCGGCAATGGCCTGTTGGCCTTGCAAGCTAAGCGAGCTATATCCCGAGATCTGTCCGGTTCGCTGGATACTTACGCCCTGGTTTGCCGCCGCCGCGCCGTTGCCGTTTGTTGCGGCATTGGTCCACGGAAGCGAATTGCCGTAGGTATTGGCAGGATGAGCCACTGGCGTCCATGTCTGCTGCGCCATGTTGGAGAATGCGGTGTAGTAGCTCGATGGTGCCGTTGCCATGCGTTGTGCAAGGTTGTACGTCTCCATCACGTTCTGCGTGGTCTTGATGGTTGTCGTATAGAGTTGGCTGCCTTGCAGGAGCTGCTGTGCTGCGTGTGCGGCCTGTGTTGGGTCCAACACGATGCCGCCAAACTGCGCGCGCGCAGGAATGGTGAGCGTGGTAGCAGCTAATAGTAGAGCGAGGGTTGATCCCTTCATGGTGGTTCTCCTTGTAAGGGGTTGATTGCAATTGAATTGCGGTTTGGTGGCGATTACGGGAACTCTTTGCTCACTGGTTCGTAAGCATCTGTTTGGTCAAATCGCTACGCTTGGCGTCCAATTCCTTGCAGTGCGGGCTATTCTTCCGGGCCTCAGCCTCGCGCTGACGTTGGTCGATGCTTGCCTGCTGCTGTGGCGACGGTTTGTTCCCAAGCGCCGCGCCGACGATGGCGTTTGCATCCTGGTCCGAAGGCGTTGCGGAGCAGTCCTTTTGGTACTGAGCATTTGCTGTCTGATACTCGGCACTGAGGTCTGCCTGCTTCTGCTGTTTGCTTTTGCATCCGGCGAATGCGAGCACGGCGAATGTGACGACGGCGGCAACGACTTTACGCATGGAAGACTCCTTAGAATGACTGCGCGATGCGGTGATTCTCGTAGGCCGGCAAGAGCATGTCCTGCGTGAAATAGACCTTTACTCGATGCCCCTCCCGAATCGTGATGGTTGGCGGAATCTGAATGAACTTGTCGAGAATCGTCATAGCCGATTGCGAGACACTGGACGCAGCGCCGTTGGTAAAGGACTGTGAGCCGGAGCTGGTGAGGTTCGACCCTCCCTGACTGATCTGAGAGGCACCGGCTATCACACCGAGCGCAATCGACGTTCCGAAGATTTGCAGATAGTGGTTGTTGACCTGGTCCTTCAAGCCCTCTTCGCCGATCTGGTCGAGGCCGTGAAACTGGTCGAGGTCAACGCTGTACCCGTCCGGCATCAACAGGCGGTGGAAGGCGACGGAGATTCGCCGCTGCTGGCCGAATCCGGCGGCGCCGATCTTGCGGGCCTCGCCCAGCACAATCGTTCCCTCGGGAATGAGGACATGCTGATGATCGTGCGAGTAGACCGGGTTCGATACCAGCACCTTCACCGGCCCCACGGCATCGCCGTCAAGCCGATTCATTAGCACCGTATCGAGGGTCAGCCCTTCGTAGATGACATAGGGCTGGCCTATGGCATTGTCGATATTGGCCTCCGCCGGGCGTTTGTACTCCGTCGCTGGTATCTGATCTCCCGACGCCCTCTGCTCCCCTGCGGCGCGGGCGGCGGTCAAGCCGGTCGGCTGGCCTGCCTGTATAGCGGCGGCATAGGGGTTCTGTGCCGCCGAAGGCTGGGGAGACTGGTTCCGTGGTGCCGGTTGCTCCGGCGAACTTGCATAAGCGATATTGGACGAAAACCGCGCCGCATCCGCCCTTTCCTTCTCCGTTGCGGCAAGCTGCTGTCCAGCTTGCTCTGAGGGTGTGAGTTGCGGCTGTCCGTTGGCCTGGGTGCCGTTCGGCTGGCCGGTAGGGTCGTAGGCTGTGGTGGCACCCTGCTGTGCCCCTGTACCGCCCGCTGGAGAGCCGGTTGCGGCTGCCAGTTGAGCGTCCTGCTGTGCCTTCAGCTTGTCGGCCCCCAGTTGCCGTTGCAACGCATCCACGTTGCTCGCGGTGTTGTCCTGAACGTAAGGCTGCGGTGGCGCACCCTTGGCCTTCTCAGCGTCCGTAGGAGCTTTCTTTCTGGAGCTGATGAGTGTTGCCAAGAGCAGGAGAACGACCGCCCCGAGATATAGAAACATCTTGAGGTTCTTCTGTAGCACGCCTTTCGGTTGCGGCGTGCGGTCGGTAAGCTGCGGGTCTGTAACAGTGGTAACGGTATCGGCCATTTTGTTAACCCTTCCTTGTGAATTCCATCTTTTTCTTGCCCAGTTCGACATACCCGTTGTCCATGACCTTCGGGATGATGTACGTCCCATCGCGCAGGTCGTAGTTGATGAGATTCGGCTTGCCGTCGCGCATCTCGTAGACGCTGAACTTCTCCGGCGCATTCGTCTTGATGTAGGTGAACTTGTCGTCGTGGTAGATCGACTGGATATCGAAGGGAGCCTCGTTCGACTTGAACTTGTAGTCGAACTTGAGCTGCATGGGGTAGTCGCTCTTGTACTCGTCCACCGCCGCTCCGACATGGGACTGGAGCGTCGATATCTGCTGGTCGGCCTGCGCAAGCTGAGTGGCTGGAACATACTGCGCGGGGCCGTTAGCAGCAACAATGTTGGAAGCGTCGGCGGGCTCAATGATGACCTTGAGATCGGGGTCGCCGCCCGTGGCGGTGATGTCGGTCAAGGTAAAGCTGTAGATGTTGCCCTTGTCCGTAATCAGGTTGAGGTTGGAGTTGATGCCTGGTTTCGCCGGGTGAACGAAGCAGAAGTTGCCGACCACATCCACAATCCAGAAGTCCTTGTCGCCGGTCGCGGCCTCCATGATCTTCTCGGTGGCCGGGATAACGATGAGGGTTGTGTACTTCACCTTTGCGTGGATGGGGACGATGTCCTGCGAGTGATAGGCCACAACGCGGGATGCGGTCTGAGCATGAACCGCGACGCTTCCGAGCGTGGCGAGCATGATGGCGATTGCGGTTGTCTTGAGGCTCTGCATTGGGTTCTCCTTAATGACGGGGTTGGAATGGGTGAGTGGTAGCAAGTTGGCGAACGCCCTCGGCGATGCCGTAGTGTGCAAAGGCCTCCCTTTTGAGCAGGTTGTCGCGGGCGTTGTTGGTTGCAATCCAGTAGGAGACGGAATCGACGTTGAGCCGGACCTTCTTGCTGGACTGTGCTTTGCGAATCAGCATCTCGCCGGGTGGAATGAGGTCGGCGATGATGTCGAGTTCGGTGTCGTTGAGGTGAAACGCCTCGCGGTAGACCTGGCGGTTCATCTCCGGGTTGGCGAGAAATATCTTGGTCGGGCAGCTCTCGGCTACGATAGCGAGCATCCCGGACTCCTCAAGCTCCTTGATGGATTGCGTGGCGAGTATCATCGCGGCGTTGTGTTTGCGCCATGTCTTCTGAGCGGCAACAATGTAGCTGCGGATGGTCTCGTTCTTGATGAACAGCCATGCCTCGTCAAGCAGGAACGTCTTGAATGTTGCCAGCTTCGCAGGGTTGGCAATCTCGTTGCTCGCCCGGTGAAGGACATAGAAGAGCAGGGGCTCCAACACCTCGGGCGCATCGCCCCATCCGGCGAAGTTGAAGGTCTGGAAGCTGGAGAAGCTGAGCGTGTCCTCCACGTTGTCGAAGAGGAATCCGTACTGCCCCTCTTTGGTCCAACGGTGCAGCCGCTCTTTCAACTCTCCGATGATCTGGCTGAACGTAGAGAGTGTGCGTTGCTCCGGCGCGACGACGTACATCCGCTCAATGGCCTCCCACAGCTTGCGCTCCTCCTTGAAGTCGAGCCGGTAACGCTTGTCGTTACCCTCGATTAACACGCGGAAGAAAGAGAACAGAAATTGCATGTTCTCTTTGCTCTCCGGCAGGCTGAACGGGTTGATGGTGAAGTCCCGGCCCTCCTGGCCGACATTCAGATACGTTCCACCGAAGATCTCGGTGAGCGACTGGAAGGAGCCTCCGATGTCGAAGATGTACGTCTGCGGCCGATACTTCTGCGCGTTCGTCAGCAGAAAGTTGCACAGGAAACTTTTGCCGCTTCCGGTCATTCCGAGGATGAGCGTGTGCGCCACTTCGCCGTTATGCAGGTTGAGGTAGTACGGCGTGGCGTTGTCCGTTTCCAGGACCGCCAGATACTCGGAGCGAAGGTGCGGATTCGTCTTCTCGCCTGGGTGAATGGTGAAGAGAAACGACAGGTCAGCGTAATTAGAATTGAGCAGGTACATCTTGCGAAGATTCTGGGCATAGTTGCCGGGAACCGTCGCAAAGAACGCGTTGAGCTGGTTGTACGTCTCGGTAAAGAGCGCGCCGTCGGCGTTCGTAAAGACGCCTGCGAACTCGCCCATCTCCTGATTGATCGTCTGTAGGTCGGCGCTGTATAGCACGACCGTAAGCGAGAAGTCGCCGAGCGTCTGCCCGTCGCCCAGAGCCCGCAGGCACTCTCCAAGATTCTCGATGTCGGCCTGTTTTGATTCGTCAATCAGCACGTCGCGCTGGTTCGTCTTCGCCGGGTCGCTGCCCATCTGCGACACAAAGCCGGACTTGCTCATATTGAAGTGACGCCGCCGCTTGTCCACTTCCTTCCGGGCCTTCGCCATTGAAAGCGGAGTCCATTCCGTGACGACGTAGAAGTTGCCTTCGATCTTCAGAAGCCGGTCCAGTACCAGAGGCCGCGTCTCGGCAATGGACTCCTTCATCGTGAGAATGCGGACGAAGTGGTCGCCGACGCGGAGGTGGTCGCGCTCCGCCTCGATGTTGGAATTGACCACCTGATAGTCGAGGTACTGCGTCGATTGCGGCTTGCCAGCGATGCGCCAGCCGTCGAAGTTGAGCAAACGACGGAAGAAGCTAAACTGCGCTTGCTGCCCCTGCACCTCGATGGGCATGAGGTCGGCGAGCTGGCGCGTAAAGTTCTGTACGCGCTGCTCCAGCTTTATCAGGTCAGCGTCGATCTGCGTGCGCAGCAGAATCTTCATGTTGTCGCTTGTGAACTGTGCCTTGAGTTCGCGGATGCCGCCCTGCGGGTCGCGCGGGATGCGCGCGAGGGCGGGCAGAATGCCGGTCTTCGACCGCGCACCTTCAAGCACGATCACATAGAAGATTTCGATTCCGTAGAGCCGGTCGCGCTTGGACTCAAAGAACTGCCTGCGCTGGTCGATTGCCGCGTCGATCAGTTCGTCATCGTAGGTGGCGAACGGAATCTCGGGCCGGTTGGTCTTGAAGAGATATTGGTAGACATGGAAGCCTTCGCCGAAGGACTTGAGCGCGGATTCGAGCCGCTTGACTGCGTATTGCTGCTCGTCGTTGTCGAGGCTCTCGTAGTCAACACCCGCAACGCTCAGCACCATTCCGAGATCGCCGCTCTTGGTCAGAAACGTCGTCTCGGTCCAGAAGCCATAGAGGTTGATGTGGGCGCTCAAGGCGTCCGCTTCCTTCCACGGTTTGATGACGCGGGCAAGGTTCAACATCATCGCACCTCCACGTTCGGGACTCTTTGTTTCGCCGCGTCGTAGCGCAGCTTGAACTTCTCGGAGCGTCCCAGAATCTTCAAGAACGCTGGGTCTGAACTCGTCACCCAATGGCCGAAGATTGAGCCGCCAATGAACACGATTACGCCGCCGATGATCGAATTGAAGAGATTGAACATGCCGACTGCGGAGACGCAGATCATGAAAAACAGTGTGCGTTCGATGCCCATATATGTGAGGGGCTTATGCAGGCTCTTGAAGACTCGGTTGCGGCGCTTCTGAGTTGTTTCCGGCATAAACCCCTCGTGTAAAACATGCGGTGGCGTTGGAGTGGAGTTGATTGCATTGCAATGGCAGCTTCGGAGAGTCTAGGAGCCCCACAGCCAGGTGAGAATGTTGGTCGCCATCACCGCTATACCGGTACCGGCTGCAACGCCTGCGAGCGTCTTTTTCGCGCCGGGTTCCCCATGCGCGAACGTGTAGCCGCCGATCACAATTGCGATCAGGCTGGCGGCCTTGGCAATCGTCCCGGTAAACAGCGTTTGAATGGAGCTGATGCCCGCATCGAATGGCGAGGCATGAGCCGCGATTGGGAAGAGGAATACGCAGAGAAGCAGGGCTCCTCCGCGCGTCAGATAGAGCTTTGTGCGTTCAATCGTTGCTGCTGGGATGATGATTCGGATACGTGTCATTGGCACCTCCAGCGACCGGAACGGTCGCGATATGCCAAGACATTAGGCGGCGCTTTCGCGCACGTCCAATACTTATTAGCTATGCACCCATAGCTCACGCCTATGTATTCGATTCTGGAGAATGATTTGATCGTGGATTAGCTTCTGAGTCGAGCGTCGCTGGAGCGATCAATTACTTCCCATATGCCGACTTGCACTAAGACTTAGCGGGAGTGATTTCCTTCCGTCATCAGGAGCAGGGCTCAAGTTATCTATCATTCCCGGTCCCGAAATACGAGGTACCGAGGGTATCCGGTTGTTTATCTGTGGTCGACGTGGGGACGGCGGAGGTCTGCATCGGTGTTTTCGGCAGCTTCCTTGCAGATCGTCTGCGGTGCCATAACACCAGATAAACCGTGGTCGCAACTGCAGCGCCGACTGCGAGGGCCACGACTAACCTCGTGTGGCCACTATTCTCATTTTGGACACTCGCGCTCCCAGCCGAGCCCGCACCCCCTCCACCAATAGCGAAAAAAGTAACCAAAATGCCAGCGACACCAGCAGCGAGCCCCGCCCCACCCCTCTGTGGGGCCTCACCGAGCTGGGTGCCCGCGATTGTCCCCGAGCCGAAGCGCACAGACATCCCTCTCCTCGGGATCGCCTGGAAATAGTACTGCGTCGAATCGCTGTACGGTAGTTCGACCCAGTACGTCAGTGTACTTGTCCTCGCGCATTTTTTCTCGAGAAACGAGGTCATGCCTGCGTTCTTATAGAAAATCGAGACAGTCGAAAGAGACAGGCCGTGAGTATTGAATTCGGCCCGCACCTCGGTGAACGTTGGCTTTTGGTGTTTGTCAACCACCCGCGCGGCCTGCAACTGGATTACGGTTACCTGGGGCGGCGTCACGTCTTCAGCGCTCATTGTGCAAGCCAAACGTAAAGCAAGGACCAGAGCTAAAGTATTCCGCCAAACCCTATAACGCCGCAGCATGGAGCCCTCCGAACCTGATTATTAGAAGCCACATTGCCGGTGTAAGCAAATAGAAAGCCACGAGGAAATGCACAAAGAAAGCAAGAACGTAGCCCGAGGCTACCCTTATGACTGGTCGGCGCGGATTCAGTAGCCAGAGCAATCGAACGATATGCCACGAGTAGTAGAGCGGAGCGCCGACCGCCAGGGCCACGAATAGCAGCACCGCGATAAAGATTGAGGCGTCCTGGTGGGCTAGCAGCCCGTGGTTAAAGTCGGCGATTGATGCAGCACAAGACTGGATTCAAAGCGTCTAACGAGTATGGCGATGGGCAAGCGGGAAGATCAGCAAACGCAGGAGCTTTTGTGGATTGCGAACACG
>Ga0224554_1000835_pt1 | contig 22688 bp, 26 predicted proteins | sample 714S22024metaG_FD_180666 | JGI IMG/M metagenome (GOLD analysis project Ga0224554, IMG submission 180666) | Peat soil microbial communities from Stordalen Mire, Sweden - 717 S2 20-24 | ecosystem: Environmental > Terrestrial > Soil > Wetlands > Peat | place: Sweden: Norrbotten County, Stordalen...
CATGGGTAGCGCCGCTTCCTGGACCCCCGACGCGAAGACACTCTACATCACCGACAGCGCGGCTCTGGGCGGCAACCATTCCGATATGTTATATGTCTACAACATCAACACCGGCTGGACCACCCATGCTCTGCCTTGTTCCGTTTACAATGCCATCACCTGCCCGTCTCCCTCCACGGGCGCGCAGGGCCTGGCGATTACCATCCCCAGCGTGGGCGCCTATCTGAGCGGCAGTAATACCGTAGCTCACACCTGGTGCCCCACCGGCACGGCGGACAACTACGCCAGCATGATCTTCTATCCGCAGAGCGATTCCATTCCCGCGCAGACCGACGTGCTGGCCGCCACCACCGATGGAGAACACATCCTGGGCGTGGCTATGACTGACGGCGGCCTGACGCTCAACGATATTGGTGTCGCAATTACCCCTGCCGAATGCACCTTGACCGCCCCGCTCTCCACCAACCCAACGCTGCTTACGCCTACGCCGCTCAGCGTCAATACCGATGCGGTCGCAGTCAATCAAGTGGTGCCGTCTCCAGTTTCCAATCTGGCATTTATCACGTATTTCCCGCCCGTGACCGGCGCCACAACGGGCGCTTCGCTGCCCTACTATGTTCCGGGCGCCTACACGCCCGGCAGCCCTTACACGGCGAACCCGGTGAAATACATTACTCTCACCGGAAACTCAGCCATCACCGCGCCGCTGGCAGGCGCCTTCGCCCCCGACGACTCGCTCTTCTTCGTCTCCACCGCGGGTGACAACATGATTCACTACATCAGCGTGCCGACACTGACCGACACGCAGCAGATCAGCCCCAATCTGCCGGCCTGCACGCCTGTCTCCGCTGGTGGCAACGACCTCGGCTGCACGTATACCGGCAGCGGCGCCATCGTTCCGGCCACCACCATCGCTGTCAAGCCGCGCTCCACCACCTAGCCGCGGCGCAGGCTACAGCCAAGAAGGCCGGCCTCGCGCCGGCCTTCTTGGCTTGCCGTCCCCATCCTCCTTCCGTACCCCTGTCATCCTGAGCGGAGCGTAGCGGAGTCGAAGGATCTGCGTCTCGTTTTCCGCCGCAAGTTACAAGAGTGGGGAACCACGAACCAAATCCGCCTTCTTCTCTTGCAGACTCGCTGTGTGGCAATCCATTTCCCCGGCCCCCGCACGATAGAATCAAATCATGATCAAGGGGATTTCCTTTCTTCGTCAAGCGGGCAGCCGGGCGGCTTATAACCGGCTGGCGAGCTTCTTTTCCGCGCTGGGTTTTGCTCCCGGCAAAGGATGGAACGACGACCACCCCAACGACGAAGACCTGTCGTCGGGGACCCCGGTCAGCCATGGCGCATCCTTCCTGGCGCCGCTCGGCAATCTCGAATTCGTGGATGGCCAGTTTCCCTCGACCGCTGATGTGCTGGTCGAGGTGACCGCGTTGGACGCCGTCCATCAGGCTGCTCAAACCTGGCTGCGCGCTGAAGGAGGCGAAGCTGCCGAAGCGCGCCTCTCTCCCATCGCGGAGACCCACTGGAAGTCGCGCCTCTTCACCGTCGAGCCCGTCCCGGGTTTTGCGTTTTCTTTCTGGGCTTGGACCGATCCGCTCAAGGGCAAGCCGGTGGCTGTTGAAGGCGATCTCTCCGCCGCGGGCATGAAGTTTGGCGTCGTTGTCGCCCGCTGGAATGCGGTGATTACCGAGCGGCTGCTGGAAGGCTCTCTGGATGCCCTGCTGCGCAGCGGCGCCCAGCGCAGCGAGATCGAAGTCGTCCGCGTTCCCGGCGCATGGGAGATTCCTTCGGCCGCCCGCACCCTTGCCAACTCAGGCCGTGTGGACGCCATCATCACCCTTGGCTGCCTGTTGCGCGGCGAGACCGCCCATTACGAGGCCATCTATAACGAAGTCGCCCGCGGCATCGGCCAGTCGCAGCAGGAGAGTGGCATTCCCCACAGCTTTGGCGTGCTTACCTGCGAAACGCTGGAGCAGGCGCTCAACCGCGCCGGCATCAAGGCCGGCAACAAGGGCTTTGAAGCCGCCGTCGCCGCCATCGAGATGGTCAGCCTGAGCCGGAAGATCAAGCAAGGCGGCCCAGCTTGACCGCCGGGCAGCATCCCGCGTCGGGAGGACGCCGCAAGTCGCGCGAGCTGGCCATGCAGATGCTTTATCAGGCGGACATCGGCAAGCAGACCCCCGACCAGGTCCGCGCCAACTTCTGGAAGGCCGCCGATGAGGTCGAGCCCGAGGTCCGCGGCTTTGCCGAAGACCTCTTCCGCGTGGCCGTCGAGCACCAGGAGCGGATCGACGAGCTGCTCGTTGCCAACTCCAAGCACTGGCGGCTGGAGCGAATGCCCGCCGTCGACCGCAATCTGCTGCGCATGGCCGTCGGCGAGATGCTCGGCTTCAAAGCCACGCCCTTCCCCATCGTCATCAACGAAGCCCTGGAGATCGGCCGCCGCTTCTCCGCCCCCGAGTCCATCAACTTCCTCAACGGAATGCTGGACGCGATTGCCCGCAGCCTGATCGGCAAGTAGCTTGTTGCTATCCAAAATCTCAAAAGCCGGGCCTGGGGCATCCGGCTGTGCGCAAGTTGAAGAGCTTTACAAAATGCAAAGCTCTTCCCTTGAATCTTTTCAATTTGTAAAGTATCATGAGGATAACCCGAAGATTTGCAATATAGATTCTTGAGCGGCGCGCTTTGGAGAGACCTCCATGCAAGTGATTACCCGCAGGCACTTGGTTGAAGCCGGTGAGCAATATCCAGATGCGGCGAGACAAATTCTGGCTTGGTACAGGATCGCCAATCACGCGCGTTGGCGGAACTTTCTGGAAGTAAGACAGGTCTTCAAAAATGCCGATGAGGTAGGCGGATACGCGATCTTCAATATCTGCCAGAACCGTTACCGGCTGGTCACGATCATTCACTACGCGAGAGAGAAGCGAGGCCGCGTCACTCAGGGCCGCGTTTATATCCGGTCATTCCTGACGCACAAGCAATACGACAGCAAGGTGAATTGGGACAAAGGGGTGAAGCGATGAGCACGGCGTTTGCAAATCCGACCGAGATGATTCGGCAGGGAGCTCCCCGGCTGATCCACAGTGAGGACGAACTTACTCAATATACCCAGGCTCTCTTCGATCTGACGGCGAAACCCGATCCAACGCCGGACGAGGAAGAAGCCATTGAGCTGATCTCCCTCCTGATCGATCACTACGAGACCGAGCATTACCCTTTGCCGGAGGCAGAACCCGCCGAGGTGTTGCGCTTTCTGCTGGAGCAGAATAGCCTCTCGCAGCGCGACATTGCTCCGGAGTTAGGAAGCGAAAGCACCGTCTCGCTGGTCCTCTCCGGCAAGCGCCAGTTGAACCGCGATCATATCGCGCGGCTGAGCCGGCGGTTCAACGTATCCCCTGCGGTCTTCTTCAAAGCAGCTTCCAGCTACTAGCTTTTTTACCGGCAAGCCTCGCCCGGCCTATCGAGCACATCGTTCGTCCTTGCCCGGTTGTCATGACGCAGCGCGCCGCCCGACTTCAGAACCAGCCTTCCGTCCCGGCTGAGAAGCGGATCGAGCGTCGCGACCGCTCCCACCGGCTCACCTGCCATCGTTTGCGCGCAGTACCAATCCTTTCCGTACGCATCGCCGTTTTTATACCACCGCTGGCAACTGATGGTCGTTTTATCGGAATCCAGGTTGCAGCGATACCAAAGAAAGAGATCGTCTTTGCCGGAGCCGGCCATCGGAAAAGCGTCGGCGGGAACCTTCACCGGCCGCTTTTGCGCGTAGGCGGCCGCAAGAATCGGCCCATGCACCGCGCTGACGCATCCGCCGTCCTTGAAGTTCTCAAATTGGGAGCCGCGCTGGAGCTTCATCACAGGGCCATCGGGCGGCTTGATCCATAGGAATCGCCGGTTGAATCGAAGCTGAAGCTGCTTGCCGGCCAGTTCTTCCATGGCGGAGAACTTGCCCTCATGCAGGTAGCTTCTTCCTTCCCCCACCAGAACCTGATCGCCAAGCCGGAAGCAGAAGGCGCTGGCTGTATCGGTGAGCGCGGAGCAGCCATCGCCGCAGGGAAGATAATTCGCCGCCTCCACCAGCGTCGCCACGGAAAAAACCTTAGCCTCTTTCGCCGCAGCGCAAAGCGTCAGGCACAGCCCCGCGCAGGCGGCCAGGGCAATGCGCGGCAATGCCCTGAATCGAATCGGAAAAAAGGATTGCATCATGCGCTTTAAGGTACTACTCCCGGTTCCAATCTCGCAAACGCCAGGGGTATAGCGGTTCTCCAATTGCTGTACACAGGAACCATGCCGCAGAGTGGCTTTTCCTCAAGAAAAAGCCACCTACGACAAAACCGGTAAGGACATATGTATTGGAGAACCGCTCTAAACCACACGCCGTCCGGCCGCTCCGCGTTCCCCTGCTTGCCATCGTCCGCAAGCCGTAAAAACACGTACTCCTCCGGTATACGAGCCGGCACTGTTATTCTTGTTGGGTGATTCAGCGCTCAAGACTCAAAGGATTTGCGGCGATGGGCCTGCTGTTGGGCCTGGCTCTCGCCGCCTGCCACAAAGAAGAGCAGGCCGTCGTCGGCGTCGCCCAGACAGCCCTCACTGCCGAGCAGAAGGCGCAAGCCGCCGCTCAGGCCGCCGCCACCGAACGCGACCGCCAGCGCGCAGCCCTGGCTCTGATTCCGCTGCCCACCAAGAGCATGTATGTGGATGTGCATGAGCCGGGCGCGTGGGCCAATCCCTTCCTCTCGGTCGATGCCGGCGCCCTCAACCTGCGCATCACCCTCGCCGACGCCAACCCCAGCACCGTGGGCCAGGGAACCATGCTGCGCCCCGAGGCCGCCCGCCGCCAGGAGATGCAGTTGCGCCCCGCCGACCTCACCCAGGCCCTGATCGCCCTGCCTCCCGGAGCATGGCGCTATGGACGCGTCATCGCCATCGCCGAGTCGCCCCTGGCCAGCCGCAAGGACCGCCCCCAGGTGCGCCGCAACCTCGAAGCCGCCATCCAGCAGCTCAACGACCTGGGCATCGTAGTCGAAGAGTGGCCCACGCGGTAAGACCGTCTTTCCGCCTAAAAATGCTCCGTACCCCACCTTTGCGCCTTTTTATTGGCGCAAAGGTGGAAAACCACGAACCTTTGACCAGCCGCACCCCATGCAACCACCCGGCACGCGCTACCATTTCATCGTGAGTACTCCGCCGATCTCGTTCTCAGCTTCGGCGGCTCTCTCTCCGGCGAGCACGGCGACGGCCAGGCTCGCGCCGCCCTTCTGACCAAGAGGAACAGGCGATTGTGTCCGTGAAGCGGTTGCTGTGTCATCAGAACGCGGCGCGGTGGAAGAAGGAGAAGTCGAGGCGGGTGAGGCCGTCCACGGTTTGCCTCAAGAAGGAGGGGGACCAGATTAAACGGCCGAAGTGTGCCAGGATAACTTGCCAAGCGCACTAAATTGTTGATATTGTTACATATGCTCGCAATGGTTAATAGATCGGTGGAAAGTAAATCTCGGTTAAGGAACCCGTGCAATGGCGAAAAATAATATCCCGCGTCACATAGGTTTCATTCCCGATGGGAATCGACGCTGGGCTGTGGATCATGGCCTGCCAAAAGAAGCCGGATATGCTCATGGAATCAACCCGGGGTTGCTGCTGTTCGAGAAATGTAAAGAATGCGGGATCAAGGAAACTTCCATCTATTGCTTTACTCAGGACAACACCAGGCGGCCTTCCATTCAGAAACAGGCATTCAGCGAGTCCAGCGTTGCATTCGCTTTTGAGATTGCACGCCGTGGAGCGGCTCTGCTTGTCGTCGGCGATGAAACCTCGAAGCAATTCCCCAAGGCGCTAAACGAATTCCGCCATCGCCAGGGTGTCGGAATGAAGGTGAATCTACTGGTCAACTATGGCTGGGAATGGGATCTGGACGGTCTTAAAAACGGCGGCCTGCGTTCAGGTGAGGTCTCGCGCCTGGATTTGATCGTACGCTGGGGAGGAAGACGCCGATTAAGCGGTTTTCTTCCGGTGCAATCGATTTATGCGGATTTCTATGTCCGGGATGAATATTGGCCAGATTTCGATCTCCAGCATTTTGAGCACGCACTCGCCTGGTATAAAAACCAGGACCCTACACTCGGCGGGTAATAGAAATGTTCGGCCCGGAGCTGATGCGCGCATAGTCTTTCGCTAAAAATTAAAGGTAACCTTTGCCGTCAGCGCGCGCGGAGTTACATAATGCGTGCCGCTGAACGTAGAAAGAAAGTTATAAAGGGCGTACTTGTCGGTAACATTGATGGCCGTTATGTCCAGGTTCGTCTTGAAGCGATTGGCGTGGAAGAGGTTGTCCTTGCCGATGGAGGCGTCGAACAAGTCGTGGGGCGCAATGCGCGGCGGGTTCTTGTCGTTGTCTCCGCTGCCGGGCGCGGGAATCTTCACCAGATTCGAGGAATACTCCGACGCCAGGCAGATCTGGTTGACCTTGGCTGGCTGCCCATTGCACATAAGTCCGGCCTGGGCCTCCTCGTCGGCGGTCAAGTTGCTCAGGTTTACCGCGGGCTGTCCGTTGAGCGTGGTCGAAGTGGTGCCGCATGCGCTGTTAGGGTCGTTCGAGAGCGGGTTATAGCAGGGCACGGAACCGGCCACCATGCCCGAGTCATAGCGCCAGTTAAACCCGCCCCACAGGCCGTTCAGCACCTTGCCGCGAGAGAACGTGTACTGCAGGTGCGTGGTCTGGTTGAACTTCTCGTCGTGATCGATGCGGAAAGGCAAACCCGTCTGACCCACAGTCGCGCCTGCTCCGGCCACCTGCGGCGGATAAAACCGCGCGGAGACCGAAGAGGCGACGAGATAGGCGCTGAAGTGACGAAACTGGGGAATATCCGCGCGCAAGGCATAGCCCGGAATCTTCGAGTTATGCCAGTCGATGGGGAAGGTGATGGGCGTATTGCCCAGCACGCTGAAATCGAAAGCGTTGTGGGTGTACTTCCAGATATACTCGCCGCTGACGACTACTTTCTTACCGAAGGCCTGCTGCAGGCCGGCATGAAATTCATTGCGAAAGCCCGGCTGCATCGTTCCAGAAACTCCGGAAGAGCAATTCAGCAGCGGAGAAAGTACCGGGTTGCCGCACCCGCTGCTCGAAAGCACCAAGTTCTCGTTGAAGGGAGTTTCCAGCGTGCGCGCATAGGAGACACGCAGCACGGTCGTCGTCGGCTTGATGTTATACGCAATGCCGACGCGCGGCTGCGTCTGATTAGCGTCCGTGAGGCCGTTGTACACATCCTCGCGCAGCCCCAGGTTAAAGAGCCAGTTGCGTACCTTGATCTGGTCTTCAATGAAAAGTCCCAGTTCCTTTACGTCGGTGTGGCCGTCATAGCTGTAAAGGCTGCCGCCACGGGTAAGGTCGTAGGGCGCAAGCACCGGCAAGTAACTCGGGTTCGCCCCCACGGGGCATTGTGAGGGGTTGGAGTAACCGGCTACTGGATTGCCGTTCACATCCACACAGGGCGCGCTGAAGGCATAAGTCGGATACACTACGCCTAGACTGTCGTTCTCGCGCAGGAAGGTCTGCCCGTATTGCGCGCCCGCCTTGATGTTGTGGATTCCCTTGACATAGGTGACGTCGGAGTGGACCGCGGCATTGGTCAGCGTGCGGTTCTGCGCGATGGACGAAGTTTGCAGGTTGGATGGTCCTAAGTCGGCCAAAGGATTGCCGCTTGGATAATAGTTATAGTCGTCCCTGCGGACAAATGCGCCCAGATTGAAGACCGTATTATTGCCGATAATCCGTGTATAAGTCGGCGAAACATTGATGGTCCCGATCTTCGAGTGCTGGTCGGCGTTGCCCACACTGCCTATATCCGGGCTGGCGCTTGCGCCGCCGCCGATGCCGCTGCTATTCGGATAGAGCACGTTCTGGACATTCAGGCTGTCGTAGGAGTTAGGAGTCTGGAACCAGGAGCGGGAGTAGTTCAAGTCCAGATGAATTGAATCAACCGCCGTGAAGTTATAATCCACGCGATCGAATACATTTTGCTCGTTGCCCTTGTCGTGGAAGACCACGAACTCAGGCGGATCGAGAAAGCGGCCGGAGTTCAGGCCGTCGGCCTCGATAAAGTTACCCCACTTCTTGCCGCCCCAAGCCAAGTCGAAGCCGGCCGTCGCCGACCCAAAGGAGCCATACGAGCTGCTGACGCTGCCCGTTGGTTTAGTAACTCCTTGTCCGGAGCGCGTTGTGGCCACAATCACCAGGCTGGTCTTGCCGCCATACTCGGCCGGCGGAGCGCCGCTGATCACTTCGATGGATTGAATTGAGTCGGAGGGGATCTGGTTGGAGAAGACCTTGCTCTGCTGATCGGTAATCGACTGGCCATCCACGGAGAAGGAGTTGGAGGCATGGTCGCCGAGGCCGTGGAAGAGGCCGTTGGAGTCGGCCGCCACTCCGGGCGTAGTCTCCGTAACCAGCGAACTGAGTCCAGAAGACTCGCTCTCCATTGGCACTTTGGTGAACAATTCGCGATCCACGTCGGTGTGGAAGGTAGAATCGGTCTCGACAAGGTCGCCCGATGCCTCGACGGTGACAGTCGAATCAGCGGCGGCGACCTGGAGAACCAGGTTCAAGTTAGTCCCCACCACGGAGCGAATCTCAAAACTCTGGCTCAAGGGTGCAAAGCCGTTGGCCGAGACGCTCACCCGGTAAGGATTGAAGGGGATGTTCGCGAAAACAAACTGGCCGGTTGCATCGGAGGAAACGATCCGGTCCAGGCCGCTTACCTCGTTGATCAAATGAACCGTCGCGCCGGGTATGACGGCCCCGGTGGCGTCGGTGACAGTGCCGCGCACAGTGCCGGAGTTACTGCCCTCGGCGCTCGCATGGAGCGGTGCAAGAATCAAGATAAGCACAAGAATGTAAAGAATAGCGCCGCGTTTGAACGGCATAGGGAAGCCTCCTGAGAAAGTCTGCATGATGCGGAAAGCAGGCCGTGGCGTGAGCCGCCGCGGCATCCTCTGTGCAAGGGTCTATCGATTCGTCTTCAAGGTCAGCTGATGAAGAACCCGGAACTGCTCCCGCAAAGAAGGCGGAAGAGTGCCGGAGTCAAGCTGAAACAAGATCGGAAGATGCCCTAACAGCCGGCAGGAGGAGGGCGTGTATAGAGCTTGGGGTGCCAATGGCGGACGACCGAACGCGCCTCAACCAGCGGCTCAGGCCTTCCGATCCTGATAAGGACGACCAGGACGGCTATGATTGCAACCGGCGCGGCCGAGTGCATCGCAATGCACAACTGGCAATGGTCGGCATCCGCGTCGAGCGCGTGGATATGCGCCACCTGGACCACGGTGAGCAGCGCCAGCAGGGCCAGACACAGCAGCGCCGCTGCCCCGAAAGCGTGTGGCTTCCGGCGGCGGCTCCCACGATAATCTGGCTGCAATCCGGTCAACAAATCCATCCCTTACTTATAGAGTACATAGGATTAGACGCGCCCGGAGGGCTCTGGGTTCCGGTTTTTGCCGGTTTTCTCGTCCCATTGGCCCCGCCAACCCTCGCCCGCGCCGTCTAAACTATTGAGCAATGGCCTCTTTCAGCCCAATGCGGCTGCTGTCTCTGTCTGCCTTGGCGCTCCTGCTGGCGATGGCTTCAGCCTGTGCCGCGCAGACCCAGACGCCGCTGCCGCTCAAGCTCGATCAGCCCGTCACGACCACCAATCATCGCCTGATCCTCAAGGACGGCAGCTACCAGGTGGTGCGCCGGTACGAGATTGCCGGCGACCGGGTGCGCTACATCTCCGTCGAGCGCGGCGGCGATTGGGAGGAGCTGCCCGTCGAGTTGGTCGACTGGGAGGCGACTCACAAGTGGGAGCGCGATCACGCCAGCCTGTCCGTCGAAGAGGCTTCGCCGGCCATGAAAGAAGCTGAGGAGATCGACAAAGAGGAGGCGGACGAGCGCGATGAGCAGCAGGCGCGCCGGCCCGAAGTCGCCAAGGGCCTCAAATTGCCCGACGAGGACGGCGTCTTTGCGCTGGACACCTGCAAGGGCAAGCCGGAATTGGTCGAGTTGCTGCCCGTGGACTTGGCCCTGAATGCGAAGAACCGCCATGGTTTGAGTACGCTGAATCCGCTGACCGCCAAGGCCAGCCTGGAACTGGAAGGCGCGCACGCAAAGATTCACCTGCACGTGAACGCTCCGGCCATCTTTCTCGCTCTGGCCTTTCGCGACGAAGCCGAGACAGTTCTCTCCCGCGCGCTGACGGTCGAGACCGGCGGCGCAAAAGAGGTAGCCAACCGCAAGCACGGCGCGCACTCGCCCTCGTCCGGCTTCGCCATCGTCCGCTCCGACGAACGCAACACGGTACGCATCGTCGGCGCCGTTCACGTGAGCCTCACTGGCAAGGTCACCCAGGACGAAGACACCATTCCAGCCAAGGTTGAAGTGCTCCCCGGCAAGCACTGGCTCAAGATCACACCGGAGAAGCCGCTTGCCGCCGGCGAGTACGCGCTGGTGGAAATCCTCTCCGCCTCGGAGATCAACCAGTCCGTCTGGGACTTCCGCATCGATCCGCAGTCGGGCGACAATCCGGGGTCGCTGGGGCCGATCTTGAAGTAGAAAAATGCGGGTGGATATAGATTTTCCGCATCAATAGCCTCTAAATGGTAAATCAAATGGTAAAATGGTATTTATGAATACCACTGTGGAGATCGACAAGGCCGGACGGATCGTGGTTCCCAAGAAACTGCGCGACGACTTGCACCTCGTTGCCGGCACTCGACTCAGGATTGAACGCAGCGGCGACCGGCTGACGCTGATGCCCAGTTCCATTGCGGCAAAGTTGGTCATCGAAGATGGAGTTCCGCTGATTTTTCCTGCTGACTCTTCTCATACGCCCATCCTCACCAGCGAAATGGTGACTGAACTGATTGAGCAAGGCCGCCTGGAACGCGAGCGGCGATTTCTTTCGTTCGACGAGGGTTTGGCCGGCGGCTTGACTGCGGCGCTGGACGAGGGAGCGACGTGATCTTTCTGGATACCTCGGTACTCATCGCCACCGCTCAAGTGAGCCACGCGCGCCACGCGCCCAGCCGTGAGCTATGGAACCAATGTGTCCGGCATTCCACGGCAATCAGCACGCATACAATGGCCGAGGTCTACAACACTCTCACCGCCATGCCGCCTGCCTTGCGCCTGGCGCCGCGCGATGCGGTGCTTGCCGTGGAAACATTTCTCCAGCGCCTCACACCGATCACTCTCACCGCCGATGAATACATGGAAACACTGCGCCGCACAGCGAACCTCGGCCGCTCCGGCGGCATGATCTATGATGCCCTTCTTCTGGCCTGCGCCCGCAAGGTCCAGGCCGAGCGGATCTATACCTGGAACGTGAAGCACTTCCAGACGGTAGCCCCCGATCTGGCCGACCGAATCATGACTCCGTAAATCATCTGCGCATCTGACTTAAGAAATCGCATACACGGTTTACCAGATGCGGCGTACGCCGAATTGGTCGAGCTGCGGGTCGGAGCTGAGGATGGCAACGTCGAGCGCCAGCGCCTGGGCGGCGATCATGCGGTCGAAGGGGTCTTTGTGCTCGGCGGTCAGGCGGCCAGCGCGCAGGGCGGAGGCCGTGTCGATAGCCAGCAACTCATATCCGGCCTCTTCCATCACCGCGAGATAATCCTGCTCCAGCTTCTCCGCGCCGGGAAGTTTTCCCAGGCGCACCTTGGTCGCGATCTCCCACGCGGACGCCGCCGAGACAAGAATCGTGTTGGCTTCGTCGGCAATCGTCTCTCGGGCTTGAGGGCTGAGGGAGTTTGGAGAGAGCGTGGCCCAGATCACGGCACAGGTGTCGAGCAGAACCTTCACTCTGCGGCGCCATTCCACAGGCGAAGCTCGTCTTCCGGCAGCGGCTCGAAGAAATGCTCGGAGAGAACAAAGCCGGGGGTCTCCAAAGCGCCCAGGCGCTTCTTTTTTATGGGATGAATGGCTTCCAAACGCGCTACGGGAGTCTTCTCCCGCCCGGAGGTGATTGTGACCACTTCGCCCTTTCGCGCCTGCTTGACGAGCGAGGAAAAGTTGGTTTTTGCCTCGAAAATGGTTGCTGAAATCATCGCCGCCCCATCCTGTCAGTTTATCTTAACCAACTTTGGCCACAATTTCAACTCCCTACTCCCGCACGCTGATCCCCAGCGCCTTCATCTTGCGGTAGAGGTGGCTGCGTTCCAAGCCTAACAATTCTGCGGCGCGGCTTACGTTGTTGCGTGCTTCTTCAATCTTCTTGAGGATGAACTCGCGCTCGTAGGCGTCACGAGCCTGTTGCAGCGTGGAGAACTCCTCCGTCGAGCGCGTGCCGGCTTTGTGGGTGAGCGGCGGCAGGTGCTTGCGCTCGATGCGCAGGGTGCGGGGATTGAGGATCATCACCCGCTCGATCACGTTCTTCAGTTCGCGGACGTTGCCGGGCCAGTGGTATTGGGAGAGCGTCTCCAGCGCCTCCTCGCCGATCTCCATGCGCGGGCGGCCGTATTGGCGGCCAAACTCGGCGAGAAACTCGGAGGCCAGTAGCGGTATGTCCTGCTTGCGCTCCCTCAGCGGCGGCACAAAAAACGGCACCACATTGAGCCGGTAGAAGAGGTCTTCGCGGAAGTTGCCCTTGGCGATCTCTTCTTCCAGGTCCTTGTTGGTGGAGGCGATCAGGCGCACGTCGACGAAGATCGGCTGCGTGCCGCCGACCGGAGTGAACTGCTGATCGTCGAGCGCGCTGAGCACCTTGGACTGCGTTTTGAGGCTCATGTCGCCGACTTCGTCGAGGAAGAGCGTCCCACCGTCGGCGCGCTCCAGCGTGCCGCGCTGCTCGGCCAGGCCGCCAGGTTGCGCGCCGTGCCGATAGCCGAAGAGCTCGGCCTCGATATGCGCCTCGGGGATGGCGGCGCAGTTCAGCTCAACAAAAATTTGGTCCCGCCGCAGGCTTTCGGCGTGGATGGCCCGTGCGATCAGCTCTTTGCCGGTGCCCGACTCGCCATAGATGAGCACGCGGCCGTTGGTGGGCGCCATCAGGCGAATCTGCTGGCGCAGGGCTTTCACGGGCACGCTTTCGCCGGTGAGCACCGAGCCGACGTTGAACTGGCGCTTGAATTCCTGGTTTTCGGTGCGCATCCGGCGCGCCTCGACCGCGTTCTTCAGCACGATCAGCGTGCGTTCCAGCGAGAGCGGCTTTTCCAAAAAGTCGTAGGCGCCCAGCTTGGTGGCCTTGACGGCAGCTTCGATGGTGCCGTGGCCGCTGATGATGACCACTTCAGGCCGCTGCTCGGCCCCCTGGCGGTGAATGTCGCCCAGCAGATCGAGGCCGTCGCGGTCGGGCAGCCAAATGTCCAGCAGAACCACATCATAGGGCGCGTCCTCGAGCAGCACCAGGGCTTCGGCAGCCGAGGCAGCGCTGGCCACGCCGTAGCCCTCCTCGCGCAGAATCTCTTCGAGAGAGTTGCGAATCTCGGCTTCGTCGTCCACCACCAGTATGTGATTCATCACAACGATCCTCTCACAAGTTGGGCAAATCAGAACAAATGTTATTTCGGCAAGCCGCTGACGAATCCGTACTTCGGTATTCTTCCAGGATTCTCCGCAACGTCTCGTCATCGCCCCGCTTAAATGCGGCATTTGCCTCTTTCGTCAAGCGCTCCCGCAAGGCTCGGTCAGCTTCATTCTTGGCGTGGTCTGGATGAACCTGTTTGACTACATCGAGATAGAGTTCTCTTAATCCTAATGAAGACGCAAAATCTGTGGCTTTCGCAGCTTCGCCGTTGGCGGCAGAGTAGGATTTCCTTGCATTCCTGCTCCCGCTGGGTAACCCACTAAAGTCAGTGTTGAAACCAATCTCTTCCGGATAAATCACAGTTCCCCTGGCATCTACGAATACCCCGCCCCTTCCTCTCTTTTCATTGGCGTCGAGCAGCCTTCCAAGAATGAAAAATAAGATGATCAGTGCGGCTAGACCGATCCATGGCACCGCACATCGATATACAATTTGGCTTTCTGCGCTGAATTCGAGCAGACTGTTTACTGACGGGTCAGCAGGGTTGTAATAAACAGTTGTGTCAGTTCGGGTCGGAACCGTACCAGAGTCCACATATTTTTCTTTGACCGCGTCATCGATAATCCATTGAGGGCAGTCTCTAAGTCCAATATAGAGGGAACCATCAACACTGAAATTGTAGGAGCAGCTATAGTAGTTGGCTCTGAGACCGCGAAAAATGGAATGATACACCGAAACAACGTGAGCGGTAGTTGTCTTCTCGCTTGGCGCGGCGCTCGCGTACTCCCTGGCATCATATACGCAGATACCTACGCACACGAAGACCAGTATCGATGATGTCAACGAACGGCCAGCTCCGATTATCCAGCTAAAACGCATTTGCACTCCGATTTCTCAGGACATCAACTTATTCAGAGACTCCTTCACGGGTGTTGCTATTCGTTCCAGCAGTCTGGCCGGAGTTGGGTAGAGGTTCCTGCAAAGGCTCCATCAGCGGCAGCCGCATCAGGAAGCGCGCGCCCTTGGGGGCATTGGCCTCGGCACGCAGGCTGCCACCATGCTCCTGGACAATCTTGGCCGCGATGGAGAGCCCCAAGCCGGTGCCGCGCTGCTTGGTCGAGTAGAAGGGCAAGAACAGCCGCTCACGGATATCATCAGTGAGGCCGTGGCCGGTGTCGGAGACCGCAATCTCGACCGCGGCGCCGTCTTCGCTGAGCGAACTCGATACGCCTAGCTCGCGCAGCAGGCTGCCCTGCATGGCCTCGGCGGCGTTGTCGATCAGGTTGGCCAGGGCGCGTCGAATGGCCTCCGGATCGGCCAGCACCGGCGGCAATCCCGGCTCCAGATCGCACTCGATGGTGATGCCATCCAGCCTTCCGGCAAAGAGCGCCAGCGCCTGCTCGGCCACCTGATTCATGTCGCAGACGCGCGGCTGAGGGGCGGGAAACTCGGCCAGCGCGGAGAACTGGTCGACCAGAGTGCGCAGCGTGCCTACGCAGCCCAGGATCACCTCGCTGCACTTGCGAATGACGGCTGGCGAGTCCGGCTGGCCGCGATCCAGGTGGCGGGCAATCCGCTCGGCGGAGAGCGCAATCGGAGTCAACGGATTCTTGATCTCGTGGGCCACCCGCTGCGCCACCTCCTTCCACGCCAACTGCCGCTGCGCGCGCAGCAGTTCCGTCGTGTCTTCGACCACCAGCACAGTTCCCGGCCGCCCGCGCGATTGCTCAAAGCGTGCGGCGGTAATCGCCAGATGCAGAATGCGGCCCTCGGAATGAAACTCAATCTCCGTGAAGGCCAGGCCCATGCGGCGGCTGCGGCGCATCACCCCGGCCAGATCGTCGGCACACTCTGCGGGGAAGAGCGTATCAATCTTCTCCCCGCCCAGGCCGCAGTCCACACGCCGGCCCAGCAGCGCAGCGAAGGCCTTATTGGATTGCAGCACCGTGTCCGTGCCATCCAGCGTCACCACACCTGAGGGAATCGTCTCGACGATCGTTTCCAGCTCGCGTCGCCGCTCTTCAATGGCCAGGTTGGCCGCGGTCAGTTGCGCGCTGGAGCTCTCGGCCAACTGCCGGCTGGCGTCCAGGTCGGCGGCCATGAGGTTGAAGGCACGCACCAGTTCGCCCATCTCCCCGGTAGCAGCCAGGGCCACGCGGTAGTCGTACTTGCCGGTAGCGATTTCGGCCATGGCCTCGGCCAACGCCTCCACCGGGCGGGTGATCTGCCTGGATAAAAACTGCGCCACCCACACACTCAGGAAGAAGACCAGCACGGTAATGACCACCAGCGTCAGGAAAAACGTGGTGCGAATCTGGTTGCGTCTGCGAAAGAGCTCCCAGTAAGTGGCCGAGCCGGTGCGGATGCGCATCGCGGGCTGGCTCAGCCCTTGCGGCATGGGCAGCGCAGTCACCACGATCTTGCCCGAAGGCGTGACCGATCTGCCCAGCGCGTACTCCCGGCCCACCACATTGATCACCGGTTCCTGGCTGCTCTGCGAGGCGGTCAGCAGACTGAGTGGCAGCGGCCCCTTGAGCGGTATGGCGCTTCCCTGGCCGCCTTCCTCCAACCAAGGGATCAGGCTGGCAGGGCTGGACTCAGGCGGCGCCTGAAAGCTCGCTAGGACCCGCTTGTCCTTGCTGTAGACGATAACAAATCCGTTATCGAGCGTGATGCGGCGGGAGGCCAGTACAGCCTGAAGTACCGGCAGGTCACCATCCGGTGCGCCGGTGGTCGTGATCGACTCCGCCTCTCCCCGCGCATTGCTGGCCACATAGTGTGCCAGCTCCACCACTACACGCGTCGAGTCATCGCGCAGCTCTGTAGTGTTCGGCGAGAACCAGCGGTCCAGCGACCGGTTCATCAGCAGAAAGCTGAACAGAAACATCATCACCGCGGGCGCCAGCGCGATCAACACCGCGCCCAGCACCATGCGCGAGCGCAGCCGCGCCCCCAACCCGCTGCTGCCTTGCCCGGCGTAGACCTTGAGGACATTGCGCACCAGCAGCACCAGCAACAGCAGCAGCAACAGGAAGACCAGCACCATCAGGCTGGTGGAGACCAGCGTCTCGCCGGCAGTCTCCGGATTAAGGAAATTAACGTTGAAGGAGTAATGCCAGATCCTGACCGGCAAAGTCGTGTTGATCGCCTGAAATGCGCCGAGTAGAACGAAGATCAGCAGCAACCCGCCCGCAAGCAGTGCCACCGAACGCCGCCGAGGATCGCCGCTGAACAGCATGGGGCGATTATAGAACTGCAAGTGGTCAGTGGTCAGTTTTCAGGGAATCGAAACTGAATCTCTTGCCCGTTACCTCCAGACCACAAATTTTAACCAGCCCTCCCATACGTCGCCCCACGCATGGGCGATCATGTTGGCTCGCAGATTCCCGCGCCAGGCGGCCAGCGCTCCATACAGAACTCCCAGCACGCTGATCACGATTACATTCGTCCAGCCCTGGTAGCTGTGAAAGAGGCCAAAAACCAGCCCCTGCCCCAGCACAGCCGCCACTACGCTTCCGCTCAGTGCATGAAGCTGCCGCTGCACACAGCCGCGAAAAACCATCTCCTCGCAAACGCCTGCAGTGATGGAAGTCCCAAAGCCACCACGCGGCCCCAATCGAAGGAAGCCCGCCAGATGCGCCCAGGAAGCGAGTTGCTCCGGTTTTGCGCATGCGGCGGAATTGTCCGTAGCACGAATTTCATTTTTCAGCATGACTCTTTTTCTTTCGCTTTTCCGTATGTTTTCGCTGCTTTTTGGCGATCTTGCGCAACTCGTCCAGCGTCTCTTCGCCCCAGCGCTGATGCGCCTCCAGCTCCAACTGACCGAAGCGCGCCGCCATCTTCCAATAGGGCGCGTCGGGATACTGCTCGCTCTTGGCAATCTCCTCCAGCTCAATGCGTTTGAACTCGCGAAGAAAGGCGCGCTCGCTTTCCACCATGCGCTCCACGTGCTGAATCGAAATCTTCGGGGAAATCTGCGCGCCAAAAAACAGTTTCAGCAGCAATTCGTTGCGCGGAATCTCCGGCTGCGGCGCGACCTCGAGCCACGCCGCCAGCCGCTTCCGGCCCTTCTTGGTGATCGAGTAGACGTGCCGCTCCGGCTTGCCCTTCTGCCGCTCCGTCTGCGCGGTCACCTGCCCCGCCTCTGCCAGCCTCTTCAGGTTGGGATAGATCTGCCCGTAGCTTTCGTTCCAGAAGTGGCCGACCGAGTCGCGGATGACCTGGCCCAGGTCATAACCCGACATGGGTTCGATGGTCAACAGGCCGAGAAGCACTTCCATGCTTGAACTTGTGCGTTTTGCCATAGTTCTAATAGATATATGCTTAATAGATATTACTGTCAATAACCATTTTTTGCGCGTTCACAATGAAACTCTGATCGGCTAATCGGGAATACTCTATGCGCCCCGCACGGCGCCCCGCCCGCGGGCCTTCACGGCATACATACGCATATCGGCGACGCCGATGAGGGAGTGAACCGTTTTGCCGTCGAAGGGAGCGGTCGCCACTCCCACGCTGGCGCTCACGCGCAGCTCCTGCCCGTTCTTCATGCGGAATTCGGTCATCATCAGCGCGCGGTGCAGCTCGCTGATTTGCGTCAGAGCGGCATCCTCGCCGGTCTCCGGCATGAGGATGACAAACTCGTCGCCGCCATAGCGGAAGCACCAGTCCTGCTTGCGGCTCAACTCCTGGAGCCGCGCGCCGGCGCGAGCCAGCAGTTCGCTGCCCACCAGGTGGCCGTGCTCGTCGTTCACCAGCTTGAAGTGGTCCAGGTCAAGAAACGCCAGGCTCACCGGCCGTCTCTGAGTGCAGTGCTCCAGCTCCCGGCCCAGCACCTCATAGAGACGGCGGACGTTGAAGAGGCCGGTGCAGTCGTCGGTGATGGTCAACTGCTGGATGCGGGCCACGTCATGCGCATTCTCGATGGCGATAGCCGCGTGGTCGGCCAGGATGTGCAGGAAGGCGATCGTGTAGTCGGTGAGCTGGTCGGCGCGTGGATTGAAGATCTCGATGGCGCCATGCGTTCCTTTGCGCCCGCGCAAGGGCAGGGCGATGACCGAGCGCACGATTTGCGGCTGGGCGCCGATGGCCTGCTTGACCCGCGGGTCATTCTCGGCCTCGGGAACCAGCAGCGTCTCGCCGTGCTCCACCACCCATCCGGCCACGCCCTCGCCCACCTTCACGCGCAGGTCGCGCAGGGAAGCCTCTTCTCCGCCCGCGGTAATGGCGTAGTAAAGCTCCTGGCGATCTTCGTCGAGCATCAGCAGCGTCCACAAATCGGCTTCGATGAACCGCTCCATGTGCTCCATAATGGTGCGCAGAATCGTCTCCAGATCGAAGCTCGAAGTCAGCGAACGTGCGACCTGATGGAAGACAAGCAGGTCTTCGAGCGGGATGCGGCCTTCCGTCGCTTTCGTCATTTGTGTGTCCAGTGGGAGGAGTCTCTTCGCCATTCTTGCACATTGGATGCCCGGCGGAAAAGGCAACTCAAAAAGCTGCGGGAGAACTGATTCGGACGGTTGGCTCCGAACGGCAGTTCATGGCTTCAGTCCTGACAATAGAACCAATAAAATGTACGTAAAGTTAACCCCTGAAGTTCACTTCTTCTGACTTTCTGCAATAAAACAGAGTATTTCGCAGCCTGTCAGCCCTCTTGCTCAGTCCAGCCGCGGCGCGCCCCGGCGGAGAAAAATGCCGACGCCGCCGCAAATGGCGATAATGGCCAGCGCGAGGCCGAAGTAGTAGGCCATGGGATGCGCCCAGCCCGGCGAGTAGGCCAGATCCTGGCCCACCCACAACAGCAGGATGGCGGCGATCACGGTAAACTGCCCGGCGATGACCAGCAAGGTGTGGCCCAGGTCGCGCCGTTTGTCCAGCGCCTCCACCTGGTCGGGGGTCAGGGGTCGCTCTTCGGGGGGAAGCAGTGGATTTTCCATTGTTGTGGTCCTCTTCTGGCGGGTTTTGGCATAAAATTCGTGGCAGCCACGCCTGTCCTCGATTCAATCACAACCTGGCGAGGCTGCGCCAGTGGTCCGATTGCAAGTTGGGACTCGGTTTTCGGCCAGCCGACGTCCAGCAACTGGACCTCTGTGGAACACATCGGCGTTTGTGGGAACTTATCATGGTCATGCAGGCAGAATGATCATCCACGGAGGACTATATGGCAAACACACAGACGCTCATAGCCGAGGTCTACTCTGCTTTCAACCGGCGGAACATCGATAGTGCGTTGGCGCTGATGAGCGAGAGCGTCAGTTGGCCCAAGGCATCGGAAGGCGGGCGTGTAATCGGGAAAGAAGAGATTCGTGCCTACTGGAGCCGCCAGTGGAAAGAATTTGATCCTCATGTCGAACCGATTGAGGTGATTGATCGCGCAGCGGGCAAGATCGATGTCCGAGTCCATCAGCTTGTAAAGAGTCTTGGCGGCGATGTGCTTTCAGACAGCGAGGTCTGGCACTTCTATATCACCGCTGACGGTCTAATCGAACGGATGGACCTCGAAGGAAGCGGAGCAGACTCTGAGCAAAGCCCGTCCTCAGCGTTCTCCCGTAACGAGGCCTAGGGGGAATAGCCGGTCAGATATGCATATTCTTTTTTGCGGATCGCAGGCAGATTGGTCCCGATAATTCTCCCAGGGTCCGCAAATCTCAAGGATGTTGTCCTTGGCCGGTCTGTCGTCGGACGGAAACGCTATTTGGGCGGATAGCCGACCGATTGCGCGTACAGCGGACGCTTCTCGGCGGGCAGTTTCAGGGCCGCGGCTATGGCGGTTGCATCCTGCTGCCCGTGGAGGGCATAAAACCAGGCGTTCAGCCCTTCCGAGGCCGCGAAGAGATAGACGTTTTGACCGATGAACCCCACGTCCACCTGGGCATAATCCAGGTTGGCGCTGGCCACATAAACCAGGGTGACGGCCGCCTGCCCGGCGGGAGGCGCGCCCATTTTGGCGCGAAGGTCGCCGGCCACGACCGGGCGCAGCAGGTTGGCCTCGGCGTCATAAATGTAGACGCCCTGGGCAAGCACCACGTCCAGCTCCACCTCTTGTTTGTTCATGGCCGAGGGAGCGGTGCGGCCCAGGCCCGGCTTTACGTCGCGCGGCCGATTGACGCCAAAGGCTGCCCACAGCAGATTCGAAAGGGTTTGCGGCGGGAGCGGCTTGTCCAGGAAGGCGCGCGTGGTCTGGCGTCGCGCCAGCGCCTGCATCAGCGGTATTCCGGCGCCGATTTCAGGCTTGGGAAGCTGAATGGGCTTCAACTCCTGCGCGGAAAGAGCGGGCACGGCCCACAGCAAGGCAGCCAGTGCAAGCAGCGCGGCCGAGCGCCGGTGGACTAAAAGGACAAAATTGCGCATGGTTCCTCCTCAATGAATGCGAATGAGGCCGAGAGGCTCTGTTGGTCCAGTTCAGTCAGACAGGAACGCCACTGACTGTAACGAGCTGATCTCGAAGGGTTTGCGGCAGCGCACATTGGCGCAGGATAATTTCTCGTCGCGTCTCACCATATAAGACTGCGCCTTGGCGAACTTGGCCCTGTCCCGCTCGTCCGCTCCCCGCGGCAGTTGCGCCCGCTTGCGCCGCACCACCCAGGTCACCTTGTATTCGCCTTGCTGCCCGCACTTGGGGCAGGTCAGCGTGTGCGTATGCTCTTCGGTTGTTTCGTTGAAATAATCCCGCTCTTCCATGCTCTTCCAGCTCTCCATCCCGGCAAAAAACGCGCCGTCGGAACCCCGGCTCTTCCACTTCGCCTTAACTTACTCCATACTCATACTTGCCATGACGAAACGCAAGCCAGGGATATTTTCGGCCACCAAAGCGGTCAAGGCCAACGCACGGGAGCGCATCGGCCAGCCCAAACCCGTGCGGATTATCGACACCGAGCCCCGCACCGGCCGCGCCATCAAGCACAAGCCCACGCTCGAAGAGGTCATCCGTCAAGCGGAATCCTGAGGTTGCGCCGCAGGCGGGATGCGCTTCATTCTCCAGAGGATACGGCGGAAGAGGCCGAGAATGCGGCGGGTGTCGTGCGCGGAGAGCGCCAAGCGGCGCAAGAGCAGGCGGAGATCATGGCGGTTGGCCGGCTGCATCCCGCGCGGCGAGTAGTCGGCCGCCTGCATCGCCTCTTCGATCACCCCGGCCAGCAGCTCCAAACGGCCGGATGGAGCGGCGGAAGTGGTTGATGGGATGAGAGTTGCTGATTCGACGGAGGGGGATTCCGTCGTGGGGACGGCGTGCACAGCCAGCTCATAAAGGCAGACGGCGACGGCCTGGCCCAGGTTCATTGAGGGCTGGCGGGGGTCGGTGGGGATCTCGACGAAAAGGTGACACCAGGAAAGATCGTCGCGCGTAAGTCCATGCTTTTCAGAGCCGAAGACCACGGCAACGCGGCCGCCGCGGGCCAGCTCGCGAGCTACCAGCGGAGCCAGATCAGGGAGAGCAACCACCGGCTGTTCGGGCTTACGATAGGTGAGGGTTCCGGTGCCCACCACCAGCGTGCAATCGGCGACGGCCTCGGCCAGAGTCACTGATTCCACGGCGCTTAGCATCAGCTCAGGCGCGCCGACAGCGGAGCGCGCCTGGCGCCACATGGGCGCAAAGGGGGCGACGACCGAGAGGCGCTGAAAGCCGAAGTTGGCCATCGCACGCGCCGCCGCTCCTATATTGAGGGGGTTGCGGGGCGAGACCAGCACCACGTCGAGGCGTTCGCGTTGGGATTCCGGGAGCACGCAATGATTGTAGAGCGCGGGGTGGAGGGCCTGGAAAACCGTGCGCTCCAGGATACCGTTTTTTCAAAAGTGTGAAGCTAAATGCAGCCGGTTTACCCCCAAACTGAGCAGCAATAGGTCTCCGGTTTCGGGGAAAGTGGTGCTCGGTAGCTGTCCGGTTTTGCCTGCACTGGTGGCCTGTAGCTGTCCACTTTTACGGGAATGGCTGCAAATACGTCATCAAAAAATTTGAACTCGTCCCGGATGGCGGGACTCCGGGGTGTTTTGGGGCGAAGATTTGGCGTTTTTGCTTGACTAAGGTTGGTCAAGTTTCAGGGATCAGGAAGACCCTGGTATGGGTGAGGACGTTTCCCGGGTCTCCTGGGCGAGATCGGAGAACCCTATCCTGCGGCTCAGGGCGCTTGGCGCTTTTGGACACACTAAATCTCAGAGCAAAATTTCTGGCTTACGGCTATTACGCTG
>Ga0224554_1000836_pt1 | contig 22665 bp, 16 predicted proteins | sample 714S22024metaG_FD_180666 | JGI IMG/M metagenome (GOLD analysis project Ga0224554, IMG submission 180666) | Peat soil microbial communities from Stordalen Mire, Sweden - 717 S2 20-24 | ecosystem: Environmental > Terrestrial > Soil > Wetlands > Peat | place: Sweden: Norrbotten County, Stordalen...
TTTCGGCGACAAGGAGACGCTTTACCTCGAAGTGCTGCGCTACGCGCACGGCAAGGCGCTGGAAAAATATCCGCCGTTGCTGGACGTGCCGGATGACGCGCCGCCGGAAAAGAAACTGCGCGCGTTTGTCCACTCGCTGCTGCTGCGGATTTTTGACAAAGGCCCGACGGCGTGGCATGGGAAAGTCCTGTTGCGCGAAATGATCGAGCCGACGAAGGCGCTGGATTCGCTCGTCGAGGAGCGGATGCGCCCGATGGTCGCGCAGCTCTGGAAAATCGTCGCGGAAATCCTCGGCTGCCCGGTCAACGACGAGCGCGTGCGGCTGTGCGGCTTCAGCATCGTGAGCCAGTGCACATTTTACAAGCACTGCAGCCCGGTCGTGACGCGGCTGTTTCCGAACAAGCTGCCGCAGGACGCCGCGAGCATCGGGCACCTGGCCGAGCACATCACCAGATTTTCGCTGGCGGCGATGAAGCATCTGCCCGCCGCAAAGCGTTGAAAACATTTTATCCATGAAAAAAATCAAAATTATTTTGTCGCTGGCGTTTGTTTGTTTCGCCGCAAATTGGAACGCCGCCGCGCAAAACGCGGACACCAATTCCGCCGCGTGGATTTCCCAGCCGCTCTCGCTGCTGCAATGCCTGAACCAGGCGCTCAATCAAAACGCCACGATTCTAAAGGCGAAAAACGACCTCGAGGCGTCGCACGGCCTGGTGGTGCAGACGCGCGCGGTCGCGCTGCCGCAAGTCACGGCGAGCGGGCAATACAAATACACCGACCCGCACGCGATTGAGAATTTTCCTTCCGGCACGGGTGGCGCGAGTTTTCAGGAACAAAATCAAAACTGGAACGCCGGGATTCAACTGGTCCAGTCCGTCTACGAAGGCGGAAAAATGGTCGCCGCCATCCGCGCAGCCGGCGCGACGAAGAAGCAGGCGATGGCGCAATATCAAACTGTCGTTGCCGACACGCTGTTGAGCGTGCGGCTGGCGTATTTCGACACGCTGCTCGCCGCGCAGCAGATCACCGTCCACGAGGCGTCGGTCAACCTGCTGCAAAAGGAACTGGAAGACCAGCAGCGCCGGTTTGACGCGGGCACGATCCCGAAATTCAACGTGCTGCGCGCCGAGGTCGCCGTCGCCAACGAACGGCCGAATTTGATCCAGGCGAAGAATAATTACCGCATCGCCAAAAATAATTTGTCGAACCTGCTCGGCTACAACCTGCCGCGCGACATTTGGGAGGACGTGCCGCTGAATTTGAGCGACGCGCTCGACGACGCGCCCTACCAGGTCAACCTGCCAGAGGCGATCCAGCAGGCCTTGACGACGCGTTCCGAACTGCTGGCGTTGCGGAAAACGGAGGAGCTGCAACGGCTCAACATCGTGAACGCGCAGTCCGGCTACAAGCCGATCGTGCAGGTTTTCGCCGGCTACAACTGGTTCAATTCATCGTTCAGCACGGATTTGAGCGACAAGCTGGACGGCTGGAACGCGGGCGCGCAGTTGCAATGGAGCATTTTCGACGGGCTGCTGACGCACGGAAAAGTGGTGCAGGCCAAGGCGCTTTATGAAAAATCGAAAAACGACCTGACTGACCAGTCGCGCCAGATCGAACTCGAAGTGCGCACGGCGTATTCCAGTTTCATCGAGGCGAAGGAAGTTTTGGACTCGCAGACAAAAGTCCAGGAAGAAGCCGACGAGGCATTGCGCGAGGCGAAGTCGCGCACCGACGCCGGCACCGGCACGCAGCTTGACGTGCTTGATTCCGAGACCGCGCTCACGCAGGCGCGCACGACGCAAATTCAGGCGCTGCACGATTACGACACCGCCCGCGCCAGACTCCAGCGCGCCATCGGCGAGGACATGGCCGGGCCGGCGGCGGCGAAATAATTTTCCGATGGAGCGCGGGCTTTAGCCCGCTTCAACACCCAATTGCTCTGAACGGTGAAGCGGCATAAATGCCGCGCCCCGAAATTGGGACACCGCCCGCCGACGGTTTGAATTGCGAACCGGCGGAAATTCTGCAAGATTTTTCCGCGCATGGCAAAAATCCAACGCGCCCTCATTTCGGTTTCGGACAAAACAGGCTTGGTTCCCTTCGCGCAAATTCTCGCGCAGGCGGGAATTGAAATCATCTCCACCGGCGGCACGGCAAAAGCCTTGCGCGAGGCAGGGCTTGCCGTGAAGGACATCAGCGAACACACCGGCTTCCCCGAGATGCTCGATGGCCGCGTGAAGACGCTTCATCCGAAGGTTCACGGCGGACTGCTTTTCATTCGCGGTAATGAAAACCACGAGAACGCCGTCAAGCAGCACGGCATTTCGCCGATTGATCTGGTCGTCGTGAATCTTTATCCGTTCGAGGCGACGGTCGCGAAGCCGGACGTGAGCCTACACGACGCGATTGAGAACATCGACATCGGCGGGCCTTCGATGCTCCGCAGCGCGGCAAAGAATCACGACAGCGTGACGGTCGTCGTTGACCCGATGGATTATTCCGAAGTCGCCAAACAAATTTCTGAAAATGGCGACACCAGTTTGGAATTGCGGCGGAAGCTTGCGGCAAAAGTTTTTGCACGCACGGCGGCTTACGACGGTGCGATTGCAGCACACTTGCAGAAAGAGTTCAAAGTAGGACAGGCTTCCAGCCTGTCCGGGGCAGGCAAGATGCCTGCCCTACTTTCGATTTCCGCGCCGCTGGTGCAGCCGTTGCGTTACGGAGAAAATCCGCACCAGAAGGCCGCGCTGTTCGGGCATTTCCAAAAATATTTCCAGCAGCTTCATGGCAAGGAACTTTCCTACAACAACATTCTGGACCTGACGGCGGCGGCGCAGTTGATTTCGGAATTTGCAAGCGACGAACCAACCCTGGCGATTTTGAAGCATACGAATCCGTGCGGCGTCGGGCAGGGCGCGACTTTGCGCGAGGCCTGGGACCGGGCGTTTGCGACGGACCGGCAGGCGCCGTTCGGCGGAATCATCGCGACGAACAGAATTCTCGACGGCGATTGCGCGGAGGCGATTGCGGAAATTTTCAGCGAAGTCATCATCGCGCCGGATTTTTCGGCGGAAGCGCTGGAGATTTTGCAGAAGAAGAAAAACCTGCGGCTGATAAAATTAGTCCAAAGTCCAAAGTCCAAAGTCCAATGCGGCTTTGACATCCGCAGTGTCGGCGCGGATTCGTTTTTGATGCAGGAGCGGGATTTGAAAATTGCGACGCGCGCGGATTTGAAAATTGTGACGAAGCGGCAACCGACGGAAGATGAATTGCGCGCGATGCTGTTTGGCTGGCGCGTGGTGAAGCACGTCAAGTCGAACGCGATTGTTTATGCGGGCGCGGACCGGACGCTTGGCGTGGGCGCGGGGCAGATGAGCCGGGTGGATTCGAGCCGCATCGCGGTCTGGAAGGCGGGCGAGGCTAAACTTTCGTTGAAGGGCAGCGTGGTTTGCAGCGACGCGTTTTTTCCGTTTCCCGACGGCTTGATCGCGGCGGCGGAGGCGGGCGCGACGGCGGCGATCCAGCCGGGCGGTTCGGTGAAGGACGCGGAAGTGATCGCGGCGGCGGATGAAAGAAATCTGGCGATGGCGTTCACGGGTGCGCGGCATTTCCGGCATTGAATGGCCGCGAGAGAACACAAGGAACGCAAAAAATGTAGGTTCAACGGATGAGCCAATAGACGAGCGCGAGCTGGGCGGCGGTGACGGCGGCGATGAGCGCCCAGATAAAATTTTCGCGGAGGCGCAGGCCGCGCTGCCGGGCGGCGGCGAGCCAGAATTGCAGTCTGGCGGAGCCGAGGGTGATGAGGTCGCCGTTGCGGAGGATTTTTTCCCGGACGGGTTCGCCGTTGACGGTGGCGAACGCGTCGGGGGAGATGGCCAGCCGGAAGCCGGCTTTTTTCTGAAATTCCAGAGTGAGGTGGGAATCCCAGACGCCGTCGTCTTCAAGCTGCAAATCATTTTGTGCGGTGCGTCCGATGCGAAACGGAAAATGGCGGGCGACCGTCTGGCTGCCCGCCTTTTTTCCGGAAAGGATGTTGAGCTGGATCATCAGAAGAATTTGCGCGGGACATTGACTTGATCACCGGGATAAATTTCCGGGTCCTTGGTCTGGTCCTGAAGGGCTTCGTTGTAATCAACCTTGATGCGCTGACCGTCAGCGCGGATGAGCATGATCTTGCTGGGGTTGGCAAAATCGGTCAGGCCGCCGGCGGAGGTGATGGCCTGGGTGACGGTGGTTTTGCCGACGTAAATTTCACGGCTGCCGTGGCTGTTCACCTCGCCGCTGACATAATAAATCAAATCGCCGGCCTTCACGGTGACGGTGAGGCGGACATAATAGTTTGGAACGTAGCGGTCGTGGATTTCGTTCTGCAATTCGCCGGCGGTTTTGCCTTCGGCATGAACCGCGCCAATGAGCGGCAGGGTGATGTTGCCGTCTTCCTTGATGGTTTCTTCGTGCGGAGGAAGTTCGTCGGCTATGCCCGGTATGCCGGAGAACACCACGCTGACGGTGTCGCCGACGTGAAAGGTGGGGACAACCGCCGGATTGGTGGAAGACGAGCCGGTTGCCGCCGGTGAACCAGTGTCGCCGGAGAATGAATCGCAGCCGGCAAAAATCAATCCGGCAAGCAGGAGGCTGGTGGCAAGGAGTCCGCGAACAAATAATTTCATGGGGTCTAATCGTCGTCAATTTACGCGCGGAATCAATACTTTTGTTTGATTCCGACGGGGCCGGAGTCATCGGGGGTTGGGCCGGATCCGCCGGGTTTTTTCGGCACGGCGGTTTTTTCCTGGTCCTTCGGGCTGCTGGAATAATAGTAATCGTGGTAGTAGCCGCTGTAGTAATAATAGCTTTCGTCCTGCGACATATTGATGTTGTTCAATACGATGCCGAGGAACGTGCCGCCGACTTTTTCGATGACCTGTTTGGCGCGCAGGTTCATGGGCTGCGGGTAGCGGCGGTATTGGATGATCTGGACGACCATGTCCATTTCGCTGGCCAGAACGGAGGCGTCGCTTACGCCGAGGATGGGCGGTGAGTCGAAGAAGATGAAGTCGTAGCGCTGCTTGAGGTCGGCGATCATTTCCTTCATCTGGGCCGAATTCAGGATGCTCATGGAGCTGCTGGGCAGCTTGCCGCTGGCCATGAAGTTGAGTGTCGGCACGTTGGTGGTCTGGATGACTTCTTCGAGCGCGTTCTGCTTGAGCAGATAATTGGTGAGGCCGGTGTCGTTGGTGACGTGCAGCAGTTTGTGGAGCGTGGGGCGGCGCAAGTCGGAGTCCACCACCAGCACGCGCTGGCCGGCCTGGGCGAAGACGGTGGCGAGGTTGAGCGTGGTGGTGGATTTGCCTTCGCCGGCGCCGGCGCTGACGACGACGATGGTGGTGAGCTTTTCGTCCTTGCGTGCGAAGAGGATGTTGGTGCGCAAAACGCGGTAGGCTTCGGCGTAACGGCTTTCGGGGCCTTCATCAATGAGGTAGCCGACGTTTTGCGGGATGACGCCCAGCACCGGCGCCTGGAACGCGCGCTCCACGTCGTCAATGGTCTTGACGCTGGTGTCGAGATATTCGATGAAGAAGGCGAGGCCGATGCCCACGACCAAACCGAAAATGAGGCCGAGCGTGATATTGAGCGGTTTGTTGGGCCGGACGGGGTCTTTGCCCGGTTCGGCGTTCTTGGTGATTCGAACCACGGTGGTTTTGGGAATGGCCTCGGAAATTTTTAACATTTCAATTTTTTCGTAGAGCGCCTTGTGCAGCATCGCCATGTCAGCTTTCTGGCTTTTTGCCAGCCAGTAGGGCTGGCCTCGGACGAATTCATCCCGGTCTTTCTCGATGGCATCCTGGACTTTTTGAGTCAGGGTATCCACGGCGACCTTTTCCGTGTTCTTGTTGTTTTTCAGCGCCTCCATGATGCCGGTGACGCGGGCGTCAATCTCATGGTTCAACTCCGTTATCATGTCCTGGGCCTTGATGACATTCGGGTTTGCCGGTGAATAGTCGTTGGTCAGTGTGGTGTAACTTTCTTTGGCCACATTCAATTTGCCCAGCAAATCGGACAGCATGGAGTCGGGATTTTCGGTTGGCAGAACGTCTTTTAATGTGTCCGGGCTTAACGCCTTCAATTGAGTCAACTGCTCATCAAGCCGGTTGTAGCGGGTCTCGCCTTCCAACTCCATCTGTTTATATTGGCGCAGTGTTTCCTGATCATAAGTCGGGGTTGGAGCGAAGTCGGTGGGATTAACGTCAACAATGTTAAACTGTTTTCGCAAGGTTTCCACCTTGGTCTGCATTTCCTGGATTTGCTGTTCTTCGGCCTGATATTTTTCTTCCAGCACCTTGATGCCGCCCGCCGTCGTCACCGTATGCTGCTCCAGCCGGTAATCGTGATACGCCTTGGCGATGGCGTTGGCCAGGGTGGCGGCTTCGTTTTTATCCCCGCTGTAGACGGTGATGTCCACCAAGGTCGTGTTGCGGACGGGGCTTAACCCGATCATGTTTTTCAAAAATTCCACCGTCTCGGAAGTTTTGAACGCGCCGACGCCGTATTTTGCACCCCACTTGTTGTTCAAATCCAGTTGCTCAACCACCTTGCCCAAGACGGTCGGCCCTTCCAAAAGGGTAAGTTCGGTCTGAAGAAAATAAGGGTCATAAGTTGCCGGGACTACCTGGCCGGTCATATCGGTGATATCTGGTCCGTCCGGCTTGATCTCGATTTCCGACGTGCTGGCGTAGGAAACCGGGAGGATGAAGGTCACGGCCGTGGCGATGATGGCCGTGATCAAAAAGACGGTGATGATGATCGCCTTGCGGATGCGGATGATGCGCCAGTAATCCAGAAAGTGCAGTCTGGCTTCCGGGGGCGGCTGGTTTTTTGGCGATTCCATGTCCATATGTCGAAAAATAATGGGAGCCGTTTCTATGACCCGGCTCCCGGCTATATGTTCAAAACATCCTGTTCAAATCCTTGGCTAGTAAGTGGCGGTGACGCCGATGTAAACACGGTCGCGCACATAGTCGCGTCCCGGAACGTCGGAAGACAGATCGTCAAAATTATCCCCGACCTCGGCTGAAAAATGACGGTTGAAAGTGTAGGTCAAATCCAAACCCAGGCTGTAGGTGGTGTCCACCTCGTTGTTATAGACACCGCCGTTGAAAGACGAAAATTGAGCCTGCGCGATGAGCGTGGCCAGCAGCTTGGGCGTCAGCTTGTGGTTGATGGAACCGTAAATCAAGGAGCTTTCCTGATCCAAGGCGATGCTGCCGTTGCCGGGATCCACCGAAATCAAATCCGTCGCATTTCGCGCCTGGACATAACCGAGCTGGGCGTAATCGCCGGGGCGGTAGGTGTAGGTCAGCGATATGTCCGCATAAGGCCCGAATGAACTTGCTTGCTGCGGATCGTTGTAATCTTCCGTGTAGGTGACGCCGGCCTTGCCGTTGAAAGCCAGATTGGCAAGGAAGTTGTGCTGGAGGCCAATGTAAGCGGTGTGCGAACGATTATCACGGCTGTCGCTGAAGCGCTCTTTTACGAAATTCGTTTTTGAGCCTGAATCTGAAGTATACGCCAGCGCCGGGGCAATCGGCTCATTGCCTGTGTAATTCACCTGCCCGAATTGATAACCCGCGAAGATCGTGGTCGTCGGTTTGATATGCCACTGCAAATCCAGCGCAATTGAATTTTGCACCCGGTTCAGTTCACCAGCCAGACTTGGCGCCACGCCAATCACCATGCTTGGCGGGAATGGCGGTGCCAGGTTCGTTGCTGTCGTGATTCCCGCTCCGCTGTTCTGATAATCGTAAAAACTGTTTTGAAAATTCAACACCGTGCTGAACTGGCGCGTCCAGTCCGTGTTCAGCCTGATGGTGGCGGTGTTGGCAATGTTGTTTCCCTCAACCCGCGCCGGATCGGTGGTCGCCGCGCCCTGTGCCAATAATTGCGGTTCCTGCGCCACGACAAATGAATCCTGAAACCGCGCCTGCCAGCGTTCGGTGAAGGCGTGATCCAGCCACAAATCAAGCTGGTGCGTCTGGTCAATCGGGTTCTCGCCCAGTTCCTGCCGGTCCTGGTAGTAATACAATCCGTAGACATAACGCAGCCCGATTTCCGTCTGCTGCAAAGGCTTGTTGATCTTTATCTCGGGGCTGACTTCGAATCCATAACTGCCGCGCGAACTCGCGCTTGAAGCCGTCGCGTAATTGCCATCGTAAAATCCCCGCAACGTCCCGGAAATGCTCCACAACCTCGATGCATCGGAGCCGGCGTCAGGCGCGTAAGCGGCTTCCAAGCCGGCCGTTCCGGCAGCCACAAGCCCGACAGAGAGAACAAATTTCTTCATAACGCGTCTGGACACTTTTATTTGGACTGGCGACACAGCTTTCCATTCAAAAAAAGTGCCAACAGCCGATTACGCGAATAATTTACCAGCCCGGCAAGCCCACCGTCAAAACAAATCTTATTATTCCACCGGGCATAAATTGGCATGGTTGAAACATTTTTGTTTCAATTTTGACACGCTACCGTTGCAATTCCCTTGACAGCAATTTCAGGCTCCGCGCGTTGATCACATCCCCTTTTTCCAGCCAGCCCTTGCGCGCGATGCCCGCGCCCAGCCGCAAAAATCCCGCGTGCTCATTCCGGTGCGCGTCGGGATTGATGACGCACTTCACGCCTTTCGATTTCGCATAAGGCCAGTGCCGCCAGTCCAGATCGAACCGGTGCGGATTGCAGTTCAGCTCGATCCAAGTCCCCGTTTCCACGCACGCGTCAATCACCGCGTGGACATTTACCGGATACGGTTCGCGCTCCAGCAGCAGCCGCCCGGTCAAATGCCCGAGCATATGGACAAATTTATTTTCCGCCGCGCGGATCAGCCGCTTCGTGTTCTCCGCCTCGCTGCCGCTCGGAACGTGCAGGCTCGCCACCACCACGTCCAGTTCCGCCAGCAGGTCGTCGTCAAAATCCAGCCGGTCTTTCAAAATGTCCACCTCGCTGCCCGTCAATAATCTGAAGTCGCTGCAGCGCGCCGCAATTTTTTCGTTCAATTTTTTGATTTCCAAAATCTGTTCCCGCAGCCGTTTCGCGTCCAGTCCGTTCGCATGAAACGAAGATTTCGAGTGATCCGTGATCGCCCAGTATTCCAGGCCGAGGTTGTCCATGTATTTGGCGATTTCTTCCAGCGTGTTGTGGCCGTCGCTCCAGTTCGAGTGGTTGTGCAGCGCACCGCGCAAATCCGTCCACTCGATCAATTTCGGCAATTCATTTTTTTCGCCCGCCAGAAACTCGCCGTGATCCTCGCGCAATTCCGGCGGCACAAAAACCAAATCCAGCTTCGCAAAAATTTCCGCCTCGTCCGCACACGGCACAAGCAACTTCGGGTCGCGCGTTTCTTCCTTAGACTTGAACAAACCATATTCGTTTAACCGCAGCCCGCGCGCAATCGCGCGCTGTCTCATCACGATGTTGTGCTCCTTGCTGCCGGTAAAATACGCCAGCGCAAACGGAAATTCCCGGTCGCTCACCACGCGCAAATCGCACTGAATTCCACCTTCCAAAATCACGCTCGCCTTCGTTTCACCTTTCGCCAGAATTTTCACGATGCCTAGCTGCGAAACAAAAAATTCAATCACCTCCGCCGGATTTTTCGACGACGCCAGCAGATCAATGTCGCCGATAATTTCCTTGAACCGCCGCAAACTTCCCGCCGCGCCGCAACGGATCACGTCCGCGTGCGCGCGCAAATTGTCCAGCAGCGGTTCCGCCGCGCGCAACGCGTCGCCCAGCAAATGCTTGCTCGCATAAGTGCGCCGGCGCTCGATGCCCTCCAAAATGTTCGCCTGCGTTTTTTCGCCGAAGCCGTCAAGTTCCGCGACTTTTCCTTTTTTGCAGGCCGCTTCCAACTTTTCAATCGAATCAATCCCGAGCGTTTTGTTCAGCGCCTGGATTTTTTTGGGGCCGAGGCCGGAAATTTCCAGCATCGCGATCAAGCCCGGCGGAATCGAAGCCTTCAGCTCGTCGAAGTATTTTAATTTCCCCGTCTCGACCAGTTCCGTGATCTTCTGTTCCAGCGCCTCGCCGATGCCCTTGATTTCGCCCAGCCGTTTTTCCGCGACGAGTTTCGCCAGCGGCTCGTTCAAACCTTCCAGCGTCCGCGCCGCGTTCGCATAGGCGCGCGTCTTGAACGGATTTTCGCCCTTCAATTCCAGCAGCGTCCCGATTTCAACTAAAATTTCCGCAACTTTGTCTTTGTCCATCCGCCAAATATAAGTTCAGGGTTCAAAGTTCAAAGTTCAAAGTTCAAAGTTGTTTCATCCAGTCTTAATCGTAATCTTAATCGTAATCTTAATCGGCTTCGTGTTCCGGGATTAAGATTAAGATTAGGATTATGATTAAGAGAAAACAACGGCCCGTCGCGCTGACCATCGCCGGCTCGGACAGCGGCGGCGGCGCGGGCATCCAGGCCGATCTGAAAACCTTCGCCGCGCTCGGCGTCCACGGCGCGAGCGCGATTGCGTGTCTCACCGCGCAAAATCCCAGCCGCGTTCTCGCCATCGAACCGTGTTCGCCAAAAATGTTGCGGCAACAAATTGAAGCGGTGTTTGAAGAATTAAACCCGCGCGCCGTGAAAACCGGGATGCTGTTTTCGGCGAAAAACATTTCCGTGGTCGCCGAGTTCTTGGTGGGGCGAGCGTCCTCGCGAGCCGGTTTTAGCGCGTCAACAATCAACGGCGGCTCGCGGGGACGCTCGCCCCACCAAAAACTGCCATTGATTGTTGACCCGGTTCTGGTTTCCACCAGCGGCGCGAAACTGCTCAAATCGTCGGCAATAAAAATTCTCACGGAAAAACTGCTGCCGCTGGCGACGCTTGTTACGCCGAATTTGTCGGAAGCAGAAATTTTAAGCGGCCAAAAAATTTCGTCGGTCGAAGAAATGCGGGAAGCCGCGCGAAAAATCCATTCACGCTTCGGCTGCGCGGTTTTGCTTAAAGGCGGACATTTGCGATTTGTTAAATCGTTAAATGGAGATTCGTTAAATCGAAAAACGATTCAACCATTTAACCATTCAACCATTCAACAAGCCGCAGACATTTTTTTTGACGGAAAAATCGAACTGCTGTTGTCCGCGCCGTTCGTCAAAGGCGTCCGCACGCACGGCACGGGCTGCACTTATTCCGCCGCGATCTGCGCCGCGCTTGCCCTCGGAAACGATTTGCCGCGCGCGGTGGAAATTGGAAAACAATTTGTCACGGCGGCGATTTCAAGCAGTTATAAAATTGGAGGCCATTTTGCGCTCGGAAATTTTTAAGGCCGGTGCAGGCGGAAAAATTGCGCGGCATTGGTTGTGTTCAGCAAAATATAATTTTGATTGTTCGTCACCACCGGCGACGGCGGATTTGTGTTCCAATTGATCGGCGGCGAAAGGTTGGTTGTTGATTCGACGGCAAAACCCGTTGGATAAACCGGCCACGAGAGTGCAATATTTGTTCCAGCTTGCGCGACGTTCAACGGCAGGGAGAAAAATTCAAACGCGAGCGCGTAGGTCTCGCTGTCGCTGACGGTGTTCGTCCCGCCGTTTTTCAAGACCTGCAAATCGTAGCGGCCTTGCGTCAGTTGCGGCAGCCAGAGGTGCTGGACGTTGTCCACGAGACTGGTGCTGCACGCGACGAGATTGCTGTTTGCCGTGTTAAACAAAAACAAATCCAGGTTGTTGATGTTGGTCTCGCCGGGCTGGCGGTTCCAGACGAGCGTGGCGGTGGCGGTGAAATTCGCGCCGGGCAAATTGTTCGTGACGTTGAAATAATAATGGTTCACGCCGTCGAAATTCGTGCCGCTGGAATTGGTGTTGAAATCCCAGCCGCTCAAAACGCCGATGCTGCCGGTGTCGCCGATCGGCGGATGCGGGCTGCCGTTGAGAACATTGGTTGAAATGATGCAGCCATTTTTTCCGCCCGCGAGCTGTTCATAGGAATTGAAAACGTTCAGCACGCCCGCGCCGTAACGAAAATCCAGCGGCGAGGAATTTGAGTTCGTCCAGCCGGCGGGCTTGATTGCGCCGTTGAGCAGGAGCGCTTTTGTCGTCCGCATATCGGACGCGGAATTGGTGTCGCCGCCGCCGTCGCCGCGCAGCGCCGCCTGCATGAGCAGCGCCGCCGCGCCGGAAACCTGCGGCGTGGAGTGGCTTGTCGCATCGGCGGGCGCGGTGATGTCGGGCTTGCAGCGGCCGTTGTCAATCGTCGGGCCGAGGCTGTTATAAACGGTGCCGTTCAAACAAGCGCCGACACTGATGCAATTGTAAGATGTTCCCGGCGGACAGACTTTGGCGCTGATGTCGGCATTGCAGGCGGCGGAGACAAAAAGCGTGTTGTATTGCGCGGCGTAATCGTCGTAAGCCGAGTCAATGGCCTGTTGCCAATTGGTGCTGACGCTACCGAAGGTAAAACTTTGGTTCACCACCGGGTCGTTGATGTTGGCGGCGGGCAAAACCACGATCAAATTGCCAAAAGCATTGGTATAGGCCTGTATGAAATAATCCGCATCAAAATTATCCACCTGCGCGACGTTGGTGGCCACGCCGCCGGACAAGCCATAAAAATATCCGGCCACGCCACCGGCATGGCCGGATTCGTTGCCAACGGAATTTGGAAATATGTTGGTCGTGCCGGCGGCGGAAGTGTAAGTGAACCGGCCGGCCAACTGGCTGGCCGTGTTGGTGTTGACCTCAAAGGCACTAGGATGATTGGTGTTGCCGTCGAGGTTTGCCTCCGGCTGCGCGACGCGGATGCCGGAGCCGTCCACATTCGTCGTCATTGCCCGCAACAGCGTCACGCCGATCTGGTCGAGGTATTGCGCCTGCGCCGCCGTGCAAAAAGAAACGGCGAAAATGAAAACCAGCGCGGCCTTTTGTCTCGGCAAATTTTTCATGGCGTTGGTGGCGCGGGAAATTTCTGCGGACACCATACTCCATCTTATGAAGAAATCCAAACGGCGTTCAGCCTTGAACGTCGTCAGCCCGGCGGAAAATGGCGGGTATGCGGGGCAGTTAAAAAATTGCGGACAAAAAACAATCGCGCAAAAGCCCGGGTCTTTTGCGCGATTGGCTTGGTTAAGCCTGAAGTTTAACGGACAAACCGGCGGGCAACCGCCAGGCCGGCCAAGGCAATGCCCATCAACGCAGAGGTTGTGCCGGCGTCAGGAACGTGATCTACCGTCGTCACCGTCGCCGCTTGAGCCACCCCGGCCAAGGCGACAAACGCGACAATTGCAATTACTGACGTAGTTAAGTTTTTCATGACAGTTAAATTATATTTGAACCCTGCATCTTTAAGCTAGGCGTATGCCAGAGTTTTCATGTGGATGAAAACACTTCTTAAACCTGCTTGGCAACAATAATTTAGCGCGAAAAATAAAAAATGCCAGCCCGCCGCCGGTTTTGCCTTTCTGTAAAAGGTTCCGACGCAAATTTTTCATCGCAAATCAACAACCGCGCAATTGCCCATTGGAGTAAAGAAAAAAACGGCGCGCACGTTTGTTTGAAGATTTGTAAAAGATGCTGACGCAATCAGCCTCGTAAATTGAGCCGGACGAAACAAAACGGTCTGAAGATAATCTCGAAAGTTTCCTTTTTAATTCCAGCCGCTAAACTCGGCGCGATGTCCGACTCGCTCGTCGTCAACGAAATCTATTTGAGCCTGCAAGGTGAAAGCACCTTTGCCGGGCTGCCGTGCGTTTTCATCCGGCTCACCGCCTGCGATCTCCGCTGCTCGTATTGCGACACGGCTTACGCCTTCACCGAAGGCAAAAAAAAATCGTTCGCCGAAATTTTGGCCGCAGTTAAAAAGCTGGCCGAACCATTTTCCAACTCAAAACTAAAAACTAAAAATTCAAAACTCCCGCTCGTCGAGCTGACCGGCGGAGAACCGCTCCTCCAGAAAAACTCCCTGCCGCTGATGAAATCGCTCTGCGACGACGGCTTCACGGTTCTGATTGAAACCAGCGGTGCGTATGACATCTCAAAAATTGACCCACGCGTCCGCCGCATCATGGATTTGAAATGTCTTTCGAGCGGCGAAGTCACGCGCAACCATTTTGAAAACATCGCGCACCTGCAAGCCACCGACGAGATCAAATTCGTCATCGGCACGCTCGAAGATTACGAATGGGCGAAACAACAAATCGCCGCGCATAAACTGGATTCCATCTGTCCGCTGCTGTTTTCCTGGGTGCATCCGCTCGCACCGGAGCAGCAAAGCAAGGTGTTGAAAAAAGTTCCGGCAAATTTAACTCCGATTTCACGAAAAGATTTGGCGGAAAAAATCATCGCCGACGCGCTGCCGGTGCGCTTTCAAATCCAGCAGCACAAAATCATCTGGCCGCCGGAGCAGCGCGGCGTCTAAAATTTATGATTTATGATTTACGATTGATGATTTTTCTTTGGCATAGTCAGCCGCACGGTGCATTTGTAAATCGCAAATCATAGGTCAAAAATCATAAATCGTGTCCGAAACAAAAAAAATCCTGCAACTGCTCCGGGACTTTGAGTCGCGAAATGTCGTCCATGTGGAAGCCGACGGCTCGTGGCCGATTGTCTGGGAACGCGCCAAAGGCGTTCATGTCTGGGATGCGGAAGGGAAAAAGTATCTGGATTTGACCGCGGCCTTTGGCGTCGCCGCCGCCGGTCATGCCAATCCAAACGTCGTCAAGGCCGGACAAAAGCAGATGGCAACGCTTTTGCACGCGATGGGCGACGTGCATCCGCACGCGCGCAAGGCCGAACTCGCGCGCGAATTGAGCCGGATTACATTTGAACGGTGGGCAAAAAAATCCGCAATCCGCAATCCGCAATCTGGCAAGGTGATTTTCAACAATTCTGGTTTTGAAGCCGTTGAGTCCGCACTCAAGACGTCAATCCTTGCGACGCAAAAACGCGGCGTCATCGTTTTCAATGGCGCGTATCACGGACTCGGCTACGGCGCGCTCAACGTCACGCACCGGAGTTTTTTCCGCAGCCCGTTCCAGCCGCAGTTGCGTGAGTTCGGGCATTTCGCTTTGTTTCCGGCAAAAATTGCAGACCTTGCCACGGTTGAATTTCAAATCAGAAATTTTTTCCGCCGCGAACGCGTCGGCGCGATTTTGGTCGAACCGGTGCAGGCGCGCGGCGGCTGCAATGTCCCGCCGCCGGAATTTTTGCCGCTGCTCCGAAAACTCTGCGACGAATTCGGCGCGCTGCTGATTCTCGACGAAATTTACACCGGTTTTGGCCGCACCGGAAAATGGTTCGCGTGCGAACACAGCAGCGTCGTCCCCGATTTGATTTGTCTTGGCAAGGCGCTCACCGGCGGCTTTCCGCTGTCCGCCTGCGTCGGCCGCGCGGATTTGATGGACGCCGCGTGGCCGCCGTCGCGCGGTGAGGCGATTCATACCAGCACGTTTCTCGGCCATCCCGTCGGCTGCGCGATGGCACTGGCGCAAATTATGGAGATCGGAAAATTGAAATTGCCGGAACGCAGCGCGGAACTTGGGAAATTTTTGCTGGGCGAACTGCAATCGAAAATTTCCGGTTCAAAATTTCAAATTTCAGTTCGCGGTCTCGGCTTGATGGTCGGTTTGGAATTGCGATTGTCCGATGGCAATCCCCCCACTGATGCAGCGATGCAGGCAATCAAGGCCATGTTGCGACGCGGTTACATCATGTTGCCCGAAGGTGAATTTGGAAACGTCATCAGCTTCACGCCGCCGCTGACCATCACCAAGGCGCAACTTGCTGAAGCCGTCGCCGCGCTCAAAGAAGTTTTGGTCACGGATTAGCACGGATAAACACAGATGAAAGCGCCAAGCACCAACATCCAAGCGCCAGAGAAACATCAAGCTTCAAGCTCCAAAATAGCGACGACGCACGACTATTGTTTGAGATTTGGAGCTTCTCTGGATGTTGGAGCTTGGTGCTTGGTGCTTCCGGGAATCCGTGTCCATCCGCGTCCATCTGCGGTCAAATGTTTTCCATGACCCTTACCGAAATGCGGTCGTTGCTGGCGAAACGCAACATCCAGTTGACGCGCTCGCTAGGCCAGAATTTTTTGCACGACGGCAACCAGCTCCGCCGCATCGTGGACGCGGCGAATATTTTGCCGACGGACAAAGTTTTGGAAATCGGGCCGGGACTTGGCCCGCTCACGGAATTGCTGTTGGAAAAAGCGGGCGACGTGCTGGCGATTGAGATGGACGCGCGGCTCGTGGATTTTTTGTGCGAACGATTCGGCCTGACCACGCAGGCAGACGAATTGCCCGCCCGGAGTGCGCCCGTCCCCGGGCGCAGCGATGCGCCAAGCAGCCAAGACTCAGCAAATACGAACGCCGATTTTGAAAATCCCATTGCAGCGCCCGAGGACGGGCGCACTCCGCCGCAAAATCTTTTTTTGCTCCACGATGACGCCCTCAAATTTCTCAAACGCGAGCCGCGCGACTGGAGCGATTGGAAGCTCGTCGCGAATTTGCCGTATTCCGTCGCCTCGCCGATCTTGGTGGAACTCGCCGCCGGCCCGCGTGCGCCGAAGCTGATCGTCGCCACGCTGCAACTGGAAGTCGCCAAGCGGCTGATGGCGCAGGCGGACGACGACAATTATGGCATTCTGACGCTGCTGGTGCAGATAGATTTTGAGCCGCGCGACTGGTTCAAGATCCCGCCGGAATGTTTTTTCCCGTCGCCCGACGTGGATTCCGCGTGCGTGTGCCTCGTGCGCCGCCCGACGCCGCTGCTGCCGGAAAATCTCCGCGCCACCTTTGTGAAAATCGTCAAGCGCGGCTTCTCGCAACGGCGCAAGATGATGCTGAAATTGTTGAAACAGGATTGGGCGGCGGACAAACTGGCGGCCGCCTTTGCCGAATTAAAAATCTCGCCGCAGGAACGCGCGGAGAAATTGAGCTTGGAACAATTCGTGGCGTTGACGGAAAAACTTCAATAGAATAATTTTCAAATGGGCGAGCAAGATTTCAACAAAGCGCAAATACGCCGGTTTGAAAACGAATCAAGTCGCGCACAGCGGCTTGCGAGTGAACGGCCAAAACACTGGCAATGTTTGCTGGCGATTGAACTACTTCGCTCCAAGTTAGCCCCGATAAACAAAAAGTTTGATGACTTACAAAAGGATCAGGCCTTTAAGCCTTCAAATCGCGTAAGCGAAAAGGAAGTTATCAATTGGCTAATCTGTAAAGCTGAAGACCTTCGCAACTTAATCCCTCATTTGGGAGGAGCGATTTGCAATGATTTGATTCCGTCAACGAACGAAGACGGAAAGTCTGGCAACCCGATTCTAATCCTAGAAGCGGTGGAAAAAATATGTGAAGCAGGTCGTCAGCTTTTGGTATGGGAAGAAGAGATGCGTTTTACTTTGCTTCCGAGTCAGTTTGGGCCAATCCAGAAAACGCTTCGCGGGATGACCTCTCAATCGCTTGACGAACTAAACAGTGTGGCCAACAAGCTCGAAGCTCCATTCAAGAAGAAAAACCCCGCTGGCAATTATAAATTGAAAATAGTTTTCAAAGACCCACCGAACACGGCAAAATTATCGAAGCAGCTTTCGGCTCTTCTTCGTGATATGGAAAAGAATCCGCAAAACTGGATTCGACAGAGTTGAAAACCAGTTATGAGTCAAATCCTCGGTGCGTCTCATTATTATAAAATTCTGGGGCTTTCATCTGGCGCTTCACTCCATGCCGTTAAAAAAGCTTATCGCAGTTTGGTGAAGGAATGGCATCCAGACAGATTTCATGGCAATATCAAGCTTTACAAAAAGTGTGAAGAAAAACTCAAGCAAGTTAATGGAGCACACGATTGGTTAGAATCACATCTTTCAGGTAATAATTATAATTCCACGTCAGCAGAAACGACTGGATACGCATACGAACAAGCTGAACAAGATAGGCGAGAAGCAGAAGCATGGGCTAGGGAAGATGCTAGAGCTAGAGCCGAAGAGGAAGCCAGAGCACGAGAGGAAGCGCGTGTAAAAGCAGAAGCAAAAGAAAAAAAGAAAAAGCGGGCTGAAGAGCGAGCCTTTGCCAAAAAACAAAACGAAGCAGCAATAAAAACATTTAAGAGATTTCGCCGACTCGCACGCCAAGGAATTGTAGAAGTTCAATTTCGCCTCGCAATGATGTATCGGGATGGAATCGGATGCGCCCGCAATCAAAAGGAAGCTGCAAAATGGTTAAAAAAAGCCGCCTCAAATGGCGATCCGAAGGCATCACTGTATTTTGGTTTTGCTTTTGCGTGGGGCATTGGCGTTGATGCGAATATTGTAAAAGCAGTGGAAATGTTTCAGATTGCCGCTAAAAAAGGAATTGCTGAAGCACAATTCCAACTGGGGCTTTTACATTACTTCGGCTTTGGCGTTGAGCAGAATTATGAGCAAGCAGTTAGCTTTTGCCGTGAAGTGATGGAACAAGGTTATGAAATAATCCAAGAAGAACGCCATGATGTTTGCGGGCATCTTGGAAGGAAAATTCCAAAAAGATATTTCAAACATCGCAAGTGGTATCTGTTAGCTATTAAACGTGAATCTGTAAAAACTGGTTAGCACCAATTTTAATTTATGAGCGAAGAAATTTTCGACATCGTCAATGAGCGCGACGAGGTGGTCGGGCAGAACACGCGGCGCGAGGTTCATGCGCGCGGGTTGTGGCATCGCGCGGTGCATGTGCTGGTGTTCAATGCGCGCGGCGAGGTGTTTCTCCAGAAGCGCTCGATGAAAAAGGACATCGCAGCCGGCATGTGGGATTCGTCGGCGTCCGGCCATCTGAACAGCGGCGAGGATTACGACGCGTGCGCGGTGCGCGAGGTGCGCGAGGAGATCGGCCTGCGCTTGTCGCAGCCGCCGCAGCGGCTGTTCAAAATTGATGCGTGCAAGGAGACGGGCTGGGAATTCTGCTGGATTTACCGCTGCGAAAGCGAAGGGCCGTTCGTCTTGCATCCCGATGAAATCGAGTCAGGCGATTGGTTCGCGCCGGACGCGGTGACGAAGTGGGTGGAGGAGAAGCCGCAGGATTTCGCGAGCGCGTTTGTTTTGATTTGGAAAATGCTTTTAACCACGGATAAACACGGATAATAGCCAAAACCGGCGCGGAAGAAAATCAATTCCATTTTTGGAAAGGCCGGTGATAAGGTTTGAAGAACAAACGGGCTTGCATGAAGCGGCAAAAAAAACATCCGGTTCAAAATTCCGCCGCCAAGCGGATGGTTCCGCCGCTCACCAGCCAGCCAGCCATCTCCGCCGCACATCCGCCGGCAAACGGGGGTGTGGACTTTCCATTTTCTCCGCGCGTCCAGGGCTGGCTGTTGGGACTGCTCTTGGTAATGGCCACCATGGTTGTCTACCAGCCGGTGTGGCACGCGGGGTTCATCTGGGACGATGACGCCTACGTTGAGAACAACCTGGCGCTGCACGATTTCAACGGGTTGAAACACATCTGGTTTGACCCGCAGGCGACGCCGCAATACTACCCGCTGGTTTTCACCGCCTTCTGGCTGGAATACCACGCGTGGCAGTTGAACCCGGCGGGCTATCACGTTGTGAACGTGCTGCTGCACGCGCTGGGCGCCATCCTGCTCTGGCGCGCATTGAAACGGCTGGCCCTGCCGGGCGCGTGGCTGGCGGCGGCGATGTTCGCCTTGCATCCGGTCAACGTGGAATCGGTGGCGTGGATCACGGAACGCAAGAACGTTTTGTCGGCGGTGTTTTTTTTCGCGGCGGCGTGGGCGTATCTGCGTTTTGCCGGGGAACTGGAAAACAATAAACGCCGCTGGAACTGGTGGTTCGCGGCGCTGCTGCTGTTTGTGGGCGCGTTGTTGAGCAAGACGGTGGCGTGTTCGCTGCCGGCGGCGCTGTTGCTGGCGGGCTGGTGGAAAAAGAAGCGGCTGGAGCCGGGCGACGTGCTGCCGCTGGTTCCCTTTTTCATCGCGGGACTCGGGCTGGGGTTGCAGACGGCGTGGCTGGAAAAGCATCACGTCGGCGCGAGCGGCCCGGAATGGTCGTTCAGCTTTGCGGACCGGTGTTTGATCGCGGGCCGGGCGTTGTGGTTCTACGCCGGCAAACTCGTCTGGCCGGAGCAGCTCACATTTATTTATCCGCGCTGGCACATTGACGTTGGTATTTGGTGGCAATGGCTGTTTCCGATGGCGGCGCTGGTGGTCGTGGCGGCGCTCTGGCTGGCGCGCAAACGGACGGGGCGCGGGCCGCTGGCGGCAGTTTTATTTTTTGCGGGCACGCTGTTTCCGGCGCTGGGTTTTGTGGACGTGTATCCGATGCGCTACTCGTTTGTGGCGGATCATTTTCAGTATCTGGCGGGCATCGGAATCATCGTGCTGGCGGCGGGCGGGATGACGGTGGTGCTGCGACGGTGGCAGACCAGCAAACCGTTTCTGAAACCGATGGTCTGCGGGCTGCTGCTATTGATGTTGGGCGCGCTGACGTGGCGGCAGTGCAAAATGTATGCGGACATTGAAACGCTCTGGCGGACAACCATTGACCGGAATCCCGCCTGCTGGATGGCCCATAACAATCTGGGCGAGACCCTCGCCAACAAAGGCCGGATCGGGGAGGCGATCAGCCAATTCCAGGAAGCCCTCCGCCTCAAACCGGATGACGCCCACGCCCACAACAACCTCGGCAATGCCTTTCTCAACACAGGCCGGATTGACGAGGCGATCAGCCAATATCAGGAAGCCATCCGCCTCAAACCGGATTATGCCGAGGCCCGCTACAATCTCGGCATCGGCCTGCTCCAAACAGGACGGGTGGACGAGGCGGTGGTTCAGTTCCAAAAGGCGATCGCCATCGAGCCTGACTTCGCCAAAGCCCATTACGATCTGGGCAACGTTCTGTTTCAAAAAGGGCGGCTGGACGAGGCCGTCAGCCAATATCAGGAAGCCATCCGCCTTAAACCGGATTATGCCGAGGCTTATAACAATCTGGGGGCTGCGCTGCTTCAAAAAGGGCAAATGGATGAGGCGATTGTTCAGTTCCAGAAGGCGCTGGCCATCCAGCCCGGTTTGGTGGAAGCGCAAAACGATCTCGCCCGCAGCGCTTGGATCATGGCGACCTCGCCGGACGCCGCCGTCCGCAACGGAACCAAAGCCGTGGAACTGGCACAACAAGCCGACCGGCTTTCCGGCGGCCAGAATCCGCTGATGGCCGCCACGCTCGCGGCGGCTTATGCCGGGGCGGGCCGGTTTCCTGAAGCCATTGCCGCCGCGCAACGCGCTTTGCAATTGGCCACCGCGCAAAATAACGCCACACTGGTTGCCGCGCTTGAGGCGCAACTTAAATTGTATCAGGCTGGTTCGCCTTTTCAGGACACGGGCGCGACGCGTTGATTTATTTTCTGAATTTCATGAGTTCAAAGCGAAAGAAAAATCCACATTCGAGCAAGAGCGCCATTGCCCGGCCAAAAGCGAGGCCGTCGCAATCTGCCGGCGCGTCTTCACCGAAATTTCCGGCTCGTTCGGACAGCCGTTGGACCATTTTTTGGGTCTGCGTGTTTCTGGCGGCGGCGGTGTGGATTGTCTTCGGGCAGGCGTTGCATTTTAAGTTTATCAACTACGATGACAACGAATACGTCTATGAAAATGCCGGGATTGTTCATGGATTGAGCTGGCGTGGCCTCGGCTGGATTTTCACGCACAGCGTCTCGTCGAACTGGCATCCGCTGACGATGCTGTCGCATATGCTGGACTGCCAGTTCTACGGCGTCCTCAATGCCGGCGGCCATCATCTGACGAATGTTTTGCTGCACACGGCGTCGGTGATCCTCCTGTTTCTGGTGCTGCGGGACATGACCGGCGCGCGGTGGCGGAGCGCGTTTGTGGCGGCGGTGTTTGCGGTGCATCCGTTGCACGTGGAATCGGTGGCGTGGGTGTCGGAACGCAAGGATGTGTTGAGCGGGTTGTTTTTCATGCTGACGATTTGGGCGTATGTCCGGTATGTCCGCAAATCTTCATGGCGAAGTTATCTGCTGGTGGTGCTGGCGTTTGTTTTGGGGCTGATGTGCAAGCCGATGCTGGTGACGGTGCCGTTTGTGTTGCTGCTGCTGGATTACTGGCCGCTAAATCGAATTCGGAATTCGGAATTCGGAATTCGGAATTTCACAAGTTTGGTCCGCGAAAAAATTCCATTGCTGGGGCTGGCGGCGGTGTTTTGCGTCGTCACGATGTTGACCCAAACCGGTGCCATCAATTCGACCCAGCCGCTGTCGCAACGGCTGGCGAATGCTTTGGCGTCGTATTTCATTTACCTCGGACAGATGTTCTGGCCGGCCAGGCTGGCCGTTCACTACCCTCCGCAAGAACATGGTTTGTCGCCGGACGAAATCATCACGGCGGCGCTGGTGCTGGCGGCCATTTCTGCGGCCGCATGGGTTGCCCGGCGGAAACATCCCTGTTTGCTGGTGGGGTGGCTGTGGTATCTGGGAATGTTGGTGCCGGTGATTGGGCTGGTGCAGGTGGGCGAGCAGGCGCACGCGGACCGTTACACTTATCTGCCGCAAATCGGCTTGTATTTGATGCTGGCTTGGCTGGTTGCTGACCTGTCGGTCCGCCTGCGCCACCGTTTTGTGGCGCTGGCCGGTCTGGCTGTCATCATTCTTGCCGCCTTGATTTTCTGCGCCCGCGCCCAG
>Ga0224554_1000840_pt1 | contig 22555 bp, 13 predicted proteins | sample 714S22024metaG_FD_180666 | JGI IMG/M metagenome (GOLD analysis project Ga0224554, IMG submission 180666) | Peat soil microbial communities from Stordalen Mire, Sweden - 717 S2 20-24 | ecosystem: Environmental > Terrestrial > Soil > Wetlands > Peat | place: Sweden: Norrbotten County, Stordalen...
TGAAGCATAGTGCAGATGCTGTAGCGCGCTGAGTGCCGCCACGTGTTCGTCGAGAAGTTTTTTGTACTGCTTCTTCGACTTGCAGATGGGCTTTACATCCGTCGGCCTGTCGCTCAGCTTGAACTTCAAACCGGGATTCACACGGAAATCCTCTGAACTGATTTTGATCTTCGATCTTCCGGTCATGTAAGCCTCACTGTCTCTGTCTGTTTATTTCTGGGATTTTGTCTTCCCGGTCGCTGGATTAGCTTTCTCCCAGTCCTGAACTGTTTGAACGTCCTCACGCCCCAGCTCCTCGTAAAGTTCATGGACTCGTTTGACGAGCTGCGGCGTTACATTGGATTGCTCCTTGTCTTTGGCCTCCGGCTTTGGCTTGTCTGCCTTGTCTTCAGGCGTCGACGCAGCCTTTTCTTCAGGTTTCGGCTGATCAGCTTTAACCTCCGGCTTCGCGGCGTCAGCCTTGTCCTCAGGCTTCGCTGCGTCAGCTTTGGCCTCCGGCTTCGCGGCGTCAGCCTTGTCCTCAGGCTTCGCAGCGTCAGCTTTGTCCTCAGGCTTCGCATCATCTGCTTTGGCGTCAGGCTTTGCCTCGGCTGCTTTGTCCTCAGGCTTCGCGGCATCAGCTTTGGCCTCAGGCTTTGCGGCGTCGGCTTTGGCCTCAGGCTTCGCGGCGTCAGCTTTGTCCTCAGGCTTCGCATCATCTGCTTTGGCGTCAGGCTTTGCCTCGGCTGCTTTGTCCTCAGGCTTCGCGGCGTCGGCTTTGGCCTCAGGCTTCGCTGCGTCAGCTTTGGCGTCAGGCTTTGCCTCGGCTGCTTTGTCCTCAGGCTTCGCGGCGTCTGCTTTGGCCTCAGGCTTCGCTGCGTCGGCTTTGTCCTCCGGCTTCGGCTCGTCTGCCTTGGCCTCAGGCTTCGCGGCGTCTGCTTTGTCTTCCGGCTTCGCGGCGTCAGCCTTGGCCTCAGGCTTCGCTGCGTCCGCTTTGTCCTCCGGCTTTGCCTCGTCGGCCTTGACATGGTCCAAGACCCGGTAGGCTAGAAGTTTGATGCGGTCGGTGAACAGCGCCCAGAGAATCGCATATCCCCAGACAAGGCCAGCGTACGTCCAACCCAACGGCGTCATGAACAAGCCATAGACCGCGATAAGAGTTGCAACGATCTGTGTGCCGAGCACCGCAATCCAAAGGACCTTGGCCGGCTTGATCGTCCAGAAAGGCCCGCGCGTGCGCGTCAGGAAGATCGTGAGATGGCCGGCCACCGAAAGCTTGAGATACATCAGGGTCTGAACGTGTGCGCGGTCGAGATGGAAGACGCGTTCGCCGAGCCAGAACAAAAGGAACGCAGCGATGACCCCGTTGACTCCCAGCACTGTCGAGACGCCCAGCACGCGCCGCATGTTCCACGCCTCGGGCTTGTTGCTGTACAGGACGTTGTCGTATGCGATCGATAGAATAGCTCCATCGTTGAGCAAGGCAATCATTACGATCATCACTGCAGTCACGGGGTAGAAGTTGAAGACCAGGATGGCCACCGTCATGAACAGCACTACGCGCAGCGTCTCCGCGATGCGATACATGGCGTAACTGTTCATGCGCTGGAATATCTTGCGGCTCTCTTTAATGGCCTCGATGATGACCGAGAGTCCTGGCGCGAGTAAGACGATGGACGCCGCCGCACGTGCTGCGTCGGTTGCGCCCGAGACTGCGATGCCGCAGTCCGCCTTCTTCAGTGCAGGCGCATCGTTCACGCCGTCTCCGGTCATACCGACGATGTGACCGCTCTTCTGGAGGGCTTCAATGATGAAGTACTTGTGTTCGGGAAAGACTTCGGCGAAGCCATCCGCTTTTTCGATTGCATCGATGATCTTGGGGCCGGGCTGCTGCTTAGTGTCGCCCAGGGTGCTGGCATCGACGATGTTGGTCCCCAGGCCGAGTTGCTTGCTGGTCTCGCGCGCGATGGCGGTCTGATCGCCCGTGACCATCTTGACGTTTAGCCCCATCTGCATGGCGCTTGCGATGGTTGCCTTGGCCTGCTCACGCGGCGGATCGAACATCGGGATGACGCCGGCAAACTGCCAGTTCCCCTCCTGGTCAGCGCGGCAGACACCAAGTGAGCGGAAGCCGCGCCCGGCAAATTCATTCACGGCCTTTTCGACTTCGGGCTTCACTGCATCGACATTTTTCGACATCTGCAGAATGACCTGCGGCGCGCCCTTGGCAACGAAGAACTGCTTGCCGTCACCACCCTTTACGGTTGCTTCAGTGCGCTTATGCACCGGGTCGAAGGGCTGGAAATGAAGCACCTGGAATGCCTTCAACGCATTCGCATCCTTTACCCCGCCAATCACCGCGAGATCAATCGTGTCTTTGTCTTCGGCGCGCGACGCGAGCGCCGCCCACAGAATCACCTGATCGGCGGGGATGTTGTTCACTGTAAACGGATCGCCCAGAGTCAACTTGTTCTGGGTCAGTGTTCCTGTCTTGTCGGAGCAGAGAACGTCGACGCCAGCCAACTCCTCGATTGCCGAAAGCCGGGTAACGATTGCCTTGCTCTTCGCCAGCAGACGCGCACCGACCGCCATCGTTACAGAGAGCACCGTCGGCATCGCGACTGGAATCGACGCAACCAGCAGAACGAGGCAGAACTCCAGCGTGTCGAGGACGGGATTATGGCGAAGCAGTGAGACTGTGAGTATCCCCGCGACCAAAACCACGGCGAGAACAATCAGGTAGTCGCCAATCTTGAGCACGGCCTTCTGGAAGTGGCTCACCGTGTGGGCCTGCTGAACCAGTTCCGCTGTCTTGCCAAAATAAGTGCGCGGGCCCGTCGCATAAACCATTGCGTCGATCTCACCCTGGCGCACAATCGAGCCGGAGAAGACGGCCTCGCCCGGCTTGCGCGTGACTGGCAGCGACTCACCGGTCAGGGCAGACTGATCGACCTCGACGGGATCGCCATCCAACAGCCGAGCGTCTGCCGGAACAATGTTACCCAGCTTCAGACGAATGACATCGCCGGCGACCAGTTCACTCGCCTTTGGTGTGGCCCATTTGCCGTCGCGCAGGACCGTCGCGTCGTTCGCCAGCTTTGCCTTGAGCGCCGCAATCTCATTGCCCGCCTGATGCTCTTCCCAGAACGCAACGATGGCATTTGAGAAGAGAAGCGCCAGGATGACGAAGAAGTCCAACCAGTGCCGCACGACCCCCGACAGAATAACGGCCACCTCAATCATCCACGGGATGGGCCCCCAGAAATAAGTCAAGAACTTCAGAAACGCATTGGTCTTCTCAACCTTGAGTGCATTGGGGCCGTCCTGTGTCAGCCGCTTCGCGGCCTCGGCCTGAGTCAGGCCTTTAGCAGAAGACTGTAGCTTGGCCTGCAGATCGGCCATCGGGATCGCCTTCAAGTCGTCCTTCGAGGTTGGCTTTGCGCCGGGCTTTAGATCTTCCTTGGCATCAGCCTTCGGTTTGCCATTTGCGTCGGGCTTTGCATCGTCTTTTGAGCCGCCCTTGGCTTGGGGTTGTTCTGTAGTGTTGGACTTCTCTGTAGTCGGACTCACGGTGTGTGCTCCTGGTCGATGGCATGAGTGAGTTTCATTGGAGTGGCGATGAGCCTGAGTGGCACAGTCACGCAGCGAGCGCGTTCACCCACCAGGATTGGCAAGTGCCCCTCCTGAGATGAGATTCCTTAGCCAATCCAAAGTTTGCCCAGACCGGAAAAACTCTATGTGAGAGCTGCATTCAAACGCACGCGTACTGCAAGGATAGGCGCATGGCGGAATGAATACATATGCATCGCGATGGAAGTAGCCGCCCGGTTCAATATCTGCATCCAACCTCAGTGTAGGGTTGGCAGGCCATCATCGGATACCCGGCACAGCTCCTATACCGTCCATGAGTCTCCTGTGTTGGTATAGCAGGCCGCGTTCTGCGCCATATCCGCCGCGCACTCATCGCACCGCGTGCTCGCGGTGGACCATTCAGCCGCTCGAATTCATACGAGGTTTTCCCAGTGAAAAAGAATAGTTCCTTTCCCGCTTTGATCTTCATCGTCATTCTAGCGGTTGGTGTTGCAGTCGCCTTCGCCTTACATGCTGCTTCGATGGATTTGCTTGCAGCCTGTGTTCTGGCTTGCGCCCTTCTTGTTGCATGGTTCATCTCGGCGGGCATTCAGGTTGCGGACCAATGGAGCAGAGCGGTTGTACTGCGACTGGGAAAGTTTCGTTCTCTCCAAGGCCCTGGCCTCTTCCTTATCATCCCGCTCATCGACACGATTCCTTATTGGATCGACACACGCGTTCTCACCAGCTCGTTCAAGGCGGAGAAGACTCTGACCAAAGACACAGTGCCCGTCGACGTGGATGCGGTGCTGTTCTGGAAGATTATCGATCCGCAAAAGGCCGCGCTTGCCGTTGCCGACTATCAGGCCGCGATCGGCTGGGCGTCTCAGACGGCCCTGCGAGACGTAATCGGCAAGACAATGCTCTCCGACATGCTGGAAGGCAGGGACAAGATCAGCGATGTGCTTCAGAAGATCATCGACGTTCGCACCGAACCGTGGGGCATCAACGTCATCTCGGTCGAGGTGAAGGACGTTCTGATTCCGTCATCGCTCGAGGATGCAATGTCCATGCAGGCACAGGCCGAGAGGGAGAGGCAGGCCCGTGTCATCCTTGGTGATTCAGAGCGTCAGGTCGCGGAGAAGTTCGGCGAGGCAGCGAAGACCTATGCCAATAACCCCGTGGCTCTTCACCTGCGGGCCATGAACATGCTCTATGAAGGCCTAAAGCAAAACTCAACCATCGTCATCGTTCCAAGTTCCGCTGTCGAAACGATGCAGCTCGGCGGCATTGCCGGATTGACAGCGCTGACCATGGGCCTCGGCAAAGAAAAAATCCCGCAGCAGACCATCAACGAAGCGGATAGTACGCCAACAGACTTGAGCGTTCCCCAACCGTGATGCCGGGCATTCCTTCTCCCGCTAGGACGGCGCAGGGATCAGTGTAGGTGTAACAGTTTCCTTGCGCGGCCCTTCCAGACAGCAAGGACCCAGACTATGACATGCTCGGGCAGCACAGGTGCATCGGCGTCAGCGGAAGAGTGGCGTGTTCTCTGATTGGCTGCTTTTTGTCAGGACCACCTTGAGCACATGTTCTCTATCTATAAAGTTTCAATAGGTTGTCCATTCGATCCAGATCGGAGAAACTGGTTGTGTCAAGCAAACGGCGAACTTCGATGGTATGCCCCAGGAACCAGCAGCCGCTGTCTTCTCAGTTGTCACCAAATCGCCGAGTATCAAGCCGAGGAAGCGACGTCGCCCCGGAATGCAGGCGATAGTCCCCGGTCATGTGTCAGCATCAGTACAGGAACAAGGAGGCAATATGTGCTGCTGCTCTGAACCGAACAAGGACGCGAAAGATTCCACTACGGCGACGGCGGTTGAGCCGACGAAGCCGCTCGCAACCGACCCGGTTTGCGGCATGACGGTTGATCCTGCGAAGGCACCTTCCGTGGAGCACGAGGGAGCGAAAGTCTATTTCTGTTGCCAGGGATGCGCTGCGAAGTTTCGCGCGGATCCGGACAAGTATCTCTTGCCGAAACAGGCTGTCCCCTTAATCCAGCTGACTACCAAGAACGACGCGAAGGCCGACTACACCTGCCCGATGCACCCCGAGGTACACAATGCAGGGCCGGGCAGTTGTCCAAAATGCGGCATGGCGCTGGAGCCAGCAACCATTGAGGCTCCCGCGTCGCGCACGGAGTACACCTGCCCGATGCATTCCGAGATTGTGCGCGACGCGCCGGGCTCCTGCCCCATCTGCGGAATGGCGCTTGAGCCACGCACTGTCTCTGTTGACGACGAGAATCCCGAACTCGTCTCCATGACGCGGCGCTTCTGGATCGGGGTGGCGCTTACGCTTCCACTGCTCGCGGTCATGGTTTCAGATATCCTGCCCAATCATCCGATTCAACATCTGCTGTCCGGAGCGTTGCTCGGCTGGATCGAATTTGCGCTTGCAACCCCCGTAGTCCTCTGGGGAGGCTGGCCATTCTTCGAGCGGGGCTGGCAGTCGGTCGTGCATCGCAGCCCCAACATGTTCACGCTGATTGCGATCGGTTCCGGCTCCGCTTATCTCTACAGTGTCGCCGCCGTCGTTGCGCCGGGGATCTTTCCCGCAGCCTTTCGCGATATGTCGGGCAATCTTGGCCTCTACTTTGAGGCTGCCGCGGTCATCACAGTCCTGGTTCTCCTCGGTCAGGTACTGGAGCTGAAGGCCCGAAGCCAGACGAGCGGCGCGATCAAGGCGCTGCTGGGACTGGCTCCCAAGACCGCGCGGCGCATCGCGGCAGACGGAACCGAGAGCGATGTCGATCTGAGCGCGATTCAGGTGGGCGACAAGCTTCGTGTCCGTCCAGGTGAAAAGATTCCGACAGATGGCGTTGTGACCGAAGGGCGCAGTTCGGTCGATGAGTCCATGGTCAGCGGCGAACCCATTCCGGTTGAGAAGACGGTCGATGCCAAGGTAGTCGGCGGCACCATCAATGGGACTGGAAGCTTCGTGATGAAGGCCGAGCGTGTCGGCGCGGACACGCTGTTGGCGCAGATCGTGAAAATGGTGAGTGAGGCCCAGCGGTCTCGTGCTCCGATCCAACGGCTGGCTGATAAGGTCGCTTCTTACTTCGTTCCGGCGGTTCTGGCGTCCTCTGTCATCACATTTGTTGTCTGGGCCATCTTCGGTCCTCCGCCAGCGTATGCGCACGCTCTGATCAACGCGGTCGCGGTCCTCATCATCGCCTGCCCGTGCGCACTGGGGCTGGCAACGCCCATGGCAATTATGGTGGGAACGGGACGCGGTGCTACTGAAGGAATTCTGATCCGAAACGCCGAGGCGTTGGAGACGTTCGAGAAGGTGAACACCCTGGTCGTGGACAAGACCGGCACACTCACCGAAGGCAAGCCGCGTCTCACGTCGGTAATTCCTGCGGAAGGTTTCGACGAGACACAACTCCTCCAGATGGTTGCCAGTCTCGAAAAGGCAAGTGAACATCCGCTTGCGGCGGCCATCCTGGCCGCTGCGAAGGAGAAGGCGATTGAGTTAGTCGCCGTGACCGATTTTCAGTCCATCACAGGAAAAGGCGTCATCGGCCAATTGCAATCGAAGCATGTCGGCATCGGCAACGCCGCCCTGATGGCGGACCTTGGCGCAACTTCTGACGTGCTGAACGACAAAGCCGGTGCGCTACAAAATGAGGGGCAGACCGTAATGTTTATTGCGTCGGACGGGAAGTTCGCCGGGCTGATCGCCGTCGCCGACCCAATCAAAGACACGACCCTCGACGCCATTCAGCAGTTGAAGAAGGAAGGCATTCGCGTCCTGATGATAACCGGGGACAACCACACGACGGCTGCCGCCGTCGCTGCGAAGCTGGGCATCGATTTCGAGGCTGACGTGCTGCCGGAGAAGAAGGCAGAGGTAGTCAAGAAGCTGCAGGCAGAGGGCGCGATCGTAGCCATGGCTGGGGACGGCGTGAACGATGCTCCGGCGCTCGCCCAGGCCAATGTGGGAATCGCCATGGGAACCGGAACGGATGTGGCGATGAAGACCGGCGGTATCACTCTGGTGAAGGGTGATCTGCGCGGAATCGTCAAAGCACGCCGCCTCAGTCAGCGCACTATGTCCAACATTCGCGAAAACCTCTTCTTTGCATTCTTCTACAACGCGCTTGGTATACCGTTGGCGGCTGGAGTTCTGTATCCATTTATCGGATTGCTGCTGAATCCGATGATCGCCGCTGCCGCCATGAGCTTCAGTTCCGTCTCGGTGATCGGCAATGCTCTGAGACTGCGCTCGACGAAACTTTGAGCTGCTGCTGGCAGGTGATCTTCTTCCCGTAAGTGTGAATACGGTTTAATCCGCCGTCCTGAGCAATAACGACCGGACTTGTTCATCCCTTAAGTATCCCCGCATGAAAATCTACCCTTTCACGATCAGAGAGCTATGAGCGAAATCCCTAGTGTTTATAGGGGTTTGAAGTGGTGGCCCGGGGCAGAGTCCAACTGCCGACCTTCGCGTTAGGAGTGCGATTTCAGGGGGCTAGGCACTGCAACATACTGCCACTCGATGCGCATAATATCCCTATGAATACAGGGATTTCGCAATTCACTTGAAGACGAAGTGTCGCAGTGAGTTGCAGGAATAACATCTCGCATGTGACCCATTGGGTCACATCGCTGGTGGTAGAGTGGTTCGATGGCAAAGAAGGCAGCACCGGTTGAGGGCGTATACGAGCGGGTAGTCGGCAGTGGTCTGTGGTACGCCAGGTATTGGAAGGATGGGAAGAAGGTCCGGAAGTCATTCGGCCGCAATCGGGCTGTGGCCGTTGCCTATCTGGAGAAGGTACGCACACTGAAGCGGAGTGGTGAGGGACTGGTCCCGACCACGGCGAAGCAATCGGTCCTCACTTACAAGGAGATGGAGTCGACGAGCCAGCATGGAGCTCACCTCGGCGAGTTCTGTGACGGACTACTCCAGCAGATCAAGAATCGGCCGCGGGAGTACAAGGATCAGCTCAACCCGCCACACCGAATCGGAGTGATCAAGACGGCGTTCGGATCGCGGCCGGCTGCCAGCATCAAGGTAAGCGAGATCTCGGACTGGTTCCGTGTATTGCCGGTCGCAGGCGCAACGCAGAACCGGTACAGGGCCGTGTTCAGCGCCATCTATAACTATGGGGTCCAGAGAGACCTCATCCAGAACAACCCAGTCCGCGCCACTGAGCCGGTGCCAGTCGAGAACGGCGTGATTCGGTACCTACTGCCATCGAAAGAAGCCAGGATCAGAAAGGTTCTCCAGGACGACGTCGATGCGTGCGGTCCGCGTAACGAGCAGCTCCGCAAGCACATGATCCACCGGCAATGTGAGTTCGATGTGGCCCTCTACTCTGGGATGCGGGAAGGTGAGCAGTACGATCTGGTCTGGGAGGACGTCAAGTACGAGATCAAGGAGTGCACAGCTCGGGACACCAAGAATGGAACCTCCAGGCAGGTTCACCTCACCAAGAAAGTGGTGAAGGCACTCCACACGTTGGAGGCGCTGAGACTGGGGCGGAAGCGTAGAGCGATCGACATGCCGAATCCGTCGGCGCCTGACGTCGTCTTCGCTATCCGTGACAACAAGAACTGGTGGGCGCAGGCGAAGCGGAGAGCGAAGGTCTACCACTTCCGCTGGCACGATCTGAGGCACACGTTCTGCTCTAGATTGGCCCAGGGAGGGGTTAGTCTGAAGGTCATCCAGGAACTCGCCGGCCACAAGACGATCCAGATGAGCGCCAGATACGCGCACCTGGATAAGACTTCGGGCCTGAAGGGACTGGCCATCCTCGACCAGGATGAATAGCAGGGGAATTGCATTTGGAATTTTCCCAGCCCACGAATCAGCCAATAAGGCTTGCGCTTGTCCGCTTCCGGCAGTAACTCGCCATGCTGAAGCTGTTTTCGATCACGTAAGCTCCCGCACAACCGTCGAAATTTGTACATCACCAGCCATCTGGGGGCTAATAAGTTTCCAAATGTGATTCCCTCGGGGAAATATGTCTCTTGCCAAACCCTGCAAAAGGTTCCTCACTTGGCACCTAATTCCAAATGCAATTCCCCTGCCTTCACCGGCCCCGCGCGCATCTTCGAGAGCCAGGACTCCGCCGTCGAGGCCATCTCTGCCACGGACGAGAAGCTGAACGCCGGAGCCAGTCTCTACGAAGGCAAGTGCGAATTCTGCCACGGCACCGCAGACGAGCCCTCCGCCGTGGGCCGGTCGCTCTATCCGCGCGCGCCGCAGTTTTGGGTTACGCATAAAAACGGCGAAATGGACGTGGCCGACGACCCGGTCGGCGAGACCTACTGGAAGGTCAAGAACGGCATACGCCTCTCCGGAATGCCCGCCTATGCCAAGTCGCTCTCCGAGACCCAGCTCTGGCAGGTCAGCCTTCCGCTCTCCATGGCCGACAAGCCGCTTCCCGCCGAAGCCTCCAAAACCGTCGGGCGGTAGCAGAATCCTTTTGTCTTATTCCGGGCGTAGCGTCTACGGCTGCGCGTTGGGCTTGATCGGAGCGGAGCGCCGCGGTGTGGTCTCCACAATGATCCGAGTGTCCTTGGCAAAGGTAATCTTTTGCCCGCGTGCGAGCCAGCGATCGTAGATGGAGCGCGCGGCACCCCAGTAGCCAATCCCCGCTGCCGCATACGGCGAACCTCCGGCCAGTCCCACCACCGTGCCCACCAGTCCCAACCCAGCGGCCCCGCCGATCCCGTTCCTGCCGGTCTGGCCACTGGCACCGGCGCGGCCGCGGTCCTGATCCAGCGGACGGCTGGCCAGCATCGCGAGGAGAAACGGGACGCTGATCTTGTCCTGCGGCTTCGATTGCGCCTGGCCCTCGGAGTTGAGCGCGACTGCCTCTGTCGAGTCGGCTCCGGTCAGTCGCGTCTCCACGCTCTGGGTCTCTGCGTTGGGAAGCATGAGTTGACTGAAGCTGAAGCTCAGTACGCCGGTGCGGCCAAAACGCCGCGCAGGCTTTGCCCGGGTCACGGCTCCAACCAGAGTTGCGCCTTGCGGCACCGCGAGTGAGTGGTCGGGATTGTAGATGGGTTCGGCGACGACGGCTTGGATGGCCTGGCCTTTGCTGGAGCTCTCCGAGCTGAGAGAACCGGTCAGGTTCGCCTGCACAATCCATGCGCCGTTGTCGTTGGCCGCCGCGGCGGGCGCCGCGCGCTCCTCCCATAGCCGGGGTTTGCGTGCCGCAGGCCGCTCGGCGGCGGGAGGCGGAGCGGGTTGCGCGGGCAGATCGACGGAGGCGGTTGTCTCGACGATCCACGAGGTCCCCTTCTCGATCCGCTGCGGGTGGTACGGAAGCCGTCCGTAGACAAACTGTAGCAGCCGGTCGCCCTTCCCGGGCGCGGTATAGATCGCGATGTCGCTGCGTACTACGCTGAGCCCCGCTTCGATCCGCCGGTGCACGAAGCCTCCCTTCGCTGCCGGCGGAGCGACTGCGCGGTAGATCGGCGCCCCGTTGGCCGCGCTGCCGGAGGCGAAGCGAACAGAGCTGCCGTCGGCTAAAACGATCTGGATGAAGTGGACCTCCGGAGTGTGGAACGGCGTGAAGTCCCCTCCCAGAACTGCCCTCACCCGGCGGCCGTGGTTGGAGCGAAGTGCGACAACCTCGCCACTGACAACTGTGCCTTCGGCAAGCAGCAGCCTGTTGTCGGCGTAAATGGGGTAGAGCAGGTGGCCGAGGATGGGTTCACCGGCGCGCATGGGGTAATTCTGCTTGATCGTGACAGTCAGCGGCGTTCCTGCGGGGACCGTGCCAGGTCCGGTCTGGCACAGCAACCTGGCCGGCAGCAGGGCGAGCGCGAAGAGGAGGGCGCGGCAAAGGTTCATTCTCATTGGTGTTAGACGCAGCAGGCCACGCTCCGATGCAGACCGGTGAGACAGCAACACCGTGGCCCTGCGCCACGGCGTCGCTGGTTGTTGGATCTCTGCTGAAAGTCTATCTCAGTTCGGCCAGGCTCTTCACGCCGTACTTGAGGAACCACGAGCTGGCCGCCTCCAGCGCCAGGTTGACGTTCTTGATGTTCTACACGCCGGTCGTCTCCAGCCACTCGTGGAAGGCCTGCTCGCCCTGCTTGGCGAAGATGGGGATACCGTTTAAAGCATCTGCTCGAGTATCTCGCAGCGTTAAGGTAGCCGTGAACACACTCGCGGGGAAGGAGCAGCTTCACTTATTCAACAAGTCCGTGTAGCGGGGTCGAATTCTCGTATGGTAGACACACCAGAGTTCGAATCTGCGACTTCCACCGCGTGAAGGTTTTATTACTTTTTTTCAACGACTTACAAGTAGTGTTAACACTGCATAAAGCCATCTAGGGAACGCTAGGTAGTTGCTATTGTCCCCAGATTGTCCCCAGATTTGCACGCCTCACTAACCAGCGGACGGATTGGCTTCCACCGCTCTTCGAAATCCTACTCATTAGAATGTCTCGCAGAGTTTTCACGGACTGACCGTAAACGGGCCTGCTATCTTCCTAGCGTCGCCCAAGCTTCCGACAATTCCTTCGCCTGGTCCAGCACCGTCTCCGTAGCTTGCTCTTGCCCATCGGGCGGATACTTCCACTTCTTCAGGATCGTCTTCACCATCAGTCGCAGCTTTGCCCGGACAGACTCGCGCACATACCAGTCAACCGAATTGCTGGCCCTCAGCTTAGCCGTCAGCTCCACGGCGATCTTGCGAAGCGTCACATCCCCCAGCTCCCGGACGGATGCCTCATTCGCTGCCAGAGCGTCATAGAATGCCATTTCGTCAGCGGTAAGCCCAACCTGCTCTCCCCTGTTCGCCGCCGCCTGAAACTGCTTTGCCATTGCAATCAGTTCTTCGATCACCTGTGCTGTCTCAATCGCGCGGTTCCGGTAGCGCGTCAGCGCCTCCTGTAGAAGATCAGAGAACTTGCGGCTCTGGATAATGTTGGTGGCAAACCGGCTCTTGATCTGGCCCTTCAGCAACCGCTCCAATACCTCCACGGCGAGGTTCCTCTCCTTCAGCTTGCGAACGTCTTCAAGGAACTCGTCCGAGAGTATCCCCACATCAGGCCGTTCCAGGCCCGCCGCACCGAATATGTCCATCACGTCAGCCGAGACGACCGCACCGGAGATGATCTGTCGAAGCGCATGTTCTTTTGCATCGTCGCTCAGAGCCTTCGACGGGTCTCTTTTGGTCAGGATCGTGCGGACGGCCTGGAAGAATGCAATCTCATCCCGGTACTTTGCCGCACCGGGCAACGTGCAGCACAGCGCGAACGCCTGCGTCATCCGCAGCACACAATCGGCGAATCTCTTCTTACCATCCTCCAAACCGAGAATGTGGTCCGCCGCCGCCCGCATCGGCTTCAGGGCATTCACACGGAAGCCGCTATAGTCGAGGCCGTGCAGCATTCCCCAGGCGACCTCCATCTCCTCTTCGAGCCTCAGCAACATCTCTTCAGCCGGAACAGTTGGCCTTCCTTGTCCCTTGCTCTGCGTGTATTCCCTCAACGCTTGCTTCAGCTCATTGGCGATCCCGATGTAGTCCACTACCAAACCGCCCGGCTTGTCTCCGAAGACGCGATTCACCCTCGCAATGGCTTGCATGAGGGTATGGTTCTTCATTGGCTTGTCTACATACATCGTGGTCAGGCATGGCACGTCAAAGCCTGTCAGCCACATATCGCGGACGATTACGATCTTCAGCGGATCGTCTGCTTTCTTGAATCGCTTTTCCAGCCGTTTCTTCACCTTCGCGCTGTAGACGTGCGGGCGTAGTATCTCCCGGTCTGAAGCCGATCCGGTCATCACTACCTTGATTGCGCCCTTTTCCGAGTCCGGGTCGTGCCACTCCGGCCTCAGCTTCACAATTTCGGCATACAGCAGCGCGCAAACTTCACGGCTCATGCAGACGATCATCGCCTTGCCGCGCATGGCTCCATCGCGAGTCTCATAGTGATGCACAAGGTCTGCCGCCACTGTCTCCAGACGCGGTGAAGTCTTCACCAGCGTCTCCAACGCAGCCCAGCGGATTTTGGTACGCGCCCGCGTATCCTCTTCCTGGTCCTCCGTCAGCGCGTCGATCTCTTCATCCAGAGCTGCCGCCACTTCATCCGCGAGTTGCAGCTTCACCAGCCGCGACTCGTAATAGATAGGAACGGTCGCCTTGTCCTTCATCGCCTGTTCTATGTCGTAGATGTCCACATAGTCGCCGAAGACCGCGCGGGTGTCTTTGTCCTTGGAAGCAATCGGCGTCCCCGTGAACGCGACGAACGTGGCATTCGGCAGAGCGTCCCGAAGATACTTCGCATAGCCGTAGACTGTCTCGCCTTCCTTCGTGATTCGCGCCTTCAGGCCGTACTGTGTACGGTGCGCCTCATCGCACAGCACCACCACATTGTCGCGCTCCGTCAGCGTGGGGAACGTGTCCTCATCCTCGCCCGGTACAAACTTCTGAATGGTTGTGAAGATGATGCCGCCCGATGGGCGATCATTCAGGTGCTCCCGCAGTGCCGTCCGGCTCTCAGCCTGAATCGGCTTCTCGCCCAGCACCTCCGCCGCCATGTCGAACGTCCCGTGCAGTTGCCCGTCCAGATCATTGCGATCCGTTATCACCACCAGCGTCGGATTCTTCATCTGCGGGTGCGTCATCAGCTTGCCCGCCAGACAGGTCATCTCCAGGCTCTTGCCTGCACCCTGTGTATGCCATACGACTCCGCCCTTGCCGCTGCCGCCGGGTGCCGATACCTCCAACACCCGCTCCACCACCGCCCGGACAGCATGGAACTGGTGGTATGCCGCGATCTTCTTTGTCAGGCCGCCGTCATCCTCAAAGACGATGAAGTGGCGGACGTAGTCCAGCAGATGCTCTTTGTTGAAGACGCCCCGCACCAGCGTCTCAAGCTCGCCGAACTGGCCCAGCGGGTCCTTCTCTTTGCCGTCGATGGTGCGCCACGCCATGAACCGCTCTTCATTCGCGGAGAGTGACCCCATCCGCGCATAGATGCCGTCGGACGCCACCAGCACCTCATTGGTGCGGAACAGCTCCGGTATCTCTTCCTTGTAGGTCTGGAGCTGCCGGTATGCCGCCCAAACGTCCGCGTCCTCCGTGGCCGGATTCTTCAGCTCAATCACGGCCACCGGCATCCCATTCAGAAAGACCACCGCATCCGGTCTGCGCTCCCGATTGCCGCTCATGGTTGCGCCGATCACAGTGAACTGATTGACCACCAGCCAATCGTTTTTGTCTGGGTCGGTGAAGTCTGCCAACCGGACGCGTCCGCCCTGCGTCTCGCCGTCCTTCTGCCAGAACACCTGCACACCCTTGGTAAGGCGCTGTTGAAACTCTCGATTGCCGGTCAGCAGTCCAGGTGTTCCGGTGCCTTGCATCACGTCCACTGCATCGGCGATTGCCGCCGCTGGCAACTCAGGATTCAGCCGGTGCAACGCATCGCGTAGACGGCCTTCGAGCAGGACGTGTTTGTAGCTTCGCCGCTCCGGTCGCGAGCCATCGGGAGCAAGCTCCGGCCCGAAGACAACCTCATAGCCGAGGTCTTCAAACCAGCCCAGCATCTCCTCTTCCACGTCGCTCTCGTAGATGCTCATAGGACGGCCTCCACCATCTTCTCCGCCTCTGCCACTCGCAGCTTGCCGGAAATCAGGCGTGGCAAGAGGGTGTCGCGGAGGTTTGCAAGAGTCGTTGTAATTGGATCGTATAGTTTGGCTGTAAACGGTTCGATTAGCTCTGTATATGCCCTCAAGACATCCGGGACAGGCAAGCAAACTGTCTTCGTTGCCAACAGAGATTTTTCATTAAGGTTCGGAACGGACGTCCCATTGATGAAGTCTTTGATCTCTCCGGTCTGATGCATTGTTGCCAAGATACGATCCAGATAGACTGCGTGGTACTTGTCCAAGCATCTTAACCGCTTCACGAAATTTGAATATACAACGGGTCTCTTATAAAGCTCTTCAAACAGTCGCAGGGCATGTAAGGGTCGGCCCACTGGTCCCGCACCGGACCCTCCAACAAGAACTTCATCGTCGGACAATCGTCTCCGCTCCAACGCAGATGGTTTGACCCAACGAATAGGTGCGGCATTTGCCCTGCCAGTAGATCGCAGGTGTTCTAAATCAACCCCCCGAAGGCACACTGCTTCAATCAAATTCGTATGCTCTTGAGAGTCAAATCCCCAGATGCCACCGATTGTCACTGTCGCAATCGCATCGAGCCGCCGCAAATTCCAGCCTTTCGGAATGAGTCCGATGGGAGATTCACCAAACTCGCTGGGGAAGAGAGCGGCTGTGTCAGCATTCATGCCCTCCGGCTCGTGTCCCTCCGCCTTCGCCCGCACCGGATCAAAGTCCACAAACCATGATTTGAAGATCGTCCGCGCGATGGTCTCACACGTCTTGTTGCTTGCCGATAGTAGGTCTATACGGTCGTCCAATGCTCCGAGAATTTCCCCAATTGCGTGCTGCTGTGGAATCGGGGGAACGGCCATCGGAAAATCGCCAAATTCAGTAAGAAGAATTCTCGTAACCGTGCTGCCTTGCTTGGTCCTACTGCGGATAACGTCTTGAAACTGCGGTGACAAGAAAGCGTAAAGAATAAACCGAGGGTCCGCCTTCTCGCGATTCAATCTCATCAGTGCCATGCGTCGTCCTAAGCAACAGCGAAGGCCACCTGGAATTAACGCAGCCTCGCCTAGCCTCGTCTCGTAAGAAAACACCAAGTCATCTTCAGTAGGAACAACGCGCCTGGTCCACCGAGGAAAGTCCTCCTCCGAGAGATGGTCAGACTGTGAAAGATCAAGCCTTCCACTGACGAGCGAGCTTATCCCCAAAAATACTGGGCCGCTATCTGTCCTAACTGGAGTAGCGTGTGGGCCGTCGTAAATTCCATCGCAAAGTGAGCCGATGGGGACTTCATGCCACTCAGACGCCATAACCTAGCGCCCCCAACTTCTCACGAATCGCTTTATCCAACTCCGCACCCTTGGCCATCTGTTCGGAGAGAAGTGCCGTCAGCCGCTCCATCTTCTCTGCAAAGACTTCGTCATCGTCCTCCACGGCCTCCGCGCCGACGTAGCGCCCCGGCGTCAGCACATAGCCATGCTCGCGAATCTCCTCCAGCTTGACCGAGCGGCAGAATCCCGGCTCATCCTCGTACTTCCCCGCGACCTCGCCGCTCTGCCGCCAGCGATAGGCCGTCTCTGCGATCTTCGCAACGTCGGCATCGGTAAACACACGATGCACCCGCGTCTCCAGATGTCCCAGCTTGCGCGCGTCGATAAACAGAAACTCGCCGCGCCGGTTGCGCCCGTGCGCCGTCTTGTCCCGCGTCAGGAACCAGAGGCAGGCCGGAATCTGCGTATTCAGGAAGAGCTGCGGAGGCAAGGCAACCATACACTCCACCACGTCACCCTCCACCATGCGCCGCCGAATCTCGCCCTCGCCGCTTTGGTTGGAACTCATGGACCCGTTCGCCAGCACAATGCCTGCCTGCCCGGTCGGCTTCAGGTGCCAGAGGATGTGCTGGAGCCACGCATAGTTCGCATTGCCTTGCGGCGGCGTCCCAAAGGCCCAGCGCTTGTCTCCTTCGAGCTTCGCGCTCCACCAGTCCGACACATTGAACGGCGGATTCGCCAGCACATAGTCCGCCTTCAGGTCCGGGTGCTGGTCCTGACTGAAGGTGTCTGCCGGTTCCTTGCCGAGATTGAAGCCGATACCCCGAATCGCCAGATTCATCGCTACCAGCCGCCACGTCGTTGGGTTGGACTCCTGCCCGTAGATCGACACGTCATCGGTGCGCCCGCCGTGCGACTCGATGAACTTCTCCGATTGCACGAACATTCCACCCGATCCGCAGCATGGATCGTAGATGCGCCCCTGGTGCGGAGAGAGCATCGCCACCAGCACCCGGACGACCGACCCCGGCGTATAGAACTGCCCGCCCTTCTTGCCCTCCGCCGTGGCGAACTGGCCAAGGAAGTATTCGTAGACCTCGCCCAACACGTCCTTCGCCTTGTCCTCCGACGTGAAGCCGATCTTGGAGATGAGGTCGATGAGCTGCCCCAGGCGCGAAGGCTCAATCTGCGTCCGTGCGAACCGCTTGTCCAGGATGTTCTTCAGCGAGGGATTGAAGTTCTCAATCTCAACCAGCGCCTCATCCAACAGCCGCCCGATCTCCGCCTGCTTCGCCTGATTCCGCAGCGTCTCCCATCGCGCTACCGGAGGCACCCAGAAGACGTTCGCGGAGGTGTAGTAGTCCCGATCCTCCAGAGCCTTCTTCTGCTCCGCTGCGTCCGCGCTGAAGTACAGGTCCGACGCGGGATCAGCCAATAACCGTGCAACCTCCCGCCGCCGCTCATCGAACGAATCCGACACATACTTCAGGAAGATCAATCCGAGTACGAGGTGTTTGTACTCCGCCGCATCCATCTGAGCGCGGAGCTTGTCCGCCGCTTCCCAAAGGGTCTTCTTCATTTCCTGGCTTGTCATTGCGCCTGCTCGTCGTGACCGCTATATGGGACAAATGTGGATGGTGCAAATCTACTGCCTTTGCGTCCAAGATACAAACGCAAAGCGGCACTCCATTGCAGGACCGTCAGAGTAAGCGGGCCGTTCCAGCTTGGCAGCAATGGCCCGAATAGACCAGCCTGCCTCCTGAAATGCAGAGATTTAGTATCGTTCTTCTTGGATGAGATGGCGGTAGCGCATTCTTCGGCAAACCTTACTTGGCGGTTAGGATTACTGATGCTACCCCAGCCCATTCACCCACCGCTCGGAGTTACCGTTGCACTTCGCTGTTGAATCCGCCTTTTGAATTGCCGACATCCGCGAGATATGGGGACACAACGGCGTTTATCGTTCCTCATCCGATGAGTGGTGAAGGTTCCGCAAGGAAAGTATTGTGCTGAGTCATATAAACCATCGGATCTCGTGGTGGCACCGGCGGAAGTATTGCCCAGGACTTATCCGCGCGGATGAGCGCCCATGCGTTGCCGCACCTGGCCCAATGCCAGCAGGATGCCGTGGAGCAGCGCTTCGGGTCGAGGCGGACAGCCTGGAATGTAGACATCGACAGGGATGACTGCATCCACTCCGCCAAGCGAGGCGTAGTTTGTTCCGAAGATGCCTCCACTGATGCCGCATGCGCCCACGGCCACGACAACTTTCGGGCCTGGCGTCGCGGCCCAAGTCTTACGCAATGCCAGTTCCATGTTGCGCGTCACCGGGCCGGTGACCAGCAACATGTCGGCGTGACGCGGCGAGGCCACAAAATGTATGCCGAAGCGTTCGATATCGTGGACTGGGTTGTTCAAGGCAACGATCTCCTGCTCACATCCATTGCACGAGCCTGCGTCGACCTGGCGAATTGCCAGCGAGCGTCCGAGCAGGTTGTGGATGGCCGCTTCGATCCGCTTGGCGGGCTCGCCGGCGCTGGGGGCGCTGGTGGATGAGCGCAGCGCGGCGTGGCTGCCGTCGTGATGGAGCGTGTATTCGGCGGTAAGAACGAGGTCGCGGCGACCGGTGGCGGCAAGCTCGAAGTGGCGGGTGCTGCGCACGGCGCCATCGGCGGAGGCCTGCTCGCATTCGCCGCAGAAGATGCAGCGGCCGTAGTCCACGGTGACCTGACGCGCGCCGTCGCTGTCGCGGATGGCGATGGCCCCGGTGGGGCATGCGTCGGCGGCGGGACGAGCGTCTTTCCAGGCGGCGAAGTCGAACTCCGGGCATCCGCGAAATTGCTCGGCCAGGCGGGGCGCGATACGCGGATAATCGGCCGTCGCGGAGCCAATACTTAACGATTTTTGCAGGATCTTGAACATGGCGTTACCGGTCCGTCCCCGAATAAGACAAGTTGAAGCTCTTGTTGATGACTGGGAAATCCGCAACGATATTGCCTTCCACTGCTTCCACGATGGCCGGCCAGTTGTTGAGGGATGGGTCTTTCACCTTGCAGCGTTCCAGGCGATTGCCTTCGCCGGTGCGGACCCAGTGAACGATTTCGCCACGCCAGCCTTCCACCGCTCCGATGGCGCAGCGACCGGGTGGAATAGGTTGAGCGGGGGCGCGGTGCGGGCCGTCCGGCAATTGCGCAACCGCAGCGCGGATGAGTTGGATCGACTCGGCGACTTCATCGATGCGAACCAGCAGGCGGTGACGGACATCTCCCGCCTGGTAGACCGGCACGCGGAACGGGAGGTGGCGATAGGCCTCGTAGGGGTGATCGCGGCGGAGATCGAGATCGATGCCGGAGGCGCGCCCAACCACGCCGACGACTCCCAGCATGGAGGCCTTCTCCGGGCGCAGGATTCCGGTGCGCTGGAGACGCTCGCGGGTGGAGTTGGACGATTGAAGGATCGCCACCAGATCGCGGAACTCGCGTTCGACAACATCGAGCGTGCTCCCGATGGCTTCAACCTGGGCCGGCTGCCAGTCCCTGCGCACACCGCCGATGGCGACCATTCCGCGCAAGACGCGGCTTCCGGTCAGGCACTCGCACAGGCCCAGCAGAAGCTCTCGCACGCGACCGGCGTGGGCGTTGGCGATTGCGAACCCAACGTCGTTGGCGATGGCTCCGGCATCCGAGATATGATTTGCAATTCGTTCCAGCTCGAGCAGAATAGTGCGCTGGAATTGTGCCCGTGCCGGAACCTCGATTCCCGCCGCTCGCTCAATTGCCTGGCAGAATGCAGTGCCGTGAGAGAACGCCGAATCGCCCGAGATGCTTTCGGCCAGAAATACTGCGCGGTGGATGGGAAGATTTTCAAAGAGCTTTTCCGTCGCCTTGTGGGTGTAGAACATGCGGAGTTGCAGGTAGAGGATGGGCTCACCGGCGACGGTGAAGTTGAAGTGGCCGGGCTCGATGATGCCGGCATGGACCGGGCCGACGGGGATGTGAAAGACGCCCTCTCCGTGCGCGGGACGGTAGATGTGCCGCTCCCCCTCGAACGGAGGCAGCACCGTGTCGAGCGGGAAATTCTTGCGCAACGGATGCACGTCTGGCCAGTTATCGTGCAGCGCCACGCGCCGCGAGTTGGGATGCCCGGCGGCTTCCAGTCCAAACCAGTCCTGAATCTCACGTTCCTGCCAGTTGACTGCGGGAAACTCCGCGGCCAGCGATGGGAATGAGGGATTCTCCGAGGAAATGGGGGCCTTCAGAATCAACCAGGTTGGGTCGCCCGGCCGATCGAAGAGATAGTAGATGTAGAAGACGCCTTCCACCTGCACGCGGTCCTCGGCGAAGACGGTGCCAAGTCTCGCATGGTATGCGGTCAGCAGGTACCGAGCGATTTCTGTGGCGTCGGGACCGTTCACGAGAACCGTGAATTGACCGGTGGCCTGTTCTTCCACGGTGCGGACCTGCTGCGGGAAACGCTGGCGGATTTCATTCAGGAATGTGGTCATTGTCCGCTCACCACCCGCGCCGCCTGGCGCACCAGTTCCAGCAAGGGAGCCGGCACCCAGAATGCGATGACGACCAACGCCGAGGCCAGAGCGAGCAGCGAGCCATCGCGCCATGGACGGCGCGCCGCTACTGGCGCATCGCCGCGCGGGCCGAGGATCATGCCGCCCACATGCACAATCGCGCCCGCAAAGACGCCCGTCCCAAACAGAACGAAAAGCACGCCGGTAAGAATATGCCCGCCAACGATGGCCGCGCGGACAATCAGGAACTCGCTCTGAAAGAGGCTGAACGGCGGCATGCCAATGATCGCCAGCATGGCCATGAGAAACACCACGCCGGTCAGTGGCATGGCCCGCATCACGCCGCCTTTGATTTTGGAGAAGAGGTCGGTGCGGAAGTGCTGGGACACGTTGCCCGCGCACAGGAAAAGCAGCGACTTCGCGATGGTGTGAAAGACCATGTGCAGCATGAGGCCCAGGCTGCCCAGCGCGCCTCCGATTCCCAGTGCCGTAACCATGATTCCGGCGTGGTCAATGGTGTGATACGCCAGCAGTCGGCGATAGTTTTTCTGTACCAGTATGAACGGAACTGAGACCCCCATGGAGAGCAGGCCGAAGAGAAGCAGCAGGTGTCCAGGGTACTGTGCGCCAAGGCAGCGGCTGGTGAGGATATAAAAACGGATGAGGCAGTAGAGTGCGCAGTTCAGCAGTGCCGAAGACAGAATCGCGGCGGAGGGCACCGGTGCCTCGCTGTAGGCGTCCGGTTTCCAGGTGTGCATCGGCGCGAGGCCCGCCTTGGTCCCATAGCCCATCAGAACCAGCACGAAGGCCAGCCGCATCGACGTCTTATCCAGTTGCGCGGCGTGCTGCGCCAGCACCGACCAGTTCAACCCGCTGAGCGCCTGGGAACCGGTGAGGCCGCGCCCAGCATAGTAGGTCACCAAGGTGCCGAACAGCGCCATCGACAGGCCCACGCCGCCGATGATGGCGTACTTCCATGCGGCCTCCAACGAGGTGACCTTGCCATAGAAGGTGACCAGGAATATGGAAGCCAGTGTGGTGATTTCCATCGCCGCCCACATCACTCCCAGGTTGTTGGCCACTGCCATGAACAGCATGGAGAAGACGAACAGGGGCGTCAGCGTGTAGTACATGCGAAGCTGTGCGATCTGCTCCCCACTCGTATCGTCGCCCAGAGCTCCGCTCTGCTGGTCGTCGCGCAGGTAGCCGATCGAATAGGTGGAACAGACCAGCGCCACCGACGAGGTCAGAAGAATCACCAGCGCGCTGAGCGCGTCGGCATAGAAAAAACCGTTTGCCAGCGAGACCGTGCCAGCGGCCAGCACCCGCGCGGCCAGTGCGACGGCCATCAGAAAGACTGCGCCGAAGCCAACCAGGTTGACCACTTCCATGGCCGCTCGGCGTCGCGCGAGGAAGGATGCGGCGGCGGTGGCAATGGGGACCAGCAATAGAGCGACTAGCAGCATTTATCCTCTCAGCCTCCGCAACCGGCTCACATCCACCGACTCGAAGGTCTCGCGGATGCGGTAGACCAGAATGCCCAGCACCATCGCGGCCACCAGCA
>Ga0224554_1000842_pt1 | contig 22519 bp, 19 predicted proteins | sample 714S22024metaG_FD_180666 | JGI IMG/M metagenome (GOLD analysis project Ga0224554, IMG submission 180666) | Peat soil microbial communities from Stordalen Mire, Sweden - 717 S2 20-24 | ecosystem: Environmental > Terrestrial > Soil > Wetlands > Peat | place: Sweden: Norrbotten County, Stordalen...
TGGCCCTGCGCTGCCTTCACAGCAGCCAACGACTGGAGGAGTTCTGGAAACACAGACATAATGATCAGGCCGCCAGCAACGATACTCTGGCGCTGACCGCGTAAATGAAGAATTTTGTCTCACACCCCCCCGTTGAAATGCGGAGCGTAGAGTCTTGCGGAATGCCGGATTGTATGAGAGCCTGTGCCGGTAATTGATATATCCATGAAAGCAATGCACTCTCTCCACTCCACGCCGGTCAATGGCTTGTCGCGCCGCAGATTTATCCAGCGCACCTCGCTGGCGGTTGGCGCCGCGGCTTTTACGTTTCCTTACGTCGGAAAAGTTCTCGGGGCCAACGACCGCATCAATCTTGCCTGCATCGGTTGCGCCGGCAAAGGGGACAGCGACACCAGCGACGCGGCCCGATGCGGCGCCAACATTGTTGCGCTGTGCGACGTGGACACCGAAAACCTCGGCAAAAAAGTCAGCCAGTTCGCCGATAAATATCCGGATTTGAAGCAGTTCCGCGATTACCGCCAAATGTTCGACAGGATGGGCAAGGACATCGACGCGGTGACCATTTCCACACCCGACCACAACCACGGGGTGGCGGCGATACGGGCGATGAAGATGGGCAAGCATTGTTTCTGCCAGAAACCGCTGGTGCAAACGGTCAGCGAAGCGCGCATCGTGCGGCAACTGGCCAAAGAGAAAAATCTGGCCACTCAGATGGGCAATCAGGGCAGCGCCGCCAACGGGCTGCGACGGGCGGTGGAGGTTCTCCAGGCCGGCGTGATCGGCGCCCCGCGGGAATTGCATGTCTGGACCAATCGCCCGATTTGGCCGCAAGGCTTGTCGCGTCCCGCCGGCCACGACATTGTGCCTGCTTCGCTGGACTGGGATGTGTGGCTCGGTCCCGCGCCCAAGCGGCCTTTTAAGGAGGGCGTCTATCATCAGTTCAACTGGCGGGGGTGGTTCGACTTCGGCACCGGAGCATTGGGGGACATGGCCTGCCATACGGTGAACATGCCGTTCCGCGGCTTGAAGCTGGGTTATCCGGACGTGGTGGAATGCGAAATGGCCTCGCGCGATTATCCTGAGACTTTTCCCAAAACCTCGCGCATCCGTTTCGATTTTCCTGAACGCGAGGGGCTGCCGCCACTGAAGTTCTGGTGGTATGACGGCAATCCGAAGGATGATTTCAAACCTTTGCGTCCGGACGCCGGCATCCTGCGCGAGGTCATGGGCATCTACGACGATGTGCCCCGCAGCGGCGCGCTCATCATCGGCGACAAGGGCCAGTTGTTCTCGCCCGACGATTACGGCGCGGAGTTTTATTTGGCTCTGCACGGCGACAAGGACTTTGTCCCCGGCGACGAGCACGAGGCGGCCATTGCCGTGCCCCGGACCATCCCGCGTTCGCACGGGCATATGCAGGAATGGTTCAACATGATGAAGGACGGCACGCCTGCGTATTCCAACTTCGACATCGCCGGCTACCTGGCGGAGGTGATCCTGCTCGGCTGCGTGGCCGTGCGCCTGGGCGAAGGGCAGCGGATGGAATGGGACGGGCCGAACATGAAATCCCCCAATCAGCCCGGGGCGTCGCGCTTTTTGCAGCGGCACAATCGCCATGGCTGGCAGGCTTGAGGCGCGGCGGGGGACGGAGCGGCCATGCCGATGAAAGAAAGTGTTGACTCGTTGCGGGCGGAGTTGCTGGCCCTTCTGCGCGCCAAATCCGTTTTCCACGGCGAGTTCACACTCTCGTCCGGGGCCAAAAGCAACTACTACATCGATTGCCGGCTGACGACGCTGGATGCGCGGGGCGCATGGCTCATCGGCCAATTGATGCACGCGCTGGTGCGCCGGGAGGAGAAAAGCAGGGGCCTGCGCATCGATGCGGTGGGGGGATTGACGATGGGGGCGGACCCGGTTGCGCTGGCCACGGGGATGGTTTCCAGTTGGGCCGGGGATGCGGAGGCGCTGCGAATGTTTTGTGTTCGCAAAGCGCCCAAGGGGCACGGCCAGACAAAGCTGATCGAAGGCAATTTCAAGATGGGCGACACCGTGGCGGTGCTCGATGACGTGGTGACAAGCGGCAACTCCACCATCACCGCCATTAACGCAGTGGTCAAGGAAGGCGGCCGTGTGGCTTTTGCCGCCGTGCTGGTGGACCGCCAGGAAGGGGGGCGGGAGAAAATCGCGGCAATGGGCATCCCGTTGCTGGCCCTCTTCCAGCGGGACGAATTGCTAAAATAATTCTGTGGCGGGCGCGGTTCAGCCCGGTTCGGCGGTGCCAACGGTCGTGGAAAGAACGCCCAGAGTGGTCTTCAAAATGTCCCACTGCACTTGCAAATGCAGGACCTCGTTCCGAAGTGCTTCGTTCTCCGCTTTCAGTTGGGCGATGCCCGTCAGGTTTTTGGCAGGGTGCTGCTTTGAAGCCGCTTTCTTGTTCCAATTCCGCAAGTCGGTTGCCTGGACCCCCAGTTCGGCGGCTGCCTCATCCACGGTGCTCCCGGTCTTTTGCAGGTAGTCAACCGCGGCGCGCTTAAAATTCTCATCGTGCCTGCGAGGGTCATTTTTATTCGGCATAAGTTCCAGTGTTTGATTTCTCTCTTTGGCGATGTCTCACGCGCTTCGTTTGAGAGCAATCTTCATCAGTTCTGGTTAAGCAGGCGCCATGCCACCATCAAACGCGCAAATCGCGGCGCGCTGGGAAGGAGGTTTCGCAAGTATCAGGAGCCGAAGGGGTTCTGCTTGAGAAGGTCGGGATGGAGCAGGGGACAGGCGCAAACGCCTCCGACGAGGTACGTCCAGCCCATCAACACGTGTGCCACGAAAAACAAAACCAGCCCGATTAAGTCCACCGCCTGCCATCCATAGAGCAAGATGGCCGCGCCCATGAGGAGCGCCCCCGGCAGCATTGCGGCTGAACTCAATCGCCACGCACCAGCCCATGAGAGCTGGCGGTCTGCGAACCAGGCAGTGAGTTTTGCCGGCACTGTATAAAATAAGGCCATTACCGCCCAAATTACGAACAATAGCGCCAGAACCGAAAGGCCGGCCGCCGCCAGCAGAATCGGCTGCCAGGCGCCCCACCACGGCTCCAGATTGGAACGGCTCAGGTCCAGCGCTGCGCCCTGGTCGTAACCGAATGCCCAACCCCAGTCGGGACGGAAAACCGAGCCGATGCGAAAATCAGTGGGGCGAAATTGAATCTGGATATCGGCGCTTTGCCCGATCTGGTCGGAAGTCTCCGGTGTAACGGCGATGGCGAGGAATTTGGTTTCGGCAACGAGCGTGGCATCGAAACCGGCGAGGCGCCCATCGGTGATTCTGGCGCTCTCCGGCATTTGTTGAATGGCTTGGAAAATGGCGGGCGAGCAGGCGTGGCGGAGGAACCAAACGGCGGAGCCGCTGACCAGGACTGCGCACAGAAGCTCGGCCAGCAGCAGGCGGCCCAGCCCGGCCCGGGCAAAAGCGGCCAAACCGCCGAACGTAAATGGCTGCCATGCGGCCCGGGACGGCGCGGCCCCTTCCGCAGCCAGGCTCATGCTTCCTTTTTCGGCCCGCTTTCGGGCCGCTGCTCCGGCGGCGCGAGGATGATGGCGATGGGAAAGCGCAGCTTCATCACGTCGTCCACCAGGACTTCGACGTAATAGGCGCCGGGCGTCTCAAATTGAACGGGGCTTAGGACCGTGGCCGTGGTCGCGTTGTGGATGACGTCTTGCAGCGCGAAACGCATGTCGGTCTTCTTCAAAACAGTGGTTTGGTCCGGCGCGATGAAGCGCACCGTCTCGATGAATTGGCCCAAGCCCGCCACCCAGCGGTTGAACAGGCAGAGTTTCGTCGCGGTCACCGGCACTGACGGGACACGGATATAGTTGACGACACCCAGGAGAATAAAATTGCCGTTGGCTTCCCGGCGAATGTCTTCGCACAACAGGGAGCATTGCAAATCGGGTAAAATGCGTGAAGGGGTCATAATGGGGTTGGGTTGGAGTTAGTTGCTGTTCGGGACATGGGTAAATTGTTCGGCGGCGCGCACGGTGTTTTGCAAGAGCATGGCAATGGTCATGGGGCCGACGCCGCCCGGATTGGGCGTGATCTTTCCCGCGACGGGCTGGACCCCGGCAAAATCCACGTCGCCAGTCAACCGCCAGCCGCCTTTGGCCGACGGATCGGGGACGCGGTTGACGCCCACATCGATCACGACCGCGCCGGGCTTGACCATGTTCGACTTGACAAATTGTGGGGAACCGAGGGCGGCGATGAGAATGTCGGCGCGGCGGCAGTGGGCGGGCAGATCGCGCGTACGGGAATGGCAGATGGTTACGGTGGCGCCGGCCTGCGGAGATTTTTGCAGCAAGATCGCCGCCATGGGCTTGCCCACGATGTTGCCCCGGCCCAGCACAACCGCCTCCGCGCCTTCCACAAGCACTTGGGAACGGATCAGCAGCTCGTGGATGCCGGCCGGAGTGCAGGGACGAAAGCCGGTGGGATCCCCCAGCATCAGTTTGCCCACGTTGACCGGATGAAAACCGTCCACGTCTTTTTCCGGGGCAACCGAGCCATAGACTTTGGTTTCCGAGATATGCCTGGGCAGAGGCGCCTGCACGAGAATGCCATGCACGCCGCTGTCCGCGTTCAGGCGGGACAGCAGTTCCAGCAATTCCTTTTCCGTCGCCGACGCGGCGAGGGCGTGGGTTTGTGATGAAATGCCCAGGCGCGCGCAGGTCTTCTCCTTCATGCCGACATAGACGCGGGAGGCCTCATCCTCTCCGACACGGACAAAGACCAGGCGGGGCACGAATCCCCGGGCCTGGAGCAGCGCCACCCGCCGGGCGGTGTCGAGGTGGATCTCCTCAGCGATGGCGCGACCGTCGATAAGATTGCCGGGAGGCATCAGGGCATGAGATCAACCGATTCGATGTGCAACACCGGCGTGAGCGGCCAGCTTGGGTCCAAAAACTCGGCGCCGGTGATTCTCACCCGCGTGCCAACGAATGTCTTGAACTTTTTCAGGCCGGGCGGGGGCTGCAGATAATCGATCAGGTCCCCGGTTTTGATATCGTGCAATTCATAACCCGCCGGGGCCTGGATGTTATAGGCCCTGTGGACAAACCCTTCGCGGGTCACGATTCGCGGAGCGGCTTGGTCGGCAGCCGCCGGGTTAGCCGGCGCCGGAGCGGGGGCCGTGGCGGCAGGAGCCAAGGCTGGCTCGGGAGTCGTTGCCCGGTGCAAAGCTGCAAGTTCCTGGTCGGCTTCACTCGCAGGCGTAGGGGCGGGCGCGACAGGCGCTGGCGGCGCTGCTTCCACCGGCTTGGCGGGAGTGGAGACCGTCTCCGGCGGCACATTCACCACCACCGGTTCAGGGGCCGGCGGCGGCGTGGGGGGAGTGACGGGCGTCGGCGCCACAACCGCCATCGGAGCCGGCGCAGCAGCCGCCTGCTTGTCCAAATACTCGGAAGCAACGAAACCGAAGGCGTTGGTCAGGGCTTCGATTTTCACCCAACCCGCTTTCTTGCCGAGTTCGTTAATAACAGTTCCCTGTTCCAGGCGGCCGACGACGCTGTAGTTTTCTCCGGGGCCGCCGCGCATATTGAGTTTTTTGACGCGCACCGCCTTGGTCTCAGGATTGATGAAATCGGCATCGACCCAGACCGTGGCGTTGGTGGGCATGACAATGCGGGACCACTGGCGAGGCTCACCCGGACGGACCCGGCTGAGGGTGATTTCTTCCAACACCGTGACGCTCTCCCCCTTCTTTACATGGGAAACCACTTCCCCCTCAAAGGAGCCCTGGCCCCGAATGTCCAGCACGTCGCATTTGACGAGGGCTGCGACGGGTGGGTTAAGAACTTCACGGCTTTTGACAAGCGGATCCCTGTGTTTGGGCTTCGGTTTGGCTTGCGGCTCCGGCTTGGCGGCGGTTTCGACGGCGAGTCCGGTGGGCGCAGCAGGGGCGGCGGGCGGGGCCGCGACGACTGGAGGCGGAGGAAGCATGACGGGCGGCACGTGGTTTGACGGCTGGGCCAGGACCGACAGGGCGGGCAAGGTCAACAGCGCGGATAAAAGCGAAGCTGTAAGTTTCATAACACGGGAAGTAGGGACTTAATCTCTGGTTCTGTCAATACCCGCCATTTACCGGCGGGCAACTGGCCGAGTTTGATCGGCCCGATTTGGAAGCGTTGCAGGCGGCGCACTGTCAGGCGCTGGGATTCAAAGAGGCGGCGCACCTCGCGGTTTTTGCCTTCAGTCAATTCCAATTCCACAACACTGCTGGAATTGTTCGCTGAAATGAGCCGGGCGCGCGTGGCCCGCAATTTCTCGCCCGCGCTCATGACGCCTTGTGTAAAGTTCGATATCATCTGTGGAGTGACCCGGCCTTCCACCCAAGCCATGTATTTCCGGGCAATGCCATAGCGAGGATGCGTCAGTTTCAAACAAAAATCACCATCATTTGTCAAAAATATCAATCCTTCGCTTTGATAATCCAGACGCCCCACCGAAAAGAGTTCCGTCCATTCCTTGGGCAGCAGGTCGCCGATTCTCTTCCGGTCATCTTCCGCGCCCCGGGTGCAGACGACACCGGGAGGCTTGTTGACCGCGACGTAAAGTTTGCGCTTCCGGGCCACGACCCGTCCATCGACCGCCACCTTGTCATGCTGCGGGTCCACCCTGGCGCCCAGTTGGGACGCGACCGCGCCGTTGACCGTCACCCGCCCGGCGGTGATGACCTGCTCACTGGCGCGCCGCGAGGCTATGCCCGCTTCGGCCAAAAACTTTTGCAATCGGACCACAAACAAGGCTCACGCCTCGGCTTTGGTCTTGCGCAGGCCGGTGACGCGGTCGCCGGTCTTCCATTGGCCGCGCTTTTTCAGGATGGCGACGCGTTCAAATCGTTTCAGGACATTGCGCTTGGCCCCGAGGGTGCTCGTGGCGCGCAGACTTCGATGTTGTGACATAAAATAAAAATGTTCCGCCGCCCTCAAGCGCGGCCTGTTTTCCTTCCAGCCAGCAAGTTTAGGAGCAAACCCCGTCAAGCGCAACACTTTACCGGGCGCGGGGCGCAAATCGGTTTCTGGAGGCGAGTTTAACCATTGCCCCAATGGATAATGGACAATTTCCCCAGCAGCCAGCCACTGGAAATAAAATCACTTTGAGTCGCTTTGAGTAGTATGACCGGCTCAATCGTTGGTTGTTTTGTAAGGCGTTGCTGTATATATCTTTGCATGGAATTTAGGCTTCGGAGCAGTGGTTTGATTGGGGATTAACTAAGCTAATGATGGATTGGCCGGCGTAGAATCAAGAGAAACGCAAAATCGCAGGGGGCGAAAGGCGCAAAAGAAGACCGGGGTGCGGATTTGACTGTGACCGGATGCGATTGGCTGCGACGCAGTGTGATGAATGAGGCTCATCTTTTTTTCTTTTGTTTGGTTTGAATCGCTTTGAAACGGCCTGAATCGCCTTGAATTCCGGGGACAATTCAGGCCGGGCCGAAGGGTGGCAGACGGAGGAGTCCGGGAGGACCCCGAATCTATCGGGGCTGCCTTTCCGTTCACTTCTTCCCGTCCGGCATGGCCCAATGGGTCATTCATTAAATGAACTATGCAGTTAATATATTGTTTCGTCAACTGATTTCTGAAAGAATTATCAAAAAAGATATGATTTCTGATGGGAATTAGTTTAAGACATTGTGCGTCAAGTGCTTGAGAAGCTTTTGGTCGCAGAGGCGAAGAAAAGAGATTTTAACCACGGAATACCCGGAATACGCGAACGCTGGAAGAACAGGGGAATTTGGCAGGGGAATGATTGGCAGAGGAATGCGGAGCAGAATGGAACAGTCAGAACATCTGTAACCATACAAAAACGAACCAAACTATGGGTGATCCCTTGCCCGTTTTCGGTTTGGACAAGGGCTGGCGATGGGGCACTATACGCGTGTCATCCAAGCGTTGAGTCGGGTGGGCCCAAAACCGGGAAGGAAGTTGGAACCATGAAGCGATGTCTTTTAAAATGGAAAAATGGATTGCGTGAGAAAACAAAAATGCCATTTTTCTAATCGTTGTTCCTTTCACTTTCACCCTCTCACATTTCCCTTTCGCGGTTGCGAAATGATACGAAGTTTGATACCCTCGCGTCATGTCAATCGTGGCCGTGGCAGAATCAGCAGCGCGGAAGCGTCAAGGGGAACTTGGACAGTTTCTCACGCCCGCACCAGTGGCTGATTTTATGGCTTCACTGTTCGGGCCGCTCCCCAATGTGCTCCGCTTGCTGGATGCCGGGGCGGGCGCCGGCTCCCTTACCTTCGCCTTTGTTTCGCGTTTGTGTGAAAGAAACGACGGTGTTCGCACGCTAGAGGCAACACTTCACGAGATTGACCCACTTATTCAGGATGCGCTTTCAGAAAAGATGCAGGATTGTCAGCGCATTTGCGCTGAGGCGGGCATTCAATTTAGCTTCACCATTCATGCGAGCGACTTCATTCAGGAGAAGTCGGCTCAACTTGTTGACAGCTTATTCGGGACGAAGCCGCCATCGTTCGATGCCGCCATTATCAACCCGCCCTACCGGAAAATTGCCAGGGACTCCGTTGAAAGACGCAGCTTGCGTCAAGCGGGCGTTGAAACGAGCAACCTGTATGCCGGGTTCATCGCGCTCATTCAGCGTTTGCTTGTCCCAGGCGGGCAGCTTGTGGGCATTACCCCAAGAAGCTTTTGCAACGGTCCCTATTTTCGTTCTTTTCGGGAAGATTTTCTCGCCAATCTCGAACTTCAAAGAATCCATGTTTTTGAATCACGCGGAGCGGCCTTCCGGAGTGACAGTGTCCTGCAGGAAAATATTATTTTTCACGCTATCAAAGGCCGCAAACAACCCCGCGAGATAACAATCTCAAGCAGCAGCGGTGAATTCGGCGACATTGTCGCCGAGAAGGTGATTCCTTTTACCGAAGTTGTTCACAAGGACGACCCAGAGAAGTTTATTCATATTCCATCGACGTCCGCCCATGCCGTCGCTAAAAAAGCGATGGACGGCCTTCACACCCGCCTCGCCTTTCTTGGCCTGACCGTATCAACGGGGCCTGTCGTTGATTTCAGGCTGAAAGACGCCATCCGTTGGCAACCGGAGAAGGGCACTGTGCCATTGCTCTATCCGTGTCACTTTAACGGCGGCACCGTTCATTGGCCAAAACCGGACGGCCGCAAGCCCAACGCTATTCTGAACAACGAGACAACCCGGCCGTGGCTGGTGAGGTCTGGCGTGTATTTGCTGACCAAACGATTCACGTCCAAAGAGGAACGCCGCCGTTTGGTCGCTTGTATATTCGATCCAAAGGACTTGGACGCTGAATGGCTTGGTTTTGAAAATCACCTTAACTATTTCCACGCAAATGGGCATGGGCTTGACAAGAACCTCGCTCTCGGTCTTTTTGCTTTCTTGAATTCGACTGTGGTTGACCAGTATTTCCGGCGATTCAGCGGGCACACCCAGGTAAATGCCACCGACTTGCGCAAGTTGGTTTATCCCGACCGCAAGACATTACAAGTCATGGGAGCCGAAATGAAACGACTTGATGAACCACAGGAGAAGATTGACGAACTTGTAGAGAGATATCTCCATGCCCTCCAATAAACCGGCCTCTTTAGTAGAATCAAGAAAGCGGAAACTCATCGAGACTGTCGAGACCCTCACCGCATTGGGGTTTGAGCCGAAACAGAGGAATGATACCGCCGCCTACACGTTGCTCGCCATGCTTGACCTTCGCCCGGAGATTCCTTGGACTGAGGCTCAAGCGCCGCTGCGTGGCATCACTCCCATCATTGATTTTATTGCGAACGCTTACGGAGTGCGCTACGCGCCAAACACCCGTGAAACAATTCGCCATGACGCGGTAAAGTTTTTCGTGGCGGCTGGATTGCTTCTTCGCAATCCCGATAAACCGAACCGGCCTACGAACAGCGGCAAAACGGTCTATCAAATAGAGCCGTCGGCCGTTGCCATGCTTCGCAAAGTCGGGACTTCTCGCTGGGCGTCCGCTTTGAAAGCATATCTCGCCAGTCGTGAAGCCATCAAAGGTGAGATTGCCCGAAAGCGAACCCTTGCGCGGGTGCCAGTAACACTCCCTGACGGCTCAAAGGTAGCACTTTCACCGGGTGGACAGAATCCGCTTATCAAAGCGCTTATCGAGCATTTTTGCCCTGGCTTCGCACCCGGCAGTGTCGTCATCTACATTGGCGACACAGAAAACAAGTTCGTCCATCTGGAAGCCGAGCATCTTGCGTCGCTTGGAGTGACTTTGGACTCCGCTGCAAAAATACCTGATGTCATCGTTCACTACACTGCAAAGAATTGGTTGCTGCTGATTGAAGCAGTTACAAGTGCGGGGCCGGTGGACGGCAAGCGACGTAAGGAACTCAAAGAATTGTTCGCGGGTTGCAAGGCAGGTCTGGTTTTCGTTACCGCTTTTGAAACCCGCCGCACAATGCAAACCTTCCTATCCCAAATCGCATGGGAATCCGAGGTGTGGATTGCCGAAGATCCAGACCACATGATTCACTTTAACGGCGAGCGATTTTTGGGACCATATCCTGACGTGTTGCCGTTTTAGCCGCGGCTTCTGAAAGAGTCTGAAAGTGAAAAGCGTCCCCGGTTCAACACACCATAAGGGTGAATCAGTTTGAGACGTGGGATTCCGTCGGCGGGACGCCGACGGATGGTGCGCTTGAGAAGGAACATGCAATGGAGGGCGGAAATCCCCCTGTGGCGGTGCCTCCCGCCACGAGTTGAAAGTAACTGCATCACGGCGACGCGATGTGGAGAGCAACTGGAAACGAAAGGATAATCCGTAGAACTGTCGGGCCAACACGGCCCGCGACACAAACTTGATACGGCCTTATCGACCGGGACGGTCGCGCTCCCGTAGAAGTCGCTAAAGACCGGAGGGGTATTGACATCGTCTGATTTTAAACTTTCAACGGGCGGCTTTGCGCTTAAAGTCGATGAAATGCCTAAACGCATGCAGAAACCGCCGCGCCATTGGCGCAAGGAAATCGATTTTGTTTTAATATCCCAGGAGCGACTGGCCAGCCGGGTCCACTCGCTGGCCCGCCAGATCGAGAAGGATTTCACGGGGCGGGATTTGGTCATCGTGGCGCTGTTAAACGGCACGGTGGTTTTTCTGGCGGATTTGCTGCGGCAGTTGTCCCTGCCGTTGCGCCTGGATTTCATCGGCGTTTCCAGTTACGGAGGCGGGACGGAATCGGCTGAGCTGGTCTTTACCAAGGAACTGCGCCTGGACGTCAGCGGGCGGGATGTGCTGGTGGTGGATGATATTTTGGACACTGGCAAGACGCTGGCACAAGTCATGGCCAAGTTGCGCAAGCTGCGTCCGCGCCGCATGAGAACGTGCGTGCTGCTGGACAAGCCGTCGCGCCGCATCGAGAGGGTCAGCGCAAATTATGTCGGGTTTGAGATTCCGAATTATTTTGTGGTGGGTTACGGATTGGATTATGCGGAGCGTTATCGCAATCTGCCGTTTGTGGGGGTGCTGCATCCGGAAATGTACAAGAACCCGGATTTCATTCCCCTGCTGTCGGCCAAGAAGCGCCTGCTGCTGCAAGGGGTCAAGACATTGTAAAGCAATAATACACGGACATTTTTTATGAAAAAACTCATTATCGCGTGCGCTGCCATGGCTGCCCTTGCATCGCTATGCGCCTGCTCCAGCACAAAGGGCACCAGCGCGGCGCCCGCAACCACCCGGACCAATGCGCCGGTACAATCCCAGGTTCCTTTTCCCGACAACCCGGGCATGAGGAATCTGCCAACCTCGACCCCCGATCTCCCCCATCCCTATTGATGGATGGGGCATTCGTGGAATGGCCCGCTGGTTTTGGATTCATGCGGTGAACATCTTCAGGCTGGACGGGGTGGGGCGTTTCCTCTAGGTTGCGCTTATGCCGAAGGCAAAAAGTGCGGAGAGCAACTTCGAGGACATGCAGAAGCTGCCGTTCGAGGAGGCGCTGAAACGGCTCGAAACAATCGTCGAGTCGATGGAGGCGCAGGATCTGCCGTTGGAAACGCTGCTGGCGCGTTACGCGGAAGGGACGAGTTTGTCGCAGATCTGCCAGTCGAAATTGAATGAGGCAGAGTTGAAAATTCAACAATTGGAAAAAGGCCCGAAAGGGGAATTGAGTCTGGCCCCTGCGCCGATGGCCGGTGAAAATTTATGAGCCGTTATCTGGATATGGTGGATCATCCGTCGCACGTCAAGAAATTGACTCTGGAACAGTTGCAACAACTGGCCGGGGAAATCCGCCACGACCTGATCACCAAGCTGGCCAAGAACGGAGGCCACCTGGGGCCTAATCTTGGCGTGGTGGAATTAACCATCGCGCTGCACTTTGTCTTCTCCACGCCGCAGGACAAATTCATCTGGGACGTGAGCCATCAAAGTTACGTGCATAAGCTGTTGACCGGGCGCAAAGACCGCTTTCACACCATCCGCGCGACCGACGGCTTGAACGGTTTTTCGCTGCGCACGGAGAGCGAACACGATTGTTACGGGGCGGGGCACGCCGGCACGGCCTTGTCCGCCGCGTTGGGCATGTGCGCGGCGCGCGATCAGCGCGGGTCGAACGAAAACGTGGTTTGCATCTTTGGCGACGCGGCGCTGACCAACGGGATTTCCTTTGAGGCTCTGAACAATATCGCGCAGACCACCAAGCGGTTCATCGGGATTCTAAACGACAACGAGTGGAGCATCGCCAAGAACGTTGGCGCGATTTCCTCGCACCTCAACAAAATCATCACCCATCCGCAATATAACCGCGTGCAAAAGGACCTGGAACGATGGGTCAAACGCATGCCCAAAGGCGAGTTGGCCATCAGGCTGGGCCATAAAGCCGAGGAGATGCTGAAAGGCGTGCTGACGGGGGTTTCGCTGGAGCAAAACCCGGAGCAGGCGGAGTCCGACGGGCGGGGCGGATACGGCAGCAGCCTGATTTTTGAGGAAATGGGACTGCGCTACCTTGGCCCGATTGACGGACATAATTTGCCGCTTTTGATTAGTTCGCTCGAATACGCCAAGGCCAGCGAACTGCCGGTGGTGTTGCATGTCCTGACAAAGAAAGGCAAAGGCTACGACGCCGCCTTGAAATATCCCGAAAAATTCCACGGATTGGGTCCCTACGATCCGGAGACCGGCAACACGCCGGCGGTCAAGCCGGGGACCCCCCCGAATTATCAGGATGTGTTTGGCCAGACGATGGTCAAGCTGTGCCAGAAGGATAATTCCATTGTCGGCATCACGGCGGCGATGCCGACCGGCACGGGCCTCAAGGCCCTGGAAAAGGCCATGCCCCGGCGTTGTTACGACGTGGGCATCGCCGAGGAGCACGCTGTTTTGTTTGCCGCCGGCATGGCGACGATGGGTTTCCATCCGGTCTGCGCCATTTACTCAACATTCTTGCAGCGGGCCTATGACTGCATCGTGCATGACGTGGCTCTGCAGGATTTGCCGGTTATGTTCTGCATGGACCGCGCCGGTTTGTCGGCCAACGACGGGCCGACGCATCACGGGCTTTTCGACATCGCCTATCTTCGCTGCGTGCCCAACATCATCGCCATGGCGCCGCGCAACGAGGATGAACTGGCCGACATGATGTTTACCGCGACGCATCAGAAGCATCCTGTGTTCATTCGCTATCCGCGGGGCGCGGGGGAAGGGGTGGCGGTCAAGGACCAGCCGGCGCTGCTGGAAATCGGCCAGGCGGAAATCACGCGAAAATTCCGCGGCAACAATGGGCGCAAGGTGGCGCTGTTCGGGTTGGGCAACATGCACCACATGGCGGAGCAGGCGGCGGAGCTTTTGATGGCGGAGGGTTTTGATTGCGCGGTCATCAACCCGCGTTTCACCAAGCCGCTGGACGCCGGCGCCCATGAGTTTTATGCGCGCGCGGCCGACGCGATTGTCACCCTGGAGGACCATGTGCTGGCCGGCGGCTACGGGGCGGGTGTTTTGGAATTGCTCAATGAAAAGGGAATTTCCACTCCGGTGGCGCGCATCGGCTGGCCGGATCAATTCATCGAGCACGCCACCACGGTGGATCATTTGCGCGAGAAGTACGGGCTGACGGCGGCCAATGCCGCCGCCCAGGTGCAGGCCCTCCTGGCCAAACACGAACAGGCGCGCTTGACCGCCGTCGCGTAAAACCCCCGTGGATCAACCGCTTCCCGTTCCAGGCGCGAAATTGACGCTGACCATCGACGACATCGCCTTCGGCGGCGACGGGGTCGGCCGCTGGGGTGAATTTGTGGTCTTTGTCCCGTTCGTGGCACAGGGCGAAACGGTGGAAGTGGAACTGACGGAGGTAAAACGCCGTTTTGCACGGGCGCGCCTGCTGCGGGTCCTGCAACCGTCAGCCGAACGGGTCGCGCCGGCCTGCCGGTATTTCGGCGATTGCGGCGGCTGCCAGTATCAACACCTTGCCTACCCGGAGCAGCTTCGAGTCAAGCATAAGCAAATCAGCGATTTATTCCAGCGCATCGGCGGCTTTGACGCGGCGGCGATCGACCCGGTGCTGCCGTGCCCCGCGCCCTACGGCTACCGCAACCGGCTCATGATCCGCAGCCAGTGGGACAAGTTTAAACAAGGCTTGAACATTGGTTTCATCCGGGCTGACAGCCGGCTGGTGGTGGACATCGAGGAATGCAAAATCGCCGAACCGGCCCTGAACCGGGAGATCGGGGAGGTGCGCCGTCATCCGCCGCCCAAGGGGGGCTTGAAAGTGGTGCTGCGCGTCGCGCCCGAGGGCTGGGCAGTGCCGCGCGATTCCTTTTTTCAAACCAATTTTTTTCTGCTGCCCAAGCTGGCCGAGGTGGTGCGCGCGCGGGTCAGGGAGAGCGGCTGCCGGTTTTTGATTGACGGCTATTGCGGGGTGGGCTTTTTCAGCATTGAGCTGGCGGGCGTGGTTGAGCAATTTGCGGGCGTGGAAGTGGACGCGGCCGCGATCAAGGCGGCGCGACAGAACGCAGCGAGCCGGAGTCTGGCCAATGGCGAGTTCGTGGCGGGGCGCGCCGAAGATCTTTTGCCGGGAATGCTGAAGCGGTTTGATCCCGCGGCCACCGCGCTCATTTTGGACCCGCCGCGCACGGGTTGTCCGGCGGAAATGCTGCAAGTAATCAGGACGGTTCAACCGGCGCAGATATTGTATGTGTCCTGCCATCCGGCGACCCTGGCGCGGGACCTGAACGTTTTGTGCGCGGAGGGTGTCTTTAAGCTGGCAAGAATAGTACCGATGGACATGTTTCCGCAGACACAACACCTGGAATGCGTGGCTGACGTGCGAAGGCAAGCAGCTCCTTCCGAGGCTGCTCATGAGCCTTGCTAACGGGACGCGTCTTGTTGCAAACTCCTCTTTCATGACGACAGAACAAAAGGTCAGCCCTCCTCAAAGGCGGGCGCTCACCGTGCTTCCCTGGCTGGTTGTGTTGGGGGCACTGCTCTTGTATGTGATTACGCTCAATCACTGGGTGACGCTTGGCGGATTGCCCGTCATCGCCAGGATCACGGGGTGGGATTGGCACCCCAGTCCATTGCCCTGGCGGCAAAGCCCGGTGGCGCCGTTGTTTTCCATTCTGACAATCCCGATCCGGCTGCTGCCGGTGTCGTGGATGCCGGTGGCCTTGAATCTCTTTGCCGCGGTGTGCGCGGCGCTGACCCTTGGCCTGTTGGCCGCCTCGGTGGGGCTGCTGCCGCATGATCGCACCCGGGAACAGCGGCAACGAGAGGGCGGAGAGTATTCCCTGCTCTCGCTGCCCGCGGCGTTTCTGCCGGTGCTTTTTGCCGTCCTCATGATGGGCCTGCAACTGACCCTATGGCGCGGGGCCACCGCGGCGAGCGGGGAAATGCTGAAGCTGCTGGTCTTTGCCTTCCTTATTTACGGCCTCCTCAAATTCCGCATATCGCAAAATGACGACTGGCTGGCGGGGTTTGCGTTCGTCTATGGCCTGGGGGTGGTCAACGACTGGGCTTTGATTGGATACTTTCCTTTCTTTCTCATTGCCATGGTTTGGATCAAAGGCGTCGCGTTTTTCAATTGGAGATTTTTAGGCCGTGTGACTGGATGCGGACTGTTGGGTCTGCTGCTTTATTTGCTCGCTCCGCTGATCGGCAGCCTGAGCGGGGAACGGGCCGGTTTCTTCTCACTTCTGCGGGCGGAATTGGCCATGCAGAGCTACGGCCTGCACATGGTTCCGCGCTGGATGGTGGCGGTGGCGGCGCTGGCGACGTTCCTTCCCCTGTTTTTTGCCGGAATTCGCTGGCCATCCTTCGAAGGGGAATTGAGCGCGGTGGGCAACAACCTGACCCGGCTCATGTTCCGCTTTTTGCACGTTATCTTTCTGCTATTGGCCCTCAGCATGTATTTCGAATTCAAATACAGCCCCAGCCTGCGCCTGGTGGACGCGCCGATTGGCTTTTTGACGTTTTACTACATGGGTTCCTTATGTGTCGGTTATTACAGCGGTTACATTTTGCTTGTCTTTGGCAAGGGCGCCGCCCAAGGCTGGGAGAGGCAGGGGCTTCTGGTCCAGTCCTTCAACTTGCTGATCGTGGGATTGCTCTGGTTGCTGGCGATTGCCGCGCCGTGCTGGCTGTTCTACCAGAACATTCCCCATATTAACGCGGGTAGGAAGAACGTCCTGGCGGATTATTCAAGGGAACTCCTGCAGGATTTGCCAGCCAAACCCGGTATCATACTGGCCGATGAACCCTCGCGGTTATATCTGTTGGAGGCGGCGTTCCAACGGGAAGGAAAGCCCAATAAAAACATCATGATCGAGACCGGGTCGCTGCCGCACCGGGAGTATATCACCTATTTGCTGTCCCGCTATCCGGAGCTTAAGAAAGAAACAGCCGCGCCGGAAAAGCTGCCCCGGGTCCTTCCTGTCGATTCGCTGGTCAGGTATATGTATGGCCTCAGCCGGACTCACTCCATTTATTATCTGAGTCCAAGTTTTGGCTATTACTTTGAAGCCTTTTATATGAAGCCGCATGGTCTGGTTTACGAACTTCAACCTTTTCCGAAGGATGCCACCCAGCCACCCCTGGTCAGCAGCGAGGAAATCAAGCAGAACCAGGACATCTGGGCCAGACTCGAGAAAAAACCGCTTGCCGCGCTTCCGTCCCTGTCAAAGCTGGACCTGGATGCCTCCGCCGTAAGTGACTATTGTTCCGTGGGCTTGGATTTCTGGGGCGTCGAGCTGCAAAAGGCCGGCCATCTGAAGGAAGCCAACGCGGCGTTTGCGGAAGCTGCTTTGATCAATTCGCAGAACTTCATCGCCAAGATCAACAAGGCCTACAACGAGCGTTTGCAGAAGAACGACCGTCGCCCCATCGACACCAGGGAACTCATCTACAAAGCGATCAACCTGTATCAAGGGTTGGTGCCCATTCTCAAATTCAATGGACCGGTGGACGAACCGGATTTGGATTCTGAATTTGGCATGTTCCTGGCCAATAACCATGATCTGCGGCAAGCGGCCGCTTTGTTTGAACGGCGCTTGCAACTGCTGCCGGGGGATGCCAGCGCCGAATTGGATCTGGCCAAGGTTTATGTGGACTCGGGCCAGATTGACAAAGCCATGGAGATGATTCGGAAACTCCGGGCCAATCCCGTCGCCAGCAAGTGGGAAGTCGCCCGTGTTGAAGCCCTGGCCTACTATGCCAAGAACGACTTCGCTTCGGCGGAAAGGCTGATGCAGGAGGCGTTCAAGGAGGACCCGCGCGACCCGAGGCGTGTTTACATTCTGGCCGAGTTTTATCGTGTCACCGCCTATACGGCGTTGCGCGAGAAAAATGAGAAGGAGGCCAACCGCCGCTTTACCATGGCCTTGTCCTACCTCGACCAGGAATTGCATTTGCTGTCGCAGCTCAGCGAAAAGAACGTCGGCGCAAACAGTGTTCCTGATGCCTTGCTCAAGAAGGCCGAGGTGCAGATGATGCTCAAATCGTTCCAGCAAGCCATCGCCACCCTGGGTCAAATCCTGGATCTGCAGCAGGGCAATGCGACCGCGCTCTTGAATCGCGCGATTGCTGAGATTCAACTGGGCCAATTCCAGGCGGCCAAAGACGACTATAAAACGTTGCGCAGGATAATGCCCAATCAGACTTACGTGGTGGATTACGGGCTGGCCGAAATCGCTGCGCGGCAAAAGCATCCCGCCGAGGAAATCCGCAGCCTCAAACGCTATTTGAGTTCGGCCCCGGACGACGCCACCGAATATCAATCGGCGAGGCTGCGGTTGAGAAAGCTGGAAAGCCAATAACATCGCTCGACCGGATGCGGGTCACGCACGTCATAACCCGGTTGGTCATAGGCGGCGCACAGGAAAACACGGTGGCCTCGGTCCTGGGCTTAAGGCGCCGGCCGGATTTCGAGGCCAATCTCATAACCGGGCCAACGAGCGGCCCGGAGGGTTCACTGGCTCCGCTATTTCGCAATGAGCCGGATCTTTTGACCCTGGTGCCGACTCTGGTTCGCGCCGTTCATCCGCTCTACGACTGGGCGGCGTTGTTGCGCCTGACACGGATTTTCCGATCCACTCATCCCCAAATCGTCCACACCCACAGCGGCAAGGCGGGAATTCTGGGAAGGCTGGCCGCCTCCCGCGCCGGAGTGCCCATCATCGTTCACACCATTCACGGCCCCTCGTTTGGCGATTTTCAAGGCCCCATTCCTAATTTTCTGTTCAAGGGCGCCGAGCGTCTGGCGGCTGGCGTGACAACCCATTTCGTCAGCGTCGCCCAGGCCATGACCCGGCAATATCTTGCCGCCGGCATCGGACGCCCCGAACAATACAGTTGCATCTTCAGCGGGTTCACGCTCGGCCCGTTGCTGGAGGCGCGAAATGAACCCGCGTTGCGCCGCCGGTTGCAGATCGACGCCAACGATATTGTCATCGGGAAGGTTTCCCGCCTTTTTAAACTCAAGGGCCATGACGACTTGCTGGCGGCTGCTCCCGCCGTCCTCCGGCGCTGCCCGCGCGTCAAGTTTTTGCTCATAGGAGACGGGGCCTGGCGCGAGCGCCTGCAACGGCGGGTGGAGTTCCTGGGATTGCAAAAGCACTTTATATTCACAGGACTGGTCGCGCCGGAGGAGATGGCGCGCTACTTCGGCATCATGGATGTGCTGGTTCACCTTTCGCTCCGGGAAGGCCTGGCCCGGGCCTTGCCCCAAGCCCTGGCGGCGGGCCGGCCCGTGATCGCTTATGATTGCGACGGGGCCAATGAAGTTTGTTTGCCCGGTGAAACGGGTTTTTTGGTGCGTCCGGGCGAGCTGGACACATTGGCGGAACGCCTGGTTCAACTGGCCGGGGATGCCGGGCTGCGGGAACGCATGGGAAAGCGCGGTCGTGAACTGGTGCGCCAATCCTTTTCAATCGAGACAATGGTTGAAAAGCTCTGCACACTTTACCGCCAGTTGGCGGCGACGCGGCAAATGTGAATCAACCAACATTATATTTATTGGCCATGCTGGCGGCAGCCCTGGCCACGGCGGCATCGCTGCCGTTTTGGCGCCATTGGTGCCAGCGCCACGGAGCGGTGGATGAACCCGGGCCTCGCAAAATCCATGCCGCGTCCATTCCCCTGGCAGGCGGGCTGGCGGTGTTGACCGGTTTGCTGGCCGCCCTGCTCGGTGGAACGGCCTTTGTCTTTCTCCATGCCCCATCCGGCACGATGGAGCTTCTCCAATACGGCCTGGGCCGCAGAGCCGCGCAGCTTCTCGGCCTCACCGTGGGCGCCTTTGGCATGTTGCTGATTGGTCTGCGCGATGACAAAGTCGAGCTGCGGCCGGCGGCAAAATTTGCGGGCCAATTGCTGGCCGCCGTGGCGGTCGCCGCATCGGGTGTTCGCATCACGCTTTTTGTCCATAACATCCTCTTCAGCTATGCCATAACGGCGCTGTGGATTCTGACCGTGGTCAATGCGTTCAATTTCATGGACAATATGAACGGGCTTTGCGGCGGTCTTGGGGCCGTCGGGGCCGTTGCGTTTGGATGGATCGCGGCCCAAGCTGAGCCGCACCAATATCTGGTGGCAACGATGGCCTTTGTAATCGCCGGCGCTTTGCTGGGTTTTCTGCCGTTCAATTTTCCAAAGGCGGGCGTTTTTCTTGGCGACTCGGGAAGCCATTTGGTGGGGTACCTGCTGGCTGTTCTGGGCATCCTGCCGCATTTCTACACGCGGGGGCATCCGCGGATACTGGCCGTGCTGACCCCGCTGGTGATTTTGGCGGTCCCGCTCGGGGACCTGGCCTGGGTTGTCCTGTTGCGCTGGCGCGCGGGCCAGCCCTTTTACCAAGGCGACACGAATCATTTGTCCCACCGTTTGGTGCGGCGCGGCTTGAGTGATGGGCAAGCGGTGCTGGTCATCTGGCTGCTGGCGGCTGTTTTGGGAGCGCTGGCATGTCTTTGGCAATAGTTTCAGTGGAGGAAGTGGTGGACATGCCGGCGGCAATGGCTTCCGAAAGGGCGGCCAGCGCCTCCGCGCGCGGCACGGAGCCAATCAGCCGCTTTTCCTCGGGCGAATTGATGACCGGGACGTTCCGCTGCTCGCTGGCCAGCAGGACGGGCAACGCGTCCAGCAGTTTTTGTCCCGGGCGCAAACAAGGGGGGATGGCCCGCATCACGTCGCCGGCGATGATGGCGTTTAATTCCTGACCCGCCCCGAGATATTCCTTCAAATCCTGCAAAGCCACCACCCCGACCAGGCGCGATTGCGAGTCAACTACAGGAATGAAATTGTTCTGGCTGCCCAGGAACCTCTCCGCGATGCGCGGCAGGGTGGTGTTCTCCCGCACCGGCGGCACCGGCGCCCTCATCAGATCGCCGATGGTTTGTTCGGTCGCCGCGCCCAACCGGTAATTCTCCATCTCCAGGCCGCGCAATCGCAGCGGCTCGGTATAAATGGAATTGGGATGCAGACGCTGCGAGACCAGGGTGGAGAGAGCGCAGGCCAGCATCAGCGCCGGCATGAGCGAGTAGTTGAGGGAGATTTCCACGATCATGACAATGGCCAGCAAGGGGGAACGGGTGGTGGCCGCAAAGACGCTTCCCATCCCGACCAGCGCGAAAATCCCGATGGGCAAATTCTCCGGAATCAGGCCCACATGGGCAAGGCTCATGCCCATCAGACTGCCGAGGCTTGCGCCGAGGAACAAGGTGGGGGTGATCACCCCGCCCACCGCGCCGGATCCCACCGTCACCGCCGTGGCCAGCAGTTTTGCCAGGAAGATCCCCAACAGCCGGTTGGCTGCGGGCGGATGTTGGATGAAGCCGTTGGTTACGGTATATCCGTTGCCCCAGACCTCCGGGTATTCCAGCGCGAGTAATCCCACAAACAACCCGCCCACCGCCAGGCGCAGGGGCAGGGCCGGCACCCGCTTGAACGCCTCCTGGCTGAAGCGCAACAGCTTGAGAAACACCGCTCCCATCACGCCGCACAGCAGGCCCAGAACAAGAAACCACGGCAACTGCGCAATGTGCGTAAAGTCGAAACCCGGAACTTCATACCATTGTTTGATTCCAAAAAAGCTCCGCGACACCATCGTCGCCATCACCGAGGAACAAAGCAGCGGGGCAAACAGGTTCATTGAAAAATTTCCCAGAACAATGTGCGCCGCGAAAATCGCGCCGGTGATGGGGGCGTTGTAGGCCGCCGCCATTCCGCCCGCCGCTCCGCAGGCCACCAGGAGCCGCAGCCGGTAAGGCTGCCAGTGCGCCAGTTGCCCCCACTTTGAGGCCGCGGTGGCGGATAATTGGGTGATGCCACCTTCGCGTCCAATCGATCCCCCGCTGCCAATGCTGATGAGCGATGAAACCGCCCGGACGAGGCCGCTTCGGAACGGCAGTCGCCCATCCCCGGCCACCACCACTTCCAACAGATTTGTTGTGCGCTGTTTGCCCGCCAAACGGATGCCCCAAAACAACACGGCTCCCGCCGCCAGGCCGCCCAGCGCGGGTGTGATGAACCGCCAGGCCAGGGGCATCTTCTCCGCGACTTCGACAATGTTCTGGCCCGGATTGCCGACGAGAAGGACCTGAACTTTTTCCACGGAGAGATAGAAGAGCACGTTGATGATCCCGCCCATGGCCCCGACCACGCCGGCCATGACGAGGTGCAGGGCCTCTTCGCTCAACCACAATTTTTCCCGCACCCGCAAGGCCTTTTGCCAGTGCTGGCGCAGGAAGGAGCGGGTTGTGGCGAGAAACCGCATGTTTGTTTCCGGCTGTGGCGCCATATCCGGGCTTCACCTTATAAAGTTTTCCGCATTTGACGAGCGTGGATTTGGTGCGATTGACTGCGACGAGGTTTGAGGAATGTGTTTCTCATAACACTTGGGTCTAAGAGGCTGTTTAAAAACTAATGTTTGACCCATCGCGAGAGCATCAGTCGGCACATGGCCAGATAGACCATAGCCTCGGCGACTTCTGTCCGCCGCTCGTAGCTGCGGTTGAGACGGCGATAGCG
>Ga0224554_1000845_pt1 | contig 22391 bp, 16 predicted proteins | sample 714S22024metaG_FD_180666 | JGI IMG/M metagenome (GOLD analysis project Ga0224554, IMG submission 180666) | Peat soil microbial communities from Stordalen Mire, Sweden - 717 S2 20-24 | ecosystem: Environmental > Terrestrial > Soil > Wetlands > Peat | place: Sweden: Norrbotten County, Stordalen...
GGCTTCCGACCTGCAAAGCTCACCGACTCGTCCCGTGCGACAGAATCACGCCGCCAATAACGCTTTCGGCGATCTCATATCGCCCAAAACGCCTTCCGCCGTGCCTTCACGAATAATGCAGGCTAAGCCCCGAAGAGGTCGAACGGATTCGTATAGGTGCGCTCTTGCACGATATCGGGAAGATCGGCATCCCCGACAGCGTCCTGCAGAAGCCTGGGCGGCTCACCAGCAAGGAGTTTGCCATTGTCAAGCAACACACTGTGATTGGCCGCCGGATTCTCGAAGGCGTGCAGGGCCTTGCGTGCTACCTCGATGCCGTGGAACTGCACCATGAGAACTGGGACGGCACCGGATACCCGAAAGGCCAATCGCGCGAGGAGACGCCGGTTGACGCGCGCATCATCCACGTGTCGGACGCTTACGACGCAATGACTACCAATCGGTCCTATCGGCCGGGAATGACCCACGAGCAGGCCATCCGCGAACTATTCACATATGCAGGGACGCAATTCGATCCCGAAGTTGTTGCGCTGTTCGTGAAATTGCCGCTCGATGTTGTGACCGGACAACCGATTCTGTTGGAAGATTGCGGCCAGGTGGAGGAATTCAGGGCGGTGGAAGCAGGATAATGAAGGCTCTCCCCTCCTGGCGCTTATTCCGGTGATGTGGGCCGGTGATTCCGGTTGGCCAGAATCGGAGCGAAGCGACGCTGGTTGCTTTTTTACATAGCCAGGTGGCCCACATGAGTCAAGAAAAGGGTAAATAGCCGGCTGACCGCACAGGGCGATATGATGACGGCATTTTTTGCCCCAGTTTTGGGACAACGGAACGAAGCGGGTGAGGAAAAGGGGTGAGCGGTATTTCCTATAATTTCTCTAACTTACAGCTAACTTCTTTAGAATGTGGTGGCCAGAGACGCTACTGCAAAGCTGTCTCAATGGCCGAAAAGTCGCCTAAATCAAGCGATTAGTGGACCAGAGTTGCCCCCAAAGTTGCCCCCAAATTGTCTTTGCTAGCAGCCCGTTCATAGATTCCTGGCGCGATGAGCGTTTCGGGGGACCTATCCCGGTTGGCGCGGTTCAGCCAAACAACGGGCTCTGGTTTGTTGTGCCACCGCCCAGATTGATATTCCGCGGATTTTCCTTCCATTGAGCATGGATTTGGCTCACTCTCCGAGTCGCCGATCCTCCACGGCGAATGCAGCTTCCGCTTTGCCACCGGGCCGCGCTGCTTTTTCACAGACAAGGTGACTTATGCACTGCCGGAGCCACTTTCCCAGAAGGGGGAGGCGGAGTCTGGCGCTTAAACTGTCTTAGACAGTCTTATCTCATGTCGCGCAAACAAAACAGGAGAAATAGTCCAGCGCTAAACACCGCCGCCAAGGGGGCGGACGCCGGGCTGTTGCCGGAAGAGATCGCGCGGGTACGGGAGCAGATTGCTGGCCGGCATTCCAAGACCGCTCTGCAGCTTGCCAAGGATCTCTACAAGCACTCGGCGACGCCGGAGTCGGAAGCTCTGCTCACCGATGCCTACAAGGCTCGCATCGACGATCTGCTCAAACTGGGAATGACCGTGGAGGCCAAGACTCTGTTGGGGATCGTGCGGGAGCGGTTTCCCTCGGCGCTGCCGCGATTGACCGATCTTGGCCGGGAGATATCCGCGCAGGATGGCAAGCTGGAGGAGGTTGTCGCGCCGCTCGCCGATCCAGAACTTCCGGCGGGAGACCGCGAACGCATCGAGAGCTTCATCCGCCAGCGGATTCATGACCTGCCGGCATTGGCGGGGGTTTCATCCCTGCCACCGGAGCATTCCCTGCGCACGGCTGCATCGGCGGTGGCGGCTGCGTTGCAGGCCGTGACCAGCGGGCCGGTCGAGGACGCGGTTCTGGCGCTGCCGGAGGTCTCGCGGCGCAGCCCGCTGGCCCCGTGGAAGGCTCTGATCCGGGCGATTGGCTGTTACTACCGGCGCGAGGACGAAGAGTGCCACAGGTGGCTGCAGACGATTCCGATCGATTCTGTGCCCGCGCGCCTGCTTCCTGCATTCGCCGCGATGCTGAGGACCGAGCCCGTGTCTGGCGCGGAAGTCAAGCTCAGTCTGGCCGAAGAGAAGCTGGTCAGCCTGACCGCGGATCATGGCACGGCTTTACGCGCTGCCCTGACCAGCCTGGAAGATGCGCTGCGTGAAAGAAAGCAGAAGCAGATTCTGGATGCGGCGCGGAAAGCGATGGCGGCCAGCCAGCACTGCGGCCCCGAGGTGCGGGACCGCCTGCGCCAGCACATCGCGGTGCGCGCCGATCTCCAACAGGTCTCACGATTAGCTGTGGAATCCGCCATGGGAGGCGCTCCACGAGTGTGTGCTTACTACCTCCGGCTTCAGGCAATGGGGTTGGAAGAGCAGGGGCATGTGGATGCCCATGCGGAAGCGGCCTTGGCCTGGGCAGGTTTCCGCCGCGAGGCCATCAAGGAGAAGTGGTTTGCCTCCGGCGGCCTGGAGGATGGAATCCTCTCGCTGCACATGGGGCAGTTGATCGAGAAGGTGCCCGAGGAACTCATCGATGAGATAAGGGCGGAGATGGGGAACTACCGCAAGCCGCGCGATTGGGATAAGAACGACGGCCTGCCTTCTCCGGGAGCGCTGTATGAACGCGCCTGCAAGGCCGACCCTCATCCGGAGGTATTCCAGGCCTGGCTGAGCTGGGCGCGGAAGAACGAGTCTGGGGCATTGGCCAGCGAGGTTGCTGAGCAGTGGCGAAAGGCGCGGGCCACTGACATTCAACCGCTGCTTTACCTGATGGAATCGGCCGAGAAGCGCAACGCATTCAAGAAGTCGCTGAAGTATCTGGAGGCGGCGGAGAATCTGGACCGGCTGAATCCCGAGGTGCGACGAGCCAAGCTGCGGCTGCTTTTATCCGCCGCCTTGCGCCATCTGCAGCAGCGCATGACGCACCTGGCGCTGAAGGAAATCGAGCAGATTGAGACCGTGCCCGAGGTGCGGCCGGGGGAAATTGCCGCGCTGGCCGCGGCGCTGCGCTGGTCCGCGGCCGCGGGGGACCGGGATAAGGCTGCCCAGGACGAGCAGGAGGCGCAACTGAATAGATTGATGGGAAGCGTGGCCGCGCATCTGCTGATCGTGTCTGTGGCAGGAAAGGCGGAGATGCTCTTCGCGGTCTCGTCGAAGGTGTTGAAGGCTGCCAAGATTCCCGCCGCCGAACTGCTGGCCGGCGTGGCCAAAGCCCGCGCACTGGGCGATTGGGCAGGCCTTCCCATCGAACTGCCGCGCGAATGGATCGATCCACTGATGGCCGCGATGAAGCCGCACAACTGCCCGGCCGATACCGCGCAGATGCTGGTTGTTGGCGAGGCGGCCTTGGACGGCTATTCCGCGGAACTCGCCTTTACCGTCTCGGTTGCCGGACTGGCCAAGGGCGGGGCGAACGCGGAGTCCCTCTTCCTGCGCGCCCGCTCGCTGCCGTCGTTGTCGGCCTCTGTCAGGCGCGAGGGCTGTTTGACGGCTTCTCTCGAACTGGCCCGGAGGGAGCGCAACACCGCACTGGCGGGCAGGATTCTGGATCTTCTGAACGGGAACAACTCCAGCCCAGGGAAGCGCTGGAGGCCGGGAAGCAATTTCGGAGACGATCCGGAGATTGCCAGCCGCGCCGTTTCCCCGGAGTTACTCGCCAAGATTCTTGAGGAAGAGCTATCGCTGAAGAAGTTTCCCGGCTACGGCTTTAATGAGGCGCCTAAATATTCCGAGGATCTGAACGCTTCTCTTTGCGATTGCCCGAAGTGCCGGGCAAGGCGCGGCGAGACAGGCGCGGGCGGCTACGAGTTTGTCGACGACGGCGACGAGGACGATTTCGAGGACGAAGACGACGATTTCGCTGACCCCGGAGGCTTTGCCCTTTCGGAACTTCTCAAGGGACTTGGCAAGATGATGGGTCTTTCCGCTGCGAAGATCAAGGAACTGGAAAAGGCCAGGGCCAACGGAGAGGACCCAAAGACCGCCATGGACAGAATCCTGGGCGAGAGATCATTCGAGCCGAGAGCGCCGGAAACGCCGAAGAGTAGAAAGACCGAAAAGTCCGCAAAGGTTCCGCCGCCGGAACAGGGCAGTTTGTTTTAGGGTGAAACGATGAACCAGAACGCGTTGCCAATTCCCGATCCCTATGCCGTCCTGAGCCTTGTCCCCGGCGCCGAGGACGAGCAGATTCGCGCCGCGTATCTGGCGAAACTCAAGCAGTTTCCGCCGGACAGGTCTCCGGCCGAGTTCGAGCAGGTTCGCGACGCATACGACCTTCTGCGCGACCGGCGCCGGCGCGCCCAGCACACCCTGTTTTCAGTCAATCCCGAAGCGCCTCTGGAATCGCTGCTGGATGACAAGGACAACGATCGACGATTCGCCGGCCCCGGCCCGTGGCTGGCGGTACTGAAGGAAAGATAGATGGAGATGGAAGAAAATAATTCCTCCGAAGGGTTTTCGCCCCAGGAGCGGGCACGGATCGTGCTTGGTTTCGAGGTCTGGCTCGACCAATATCTTGACCGTGCGATGGCCGATGAGCCGGCGCCGCAAGGATTGACCGCCGACTTGCTGGCCGCGCTGGAGAACGGTGAGCCGCTTCCGCCGCTGGCGTGCGATCCCTCCGGCGACGGCGGCTGCGACCTTTACTCCCTGTGGGCGGCCATGACCGCGCTGACTCAGGAAGTCAGGCTGCAGGGCCGGACCTTCAAGCAGTTGAATGAAAGCCTCAGTCAAAGCGCGCAGAGCCTGGATACGTCCGCCTCCGAAACAAGAGCCAGCGGGGACGAACCGGCTCGTGCTCAGCAGGCCAAAGCCCAGCCAGCCCGCAAGCAGGAGATTCACTTGCCCCTCAATGTTCTGCTCGACCTGCGCGACCGGGTGGAGCGTGGCGGCAATACCGCGCGCAACGCGGCCGAGGAGTTGGCGCAAAAAAAGTTGCCGTCTTTAGCGCGCTGGCTGGGCATTGGCCGCGCATACGCCAGCCACACCCATGAGGTTCTGGCCGCGCTCTCCCACGGCTACACCCTCACCCTAGACACGCTGGACGAGGCCCTGGTTGGCGCGGGCGTCAGCCGCATCGCCTGCCACGGACAGATCTTCGATCCTCGGCGCATGACGGCTGTCGATATTGAGGAAACCAGCACCGTGGCCGAGGGAACGGTTGTCGAGGTCTACCGTAACGGCTACGAATGGAACGGAGAAGTCCACCGCACGGCGCAGGTGAAGGTGGCGCGCACCCCCGAAAGGAAATCCGCATGAGCGATTCGAACGAACTGATTGTAGGCATCGATCTGGGTACCACCAACTCCGAGATAGCGGCCTTCGTCGATGGCAAGGTAACCATTCTCGGCTCCGGCAGCAAGAACATGCTGCCATCAGTGGTGGGCCTTTCCCCGTCAGGAGAGCTGCTGGTGGGTGAGGCGGCGCGCAATCAGTTAGCGCTTTATCCCGAACGCACCGTGCGCAGCATCAAGCGCAAGATGGGCAGTAGTGAGACCGTTACGCTGGGAGACCGCGAGTTCACACCGCCGGAGATCTCGGCGCTGATTCTGCGTGAGCTAGCCTCCTGGGCGAGCCAGCAACTCGGCCGCACCGTGGCCAAGGCAGTCATTACCGTTCCCGCCTATTTCTCCGATGCTCAGCGCCAGGCCACGCGCGAGGCCGCCACACTGGCAGGTCTTGAGGCCGTCCGCATTCTGAATGAACCGACTGCCGCAAGCCTGGCCTATGGAGAGGGCAGCCGCCATATCGCCATGGTCTACGATCTGGGCGGCGGCACCTTCGATGTCTCCATCGTCTCGCTCGAGGGCGACATCACCGAGGTGCTGGCCAGCCATGGCAACAATCGTCTGGGCGGGGACGACTTCAACGATCTGCTGGCCGAGCATCTGCTCGCTGCATTTCAATCCCAGCACGGAATCGATCTGCGCAGCGGCCATCCGGTGGCCCGCGCCCGCATCTGGTGGGCCGCCGAGGAGGCCAAGCGCCGCTTGAGCTTCGATCCCGAGGTAACGGTGCGCGAAGAAGCGCTGGCCACCGTAGATGGGAAACCGCTGCACCTGGAACTGGAGATCACCCGCGAGGAGTACGAGGACATGATCCGTCCCCTCGTCGAGGGGACGCTGGAGCACATGTCCCAGGTCCTTGCCGACGCCGGCAAAGGTCCCTCAGAGCTGGATGCGATCCTTCTTGTTGGCGGCTCCACGCGCACTCCCTTGGTCGCACGCATGATCGAGGAGCGCACCGGGCTGACCCCGCGGGAAGAAATCCATCCCGACCTGTGCGTTGCCCTGGGCGCGGGCGTGATGGCCTCGCGGCTTGCGGGCCACCAGGTCGAACGGGTGCTGGTCGATGTGACTCCGTACTCCTTCGGCGTCTCCTTCCTCGGCGAGCGGGGCGGCGTCTCTTATCCCCACTGCTACAAGCCGATCATCCGACGCAACACCCCTCTTCCGGTCACCCGCACCGAGCGCTTTTACACCAGCCATCCCTATCAGGAGGAAGTCGATGTCCGCGTCTATGAAGGCGAGGACGAGGATGCGCTGCGCAATATCCTGATCGGCGACTATCGCGTGACAGGCCTGACTCCCATGCGCGATTTCAACGAGGTGCTCTGCCGCATGAGCCTGGATCTGGACGGCATACTCACTGTCACCTCGATCGAGAAGAAGTCGGGCTTGTCCAAGAACATCACTATCGCCCGCGCTCTGGAAGAACGCAGTGAAGCCGAGATTGCCGCCTCCCGCAAGCGTCTCGAAGCCCTCTACGCCACGCGCCAGGATGATGATCTCGACAAAGAGAGCGACGACTTTGACGAGGAGAACGGCAACTTCGATGACAAAGATGCGCTTCAGATCGAAAGCGAGGTCGATTTCACTGCTTATCCCATGCCGAAAGCCGCGACTGTGGCCGAGGATGATTGGAGCATGGCCGAAGGCGAGGGCCGTAAGATGATCGAACGCTCCCGACTTCTGCTCGATCAAATCCACGATGAAGATCGCGAGGAAGCCATCGACCTGAATGCGGCCATCGAAGCGGCGATCGAAAATCGCGATGCCGCCGCACTCAAGCAGGCCGTTCACGAGCTGCGCGAGATGCTGTTCTTTGTCGAGGGCCGCGCATGAAGGACGCCCTTCGCAGCCCGGCCGGCTGCCCGGTCTGCCGGGCTCGTTTACGCGGTTCGCCCCGCTGCTCGCGTTGCGGCGCAGACCTCACCGCGCTGATGCTGCTGGCGGCTCACGCCTACATCCTGCGCCGGGCCGCCCGACAATCGTTGAGGCAAAGCGATTACCAAGCGGCCCTGGCCTCCGCTCAGGCCGCACAGCGATTGCATTCCACAGCGGAAGGCACTCTTCTCTGCATTCTCTCGACCGCGGCGGCCAGCCCGCTTTCTGAACAACCTCAAAAAACAGCCCGAAACCTTGCCGATCTTCGCTAGGCACATCCGCGTGAGGCAAAACTGCGGAATGGCTCTTGGTGGATCGAAACGATGCTCATGGTGCCGTGCGCCGGAGCAGGGAAAGCGCGCCAGAAACGGGGCCACCTGCATTGAAATCCACTGTTTATGGCCCTCTTCTGAGGATTCGTACCCATAAGTACGGCAATTGAAATCCCGCGACCTGCAACCATTCAGCCGCGGCGTCATAAACTTCAATCAGAATGAAGGCCGCCTCCGCACAGTCCACTACCCCCTCCGAGGAGATCGCCGGCCTAGTCGAACGGGTCACCTTTTTCAACGAGGAGAGCGGGTTCGCCGTGCTCCGGGTGAAGGTCCGCGGGCAGCGGGATCTGGTTACGGTCCTGGGACCGGTGCCTTCGATCAGCGCCGGCGAGTGGCTCACTGGCAGGGGTTGGTGGGTCCGGGATCAGGAACATGGACTGCAGTTCAAGGCCCAGACGCTGAAGGCGACACCGCCGACCACAAGCGAGGGCGTCGAGCGGTACCTGGGCGGCGGCTTCGTCAAGGGTGTAGGGCCTGTCCTAGCGAAGAAGCTGGTCGGCCACTTCGGTGCCGAAGTACTGAAGGTGATCGGCGAGAACCCCGGAGCTCTTGAGTCCGTCGACGGCATTGGCCCCAAGCGCCGTCAGCGGATCTCCACCGCCTGGCAGGAAGGCTTGCAGATCCGCGAGATCATGCTTTTCCTGCACAGCCACGGGGTCAGCACCGGCCGGGCGGTTAGGATCTTTAAGACCTATGGGAATCTGGCCATCCAGACCGTGCGAGAGAACCCCTATACGCTGGCCAGGGAGATCCACGGCATCGGATTCGCCACGGCCGACCGGATCGCCCAGAGCGTCGGGATCCCGAAAGACTCCGAGAACCGGGCCCGGGCCGGCATCGATCACGTTCTGCTGAGCGCGACCTCGGAAGGCCATTGCGCGCTGCCTCTGGAAAAACTGAAGGCCGCGGCCGTCAAGCTCCTTGAAACGCCGGCGGAAATCGTCGAGCGAGGGCTGGCGCGGATGCTGACCACGGGCTTTCTGGTTCTCGAAGAGATCGACGGCGAGCCGCTGGTCTTTTTGCCCCATTTGAGACGGGCGGAGAAGGAAATCGCGGTCGGTATCCGGCGGTTGGCGGCGGCCCGTTCCGCCTATCCGCCGATCGATTTCGAAAAAGCTGTCCAATGGTGCGAAGCGCGCACCGGAAAGACCCTGGCGCCGAGCCAGCGGGAGGCGCTGAAGACGGTTCTCGGCAGCCGGGCTGCCATCGTCACCGGCGGCCCGGGCGTGGGCAAGACCACGCTCGTGAACTCGATCCTGCTGATCCTCAGGGCCAAGAAGGTGAAATGCCTGCTGTGTGCGCCGACCGGCAGGGCGGCCAAACGCCTTACGGAGACTACGGGCATGGAGGCAAAGACCATCCACCGGCTACTCGAGATCGATCCGGCCACAGGAAGGTTCTCGCGCAACGAGGACAATCCTCTGGAGTGCGATCTGCTGGTGGTCGACGAGACCTCGATGTTGGACGTCCCGCTGATGTGCGCACTGCTCAGGGCTCTCCCGAAAAACTCTGCCCTGATCCTGGTCGGGGATGTCGATCAGCTTCCCTCCGTGGGCCCGGGAAACGCGCTGCGCGACCTGATCGAGAGTGGTGTCGTGCCCGTCGTTCGCCTCACCGAGGTCTTCCGCCAGGCCGCCGCCAGCAAAATCATTACCGTCGCGCACCTGATCCGCCAAGGGAAAATGCCTGACTTCCGCTCAGCCGAGCCCAGCTCGGATTGTCATTTCGTCGAACGCGACACCCCGGAGGAGATCGCCGCCACCCTTGTGCGACTGGTCCAGGACAGGATCCCGAAAGGCCAGGGGATAGATCCCATCGGGGATATTCAGGTGCTGTGCCCGATGAATCGCGGATCGATCGGGGTACGCGAGCTGAATGCCGTGCTCCAGCGGGTCCTGAACCCGCCCCGGCAGGGCGAGCCGGCCGCCGACCGGTTCGGATGGCGGTTCCAGATTCGCGATAAGGTGATCCAGACCGAAAACAACTACAAAAAGGAAGTCTTCAACGGCGACATCGGCGTCGTCGAGAAGATCGATCCGGTCGAACAGGAAGTGCACGTCCGGTACGACGAGCGGCTGATCGCTTATGACTACGGCGAGCTGGACGAGGTCTCACCGGCCTACGCGATAACCATACACAAGGCCCAGGGCTCGGAGTTTCCCGCCGTGGTGATCCCAGTGGCCATGCAGCACTTCATGCTTCTCGAACGCAACCTTATCTATACCGGGATTACCCGCGCCAGGAAGTTTCTAGTGGTGGTTGGGCAGAGAAAGGCTCTGGGCCTGGCCGTCAGGAACAATCAGTCGCGCAAGCGATACTCTGGGCTTCTCTGTAGTCTGAAGGAGACCTCTCGGCCCAAAATCGCTTGAGCTGCAAACCTCGAAAGCTCATATGTCTATAGACCGAAAGCTCGACCCGATTAAGCGCAAGCGTATGCGCCATGCCGAAGGGAAGCTGAAAGAAGCGCAACGGCAGTTGGCGCGAACCGAACGCAGCATTTCCTACTGGTCCAGGATCGTCTCCGACCTGAAGCATGAGCGGATGCGAGCTATTCAGCCGCCACTATGGCCGGAAGACAGGGCCCAAAACGCTGAAGGCTCCGACGGCAAAGAATAGTGGCCAGCAAGAAGACATAACCAATCCTTGAGTCATACCCGTTTCAGGGGACCGATCGGGATATATGTGAGTAAGCTCGGTGCTTGTCGAGGTCTGTACCATCGCCAATTCCTCAAGAGCGAGGGCCAGGGCACCCATTTTCAAAGATGGAAGTAACTTCTCAGGCCTGGCCCAGTCACATCCAATAATATTCTCACCATGTCATTTTTCTTGACACGCTTCTGCGATTTCGATAGTCTGATTTTGGGTCGCGGTTACCGCGACTAAGCAAGTTCTTTGACAACTCCTTTTTCGCGCTTCCATGGCCGAGTCTTTCCGTGAGGAAAGACGTAATGCCACACCGATTGAATGGTGTGGCGGCAGGATGCAGTTCCTGCCCGTTCGAGGCCGCATACCAAGGGGACAGCAGTAGTCTCTCGGTATCGGAGCCCACACAGTATGTATCTCGCTGTGCGGCACACACAATGGCCGGGTCTTCTGATTCAAGCCCATTCCAACTCGGAGCGCAACCGGACGCGGCACTCGGTTGAGTGTTGCCGAGGGAAAGGAGGCTGACCCACATGGGAAAGCAGAAAGACTTGCACGTCATCACTTCTTGCATCGAAGAATTGATGGCGCAAGATGGGCTTGAGTCGGAGCAGAAAGATGCCTTGGCTACGGCGATGAAGGCTGTAAATCATTTTCGGCGAAACACGACTCCCAGCGATGCCGATATTTATCGCGTCGTTCGGATAGTGGCCGAAGAGATTGCAAAGAACTTCATTCGCCAGGAGTAGCCTAGCTAGTTCCAGGGGGACCCGCAACCAGTTTGGTTTCAATTATGGATTACGGAAAAGCAATCAGAATCGTGCGAGCGCTCGCCGACATACCGCAGAGAGAGCTCGCACGCAGGATGGACGTTGACCCTAGCCTGATTTCAATGCTTGAAGCGGGCAAGCGGAAGCCAAGCAGAGAATTTTTGGAGCGATTCGCTGCCGAACTGGGCGTTCCATTTCATTTATTGATCCTTTTGTCCAGTGAGTCCGGCAATGCAAAGACGAGCAACCCGGAGGCGATTCAACGGTTGGCTTTAGAACTGGCAGGGCTTCTTTTCAAAAAGGACGACGATGGGAACGGAACTGTTCACGATAAGACGCCTGAACATTGCGCATGAGAAAAGTTTGGCGCTCAGTCTAGGCTGCAACGTCGATGAACTCGAGCAGCTTGCAGAATCTGCCAAGAGCTTTTACAGGCCTTTCGAATTGATCCCCAAGCTGCGGCCCTTTGCTAAGAAGCCGCCGAAAAAGCCAAGGCCAATTGATAAGCCGACAGGCAAGCTAAAGAAGATGCAAGAGCGAATCAACAAGGCTCTGCTCGAACCGATCCTCATGCCGGAGCACGTATTCGGCGCAGTAAAGCATAGATCAATTATTGGCAACGCACAGCGTCATCAGGGCGCGCCGGTGCTTGTCTCCCTGGATATTCGGCAGTGCTTCCCGAGCGTCACCAATGCGCACGTCTATCGCGTGTGGGCTAACGTCCTTGGTTGCTCCCCGCCGGTGGCGAGCCTGCTGACGAAGATAACGACATACAAGCGGCACCTGCCTCAAGGAGCGCCGACAAGTCCGGCCCTGGCGAACATTTTTATATGGTCAGTGGACGGCCCAATCAGAGAGAAATGCGCGGATCTGGGAGCGGAGTATTCCACCTGGATTGATGACCTGGCTTTTTCCGGCTACAACGCCAGAGAGATCATTCAAATTGCCGTTGAAGCTTTGCGTGTCCATGGCCTACGGATTTCACACAAGAAAACGGCAATTATGGGAAGCGGCCGAACCAAGACGCTTACTGGTACGCGGCTTGGACGCCGCTCATTACGCGCGCCGAAGAAGATTTGTGACCGTGCATGTTCAGGCATACATAAACTTGAATGCGGCTTGGTTGCAGAACATGAAAAGGACTCCTACTGTCGGAAGCTGCGCGCCCTAATCATGCATATTCACCGGATATGCCCCAAAGACTCCGTATGGCTTGAAAACAAGCTCTCCGCCCTACTTCAAAAGTAGCTTGATTGATCGATCTGTTCACGGCCTTTGAGCGTTCAGCGCATTACTTTCGTGAGCGCTATCTGAACCCCATCTTGTTCGGCGGTGCACGAGGCTGCATTCTTGAGTCATGAGGCAACGCAAGACGGCGATATGGGCGAAGTGGCGTGGGCTGGTTTCGGAGCAGAACCAGGGCGGGCAGAGCGTAGCGGCATTTTGCAGTGAGCGGGGTCTGAGGAGCGGTCAGTTCTTCGCGTGGAAAAAGAAATTGCGGGAAGCGGAAGCGGCGAAGTTTGTGGCCGTGGAAGTAACGCCGGTTGCAGAGGCGAAATGGCCAGCATCCGTAGTGGCCAGCGGAGCGATCGAGGTCCGGCTCGGCAGAGTCCGAAGCCTGGTAGTGGAGCCTGGATTCGATCCGCATCATCTGCGCACGTTGCTTTCGGTGCTGGAGGCGGAAGCATGATCGGGCTGCCCAGTTTGCGCGCGCTGGACCGCACCGAGGGAACGCGGATCTGGCTGGCGGCTGAGCCGACCGATATGCGCTGCGGGTTCGATCGTTTAGCGGAGCGGGTGAGATCTGTCATCGGCCAGGATCCGCTGGGCGACAGCCTATTCATCTTCCGTTCGCGCCGGGGCGACAGATTAAAGCTGCTGATGTGGGACCGCGACGGATTCATTCTTTGGTACAAGCGGCTCGAGGCTGGAGTTTTCAAGCTACCGCGCGTGAAGGACGGGGCGCGCTCGGTGGAGTTGCGGGCCAGCGAGCTGGCGATGATCCTGGACGGGATCGACATGACGAAGCTGAAGCGCGTGCCGAGGTACGAGCGGGGAGCAGGAACCACGCAAGATAACAGGGAAAAGATCGCGGTGTAAGTAACTCCATCGCTGACTTATACGTCTACTTATATGTGACTCCCACCGACAAGTTAGTCGAGTTACCCGACGACAGCGAAGCACTGAAAGCTGTGGTGCGCTCGCTGCTGCTGGAGCGCGATGGGGAGAAGCGCCGCGCCGACGACTTGCAGATCGAGAACCTGCGTCTGCGGGTAGAGCTCGATCGCTACAAGAAGTGGTACTACGGTCCCCGCGCCGACCGGCTGCAGTCGGCAGGCGACCTGGCGCAGATGCTGCTCGGCTTTGCTGGGGCGCTGGATCAGAAGCCTGTCAACCCGGACGATGTTCCGCCACACACGGAGCCGGACGAAGAACTGCGGCGGGTGAAGCGGCGCAAGGGCCGCCGCAACCTGGCCAACCTGGAAAATCTTCCCACCACCACTCATGTCTACGAGTTGAGCGCAGAGGAACGGGCTTGCCCATGCTGCGGCATCGAGCGCAAGGAGATCGGCCAGGAGGAAAGCTGGCAGATCGAGCATATTCCGGGGCGCTTCGAACGCATCCGTCATGTGCGCAAGAAGTATGCCTGTGCGAGTTGCGAAACGAACGGCGAGAACCCGCGCATCGAGACTGCAGCCAAGCCGGAGACGGCCATCGACAAGGGACTTGCCGGGCCAGGTCTGCTGAGTTACATCGTTACGAGTAAGTTCGGCGATTTCCTCCCTCTCTATAGGTTGGAAGATATCTTCGCGCGGCAGGGCTTCGAGATCTCGCGAGCCACGCAGTCGGTCTGGTGCGGCGATGTGGCCGATCTGGTCGAGCCGCTGTATGCGTTGATGGCGGATCATGTGCGAGCCTCGCACGTGGTGGCCACCGACGACACCATCATGCCCATGTTGAGCAAAGAGAAATGTGCGAATGCGCGGATGTGGGTGTATGTCGGCGACGATGCGCATCCCTACAACGTCTTCGACTTTACGCTGAGCCGCGGCCGCGACGGTCCGAAGTATTTCCTCAAGAACTACAACCAGGTTCTGCTTGCCGACGGATACGGCGGCTATAACGGCGTGGTGGCCGGCAACGGCATCGTGCGCGCCGGATGCTGGGCCCACTTGCGGCGCAAAATCATCGATGCGGAAAAGGCCGCTCCCGAGATCGCGCGGGAAGCGATCGAGTTGGTGCGCGCTCTTTACGCCGTCGAGAAGCAGGCGAAAGATGTCGCAGTTGAAGCGCGGCTCTGCCTGCGCCAAGAGCAGTCCGTGCCGGTGCTGACCACACTGCGCGAGAAGTTTCTCGCATGGAAGGAGCAGTTGCTGCCCAAGCATCCCATGGCTGAGGCGATCAATTACGCCCTCGGCCAGTGGGCGGAGTTGATCGTATTCTCTGCCGACGGCGCAGTTCCCATCGACAACAATGTCTCCGAGCGCGAAATGAAGCGCGTAATTTTGAATCGGAAAAACAGCCTCTTCGTCGGCAACCCGCGCGGCGGCCGTACCGCCGCCATCCTCGCCAGCCTCACCGCAACTTGTCGCCGGCATGACATCGATCCGCAGCTCTATCTCACACAGTTGCTGGTTAACCTGCCGGCCACGCTTGAATGCGACCTGCCCGCGTGGTTGCCCAATCGCTGGAAACTCGATCAGGAAACCAGGCTCGCCAATCTGCAATACAACGCTGCTCCGGCCTCGTAAGACCTGTGGTTCACGTAGCGCTCACGCGCATTGCTGACTTTTTGCGCCCAAAATGGACGGATTCTGGGGGTCAGGTCAACGTGTCCTGCTTACTGCCGATGCCGTAGGCAGCGTGATCTTCAGTGGACGGGCCACGAACGCCGGACGAAGCCACAGACGCTCGCAAGCCGCCCCGAGAGGCGGCCTGCTGGGGCGCCCAACCTGAGCCATTACTCCAGTTGGGCAGAGAGTTCAACGACTATGCGGAGCAATTTTTACGGCGTTCAGTATCGCGCGAAAAACCGTCAAATCTTCATCGAGATGGACCGCGTCTGTGTGCAGGCTCAAGTCGTAGTTAATCGAAGGAACTGACGCATCAAAATCGGGATCAGGTTTGCCTGCTTGAGCAACCGCAATAATTGTGATCGAACCATCCGGGTGGTCCACTCTTGCAGTCTCGGTAGACAGTCCATTGATGCGTAAGCCTGCTGGGGCTTGGCCACACGAACCATTCGCTTCGTTCGCGCACTGCCAATTAAGAAAAGTGTGCAATGTCTTGGACACTTCAGCAGCATTGTAGCCGGCGAAGATTGATATCCATCTTTTCCCAGATGCCTTTGTGCATAGGCTCTCATCCTGTGTGCCCAGGAGAAATGCAGCGCCGTGATTGGCTCCGCTATAAGGAACTGAGCAAAGCCATGCTCCTGAGGGAATGGAAAGAAACATGCCGTATTCCCTATTTCGATAGACTGACGTGCGCGAAGCCGCGCTTGCTACCGAACACAAAATCACTAGGCTGATCAGTACACGCGAAAATCTCATCTTTTTGCCTCCGATCCAAAGAACCTCGAATTTGCATTGCCTCCTTCAATCCGATTTATTGCGAATTGTAGATAGGTATATCACGTTGCATTTCATTGATTCCGCTTGTGATAAAGCTCTTCCACGCCGTGGGAGGGATTTCAACTGAGTTATACATCCCTTGCGATGTGATCTGATTCCCGTTGGCGTCTTCCATCTCAAGGTGATTGAGAAACAGAGAAACGTTACTGCCCGTCCCCCGCATCTGCTCTCCCCAGCCGCTGAAGAGCTCATCAACATTTTGCTCCGGGCTACTGGCATGGGTCATGTGTTTGGTGCTCCCGCCAGTCATGCCGAACGCGTCCCCAGTTCGCAGATACGTACCTTTAGTCGCAAATCCAGATTCGATTCCGAGTCCTAGGGGAAGAGCGGGATCTACGCCGTATGCTTTTGCCTTGGCAACCATCGGCTTGTAGTACTTATCGAGATAGGCCTTGTCTCTCTTGGATATATGGGGCTTCGGAGCAGGCTTCTGCTGTTGGGCCGCCTCTGCCTTACGGTCGGCCTTCATCTGGTCGGCCGTGGTGTGGCCGTCGCAACCGCTCGCGGCGTTTGAATTGTTCCCGGCACAATTGGTATCACCACGATCCGGCTGCCACGCATGTCCATCTGGATCGGCCCGCGTCATCGGGTTGTTCATCACATACGAATATAGATTCAACGACTGCGGATCATCCAACTTGGCGTAGGGTACTGGCTCTTCTTTCGCGCTCCAGTCCGGCGACAGGAACCGCCCCACTGCGCTGCTGTAGTACCTTGCCCCGAAGTAGTCATTGCCGGATTCAACGTCCCGTTCCTTGCCGGTGTAAAGGGATTGCGAAAAATGTGTTTCGTTTACACAAACGGCGGAGCTCGTCATAGATGTGGACTCCTCCGTCGTACATCAATCCCCGGTCTCAGAATCGAGACCGGGGCCACCTGCGGTTTTGCTGTTGGCTGTGCAACACCTGCTCACTGCGGCGGCGGCAATTTCTTGGCCTTCACGTTGGCGACAGACAGGATCACAAGGCGGTAACGTGCGTAGGGGCTTGGATGCCCCCAGCCATAGGTGCCAATCACCTTGCCTGATTGATCCCGTAATAGTCCAAACGAGTCCCTCGTGGCACCGGGCGGCACACTAGCGATCTCCAGCTTACCGGTAATCTCAGCCTCCACGTCGTATTTCATGCAATCAATGCAAATGTTCTTTCTATTACCCATATAGAAAGACATCGTGTATTTTTGGAAGCGCTGAAGCTCACCATCTTTCCGCAATTCGTTGCCGCTTACGTGATTGTCCGAGTTTCCTGCGAATGTGAGTAAGACGGTAATATCGCAGCCCTGGATATCGAAACCGTTGTCGTGCGGTTCTCTTCGGAACTTACCTTGAACCGTGATCACCTCTTCGCTCCTGGCCGTCGAAAGCACACAACCGGTTTCAGCGATATTCACTGCAATGTGCCCGGCTTCGTGCAGGGCGGTCTGTTGTCCAAATGCGGCTACAGCCAAGAACACAGGGAACATTTTCGCTATCATCTTTTGCAATCTCTTTCCTTACGGCGTGATCGGATTATGGGGTTCTTGTACTGGATGCAGTCGATCAGTCACGGCTTTCGTGATGCCCTTATCCCGAAGTGTCTCTCGATCCACGGCACTCCAACTCTTGTTCCAAATCTGGGTGTTACGAGTACTGATAGATTGCAGCCCTAGAGCCTGTTATTAACTTTGCGCCCGTAAACCCAATGGAATCAGCGCGGCTTTCGCAAAGCGACTGGGATTCAGGGGGAAACAGTGAATGCATTCCGTGCCACATCTCGCGAGCGCCGCGTTTTACGCGGGTTTTGAGCATTCGGGCAACACATGCCGCGCCTCAAAGTTAATAACAGGCTCTAGCGCTTGCGCTGTCCACGAGGAGTTTTGATATCCTCGATATTCAAATTGAAATGGATGATTTTCCGCTGTCAGCAGATTATTTCTTTCATCGTAAACGTGCATACCTTCGTGGTCAGCGTTGATTGCGAATCCTATCGCTCCACTAGTCTTGCTCGGGTCAAATGTAACGGTGAATCTAGATGACCCGGATTGTGCATCGGTGGAACGAGTAGTATCTGCGGCCCCTCCGCTATCGGTAGCACCGAATTTTACATCGACGCTGTTACCGTCGTTTTCGGTTCCCATTGCTGCCAACCCTTGCGAAAGCCTCCCAACAGCGTCCGCCCCCCCGAGCGCTGTGACCTGATCTGGAGTGAGGTTATCAAGAGCTTTGTTTAATGCAGCCAAGCCTGCCTTGAGATTTGCCGCATTTGTATTGAAGTCCTTATTGCATTGCTTATTGTCGGCGGCACAGGTATTCACCAAATTGTAGAGGCCAGTTGGATCGACAATCATCAGCGGATTGTTCAGAGCGTAGCTGTACCGATTCCAAGTCTGAGGATCATCAGGACGCCCGCTATTTAGGAATGGATCGGGCGACAAAAATCTTGCCATCGCGCTGCTATAGTACCGTGCACCAAAATCATCGTTTCCAGATTCGGTGTCTCGTTCTTTGCCGGTAAAGTGGTGTTCGGTGGCGTCGTCGGCGGTGCTGGGCGCGCCGGACGGAATGACGGGGTTTAAATTGTCGCCGAACGGCAGGCTTTGGATGTATTCCTCGACCACGCCCTGGTAGTTGGTCTGCACACGGCGCGTGCCGAGCGGATCGGCAAGTTGGAAGTGCAGTCCCTTGGTGTCGTAGGTTGCGTCAAGGTGCGAGCCGGCCCAGACGTTGGAGTGGACCCAAGCGCCCGAACCCGTCAGCTCCGTCACCTGCTCGCCACCGAGGTTGAGCAGGTACTGGGCCGTGAGCGTGACGTTCGTCCCCGGAACCGCCGCAGGGCAGACGGTATTTTTGGCCGGGAACGAGCCGGTGAAGGTGCCCTTGGCCACGCGCAGGCCCGAGGCATCGTAGATGTACCGGAACTGCGCGCCGCCCATGTACGAGGGCTGCAGCACGGCGCAGATGCGGCCCTCGCTGTCGTAGGCGTAGCTGTTTACGCCGTCCTGATAGACGTTGCCCGCGCCATCGTAGTTGAAGCCCGAGGGCGCGGAGTAGGAGATGGGCGCGCCCTGCGAGACGAACGTGACCTGGTTGGCTGAGTTGTAGCTGGCCGTCGAGGTGGTCTGCTGCGAGCAGTCGCCGGTGGTGCTCGAAAAGAACGCGGCCAGCGTGCGGTTGCCGAAGGAGTCATAACCCCAGCAGGCCATGGAGTTGGCATAGGTGGAGGGAGCATTCATGGCCGCGCCGCCCACCGTCAGCCGGTTGAGCGTGTCGTACATGAAGGCCCAATCGCCCATTACCGAATCGGAATGCGCCATGATGTTGCCGTTGACGGCATACCCTCCCGCCGGAATCGCGTATGAGTAAATCATGCCATAGCTGGCGGCTGCCGATTGGCCTCCGTCGGGCGAACTGGAAGCGAGTGCGAATCCTTGTGTCGGCAGGACGGACGGGGAATAGGTGGGATTGTTCGCCGAAGTGGTGTCAGTGATGTTGAGTTGGATGCCGTAGTTGGAGGAGCTGCCCGTGGCGACGCTCTTCAGGTTGATGACTTCGCCGGTGGAGTCGAGCGAAGCAGTAACGTAGGCGCTGGCGGCAGTGTTGATCTTGGTCATCAACGCCGAGGCGAGTGACGCGGGTGTGCTAGAACTTCCCCATGAGATGGGAGCGGTGGTTACGATTGTGCTTCCGTATTGATCGCCCGCGTTTTCATTGGTCAGGCTTGCCGTAATAGTGCCGGTATTGTATACGGTGCCGCCGCCGCCAAAGGTCGAGCCGGATGGCGTTGTGTTGAAGGACGGGCTGGAGAAGATGCCGCCTGGCGTGTTGTCAGTCTCGCTCACCGAAAGAGAGATTGAGCTTCCTTGCGTGCTGGAGTTGTTTGCGAACATGGTGACCACCGAGCCCGAGTAGGTGGCGTTGACGCCCAGCGTGGAGCTGTTGGCATTGATCATGGACGCAAGGCTGGAGGCGAGTGAGGCGCTAGTCGAGCCGCTTGCCCAGGTGATTGCAACCTGGTGGCCGCTCACGGTGACATAGATGATTCCCTGATCGTATTCCGGCTGGGGGCAGGTGTTATTGCCGCAGGGGTACCACATGGAAGGACCCTGCTCGATTCCGCTCACCGTGAGGGTTGCGACTGCTGGAAGCTGCCCAGATTGCTCCAGTCCATTGACAGCAATTGCGCCAAAACTGCCGGAGGCAACCGTAACCACTTGTTGACCGTCTGCTACTTCGCTCTGAATCCGATTGCGTACGTCGTGTTGGCTCACTACCTGAATTCCGGCTGCGCCGGTAGGGGCGCTGGGAATCGCCGCCTGCTCGGCGACGAGATTTCCCCATACGTCGTAGCCGTTTTCGCCCAGGGCCGCGTAGGTGTAAGTGTTGCCCCCATCGCTCTGCTGAATGATGCCCACATGCGCGGAGTCCGTAAATGGTTGAGTATTGACTGTGACACGCAAAGCCCGCTCGGAGGTGTCGAGGGCTACGCCCCATATGATTCCGGGTTGAGTGGTGGTGGAGGCAGGCCTTGTCCAGGGCAGTCCATTGTTAAATGACGTCACGCCTCCCGCGAGGTCGTATGTGTAGTTGAAGGTGTAGGTGGCGCCGCAGGAGCTTCCGCTCGGGCATTGCGTCTCGGACGTAATCCGGCCTCCAACGTCGTGAGCAAGTATGGTCCGGTTGCTGAATGAGTTCGACGGGATCACGGAGATAGGCGAATTGTTCGCGGGGCAGGTACCAGCAGGAGCCATCCATTCGGCAGTTTCCTCGTCGATCGGGTAGGGGTCTCCGGTGGCAACCGTGAGAGCGGCGTCATACTGATGGCAGGCCGAAGGCTCGCCCGTGCTGACATTGTTCTGGAAGTAATTCCGGGCATACTCGCGATTAAGCGCATCGTAGGCGTAGGTCACAGTGATTCCGCGCGCATCGGTCTTCGCGATGAGATTGCTGTTACCGTCGTAGCCGCTTCCGCTCGCGCAATTCGATCCATTCGCATTTGCGCCGCCGGTAGTTCCGTAGCAAACCCACCCTGTCTCGGAATTGTCACTCTGAGTAAGACGCCCCAGATTGTCGTAGGTGAAGGTCCGCGCCCTCGCCGTCTCTGAACCCTGGCCATGTTGCGTGACCGTCAACAGGTCGTTCAGAAGGTTATAGGTGTAGTCGGTTTCAAGCGATGGGGTTCGCGATTTGCCGTTCGGCTCCTCTACTTCAATCAATCTGTCGAATGCATCCGACGTGCGTTGCCAGTCGTTCCCGCTCTCATCCGCCGTATCGACAAACGTATCCGTCGGGCTACTCCCAATATGCGCGTGGCAGTTGGTCTGGCCTATGGATGCCACTCCGTCATAGCACCACTGCAAAACACTTCCATCCTGCTGTTGCTGAATCGTTTTCCGGCCGAATGCATCGTAGAAGACCTTTGTCCACGCAGTCGGCGACCCCGTCCATGTTGGGTTCGACGTCTGGCTGAGATGGCCTTCGCCGTCGTACTTCATGAAGGTGTAGTTGAGCCCGCTGGACGTGTTTGGGTTGTTGATATCCGTGGTCTGGGTCTGTGTAACGTGCCACATCCCGTCAAATATCTGCGTGACCGCTTTCTTGCCGTTGGTGGGGTTGCAGCTGCTTGAGCAGACGTAGTCGGTGGTCGTAATGGAAGGAGTCGGGGCTGTGTCGGTATATGCGATTTGCTTGTAGGCAGATGCTCCGCCGTTGTTTGCGTCGGCTGGCAAGGTAACTTGCGTCAGCCTATCTAGAGAGTCGCTGTACGCGTAGGTCGTGGTGCGGTTGTTCTCATCAATTGCCGTGGTCATTTGGCCGTCGGTGTACCTGTATGAGAATTTCGAAACATGAGTTTTCCCGTTCACAGTTGGCCGGGTGACTTGGGTCAGGTATGTGTTGGTGGAAGGAGCCGACGTTGTGTCGGTATAGCTGTCGGCGAACGAGTAGGTCGTGGTGTTGCCGTTCGCGTCCGTCATTGAGGCTGGTTGGCCCGTAATGTCGTAGTTGTACGTCACAGTCGGACCGGAACAGTAGTTGGTCGATGGCGGTGGCAATGTAGGCGGCGACGGTGGTACAGGAGGCGAAGATGGCAGTGTGCTGCATTTCGTCACACCAGTCAGATTGCCGCGAATCTTCATCGACGCGTTGAAATTCGGGTCGTGATTGACGGGAGTGGCCGTTAAACTCGCCAATTGGCCAGAGGGATAATTGTCATAGGAATATACGGTAGCCGCTTGAATCGTTCCGCTACCGTTTTCGGTGGTCACACTGAACACCTTGGGCGGAATCGCAATTCCCGGAAACTGGGAAGCGTTGGAGGTGCTCGCGTAGGTCGAGTAGTAGGTGCAGTTGTTACACGATACGGGAATCGTGTTGAAGCATTGATAATTGTAGATCGTCTTCTTGGTGGCGTTTACCGAGGGCGTCGTGACAGAACTTCCAGGCGATACAGCCGCAGGCGCCGTAGACAGAAGGCCGTAATCCCAGTCATCTTGTTCAGTCAGGTACAGTAGGGTGCTGGTGTTCGAATTGCTTGAGGCGCACCCTGGCATCCCGTATTTGTAAATTGTGTAGTTGACTTGACCAGTGTTGACCATGAAGGTCGACTGGCTCGACATGTTGAACTGATCCAGCCAATTCTTCGTGACGATCTTGGTCGGCAACGAAGTCTGCCCCCAATCGAAATATTGAATTGTGCTTTCCAACGGGATCTGCGAGGCAATTGGTGAGCGCTATCTGAACCCCATCTTGTTCGGCGGTGCACGAGGCTGCATTCTTGAGTCATGAGGCAACGCAAGACGGCGATATGGGCGAAGTGGCGTGGGCTGGTTTCGGAGCAGAACCAGGGCGGG
>Ga0224554_1000849_pt1 | contig 22345 bp, 17 predicted proteins | sample 714S22024metaG_FD_180666 | JGI IMG/M metagenome (GOLD analysis project Ga0224554, IMG submission 180666) | Peat soil microbial communities from Stordalen Mire, Sweden - 717 S2 20-24 | ecosystem: Environmental > Terrestrial > Soil > Wetlands > Peat | place: Sweden: Norrbotten County, Stordalen...
AGTGCGCCGTCGAGGACATCGACTATCCACGCTACCTGCTGCGCATGGCAGAACTGGAGCTGCTCGACCGCGACCGCCGCGCCACCGAGCGCCGCATCCGCCAGGCGAAGTTCCCGGTGGTCAAGAGTTACTTCGGCGGCGTCCGCAAGGGCAAGCGTGGACGCGGTGCCGCAGGCAAGGTTCCCGTTTTTGGCCTGCTAAAACGCGGGGGAAAGGTGTACACCAAGGTCATACAGGATGTGAGGGGCAAGACGCTGAAGGCCATCATCGACGACCACGTTGTGCCCGACAGCATCGTTTATTCGGACACGCTTAGTTCTTACAATGTACTCGACGTTTCGGACTTCAAGCATCATCCAGATCTCGACCGGCACGATCGTGGATGCGACCATTATTCATGCGCCTTCGTCGACCAAGAACGCAAACAAGGAGCGCGACCCGGAGATGCATCAGACCCGAAAAGGCAACCAATGGTACTTCGGCCTGAAGGCGCACATCGGCGTGGAAAGCAGGCAGGGCGTGGTGCATTCGGTGTGCATGTCGGCGGCCTCGGTGGCGGACTGTCACATGCTGCCCGCCTGCTCCACGGAGAGGAGCGAAAAGTATGGGGCGACCGCGGCTATGCACCCATCCGTGACGCGGCTTGTGGCCGCCGGAAGTCCCGCCCGTCCCACTTGCACGATTGGGTGAGCGCTGTCGCGAAGCCATGCTGGGAGAAGTTCCTTGCGGATTTCATCGGACCACTTCTTCTCCTGGCTCCTGCTCGGAGGAATCGCGTCAAGGCCGTCGGGAGCATTCCCGATAAGTCGTGGCGCAAGTGCCCGGATGTCGTAAGTAAGATCCACATCCTCGGAAAATCTGCGTATCGCTTTGTATGCTTTCGACAAAGCGGTGCCGCCCTTGAACGCCAGATGGGAGCCAAGCGGAGACGTAAACAATGTCGAGAGCGCCCAGACGACCCAGATGTCTTTCTCCAAGAGATGGGCAGGTCTGCCAGAGGCCGATGCCGCTACCTGGAGAGCCTCTTCCTGCTCTTTGGCGCTCAGATGGAAGAAGCTCTCAGGCATAGTTTTCTGTCCCACTCAGTGCGGTTGCCAACCAGAGCGGCAACCGTGAGCTTTGCTGGGATATGCGCTGGAATTCAGAGCGCGGGACTCTGGTCTCGATCTCCTTCAACGCCTGGTTGACCTTCTCCGGGCCAGCCCATGCGAGAGCGCGAATGATCTCCCCAGCGGGATCTTTGGCAAGGGTGAGTTGGATGCGTTGATGCGTCCGGAGGAGCGGCATAGTTTGCGGATTTGATTGGCGTGCTGTGCTGCGGTTGCTGGCCGGCCAAGCCGCTTGCCGTTCTGCCGGGCATGAGCGAGTCCGGCCCGCACGCGCTCTCCCCGGATCTCGCGTTCGACGGCGGCGAAGACGGCCAGCAGCGCGGCCATCGCGCGATCAGACGGCGTGGTCAGCCACGCCGCAAGATGTCTGCTGCGGGGCGCGCAAGAATTGCAGCGGCGATGAAGGCACGCTGGGCTAAGGTCAGGCGAGCCGCTAAGAAAGCGACGGCCACACAGAAGCCCCTCGTAGCTGCCGCACTCCCAAAGGCAAGCACTAAGAAGGCAGCATCAAAGAAGGTGGCTTCCAAAAAGACTGCGACGAAGAAGGCCAGTCCGTCCCAAACGGCGGGTCCGTCCGCACCGAACGCCTAAGCTGTCATCGGGTGGACCTTCGCTGAAGCTCCCTGTTTCCCGATCCCACGTTGACCGTCTTGGCGGAGATACGCCCATCGGAAGTCGTGCATTGAATCAGGGCTCCTGCTGGGATGATCTGGGTTTGCGAATATGCAGCCGTACTCAGTAGGAGCAGACTGGAAACTGAAACAAGATGGAGCTTCATTTTTTAACCTCATGTGTTCTGTGAATTTCATCCGGTCTCCGGATGAATCTGTGAAATGGCCTCGATCAGCAGGTGCTTGCAGAGTCACTATCATTCCATAATGGAACGATATTGACATGGAGACATTGCCGCTTCATACTCTATTCATGCCACGCACTCGCATGGACGAGCTGTATACGCTTGCCGAAGAGCATGACGGCCTACTCACGTCCAAAGAGGCGCGCGGACTCGGAATACAAGATTCCGTACTGATTCGGCTGGCACAGCGTGGCCGATTGGAACGAATGAACCGAGGCGTATACCGGATTGCTCACTACCCGGCAGATCGGCTCGCCCAATACCGTGAGGCGGTTCTGTGGATACAGGCGAGTCAAGGGCCGGAGCGTATTGCGCTGTCCCATGAGACAGCTCTACTGCTTTACGGCATCTCAGATGTGAACCCGCCGCAAGTGCATCTCACCGTTCCGAAATCCGCACGGCTGCGCAGGGAGCACCCAGCATGGATCGTGATTCATCGGGCCGAGCTTACACCGCGGGAGATCGGAGAGCACGAGGGAATGCCTGTTACTACTGTGGAACGTTCGATCATGGATGTTCTCTCGGAAACTCACAGGACGGAGATCGCCCGGCAGGCCATTACCGACGCACTTCGAGAAGGTCTGCTCAACACAACTCAGGCGGGCGATCTTCGGAAGTTTGTCAGTCGCGCGGCACGCGACCCTTCGCTGTCACTGAATGGAAGCAAGGGGAAGGCCTATGAAGCAGTCGGTTGAGCGTCTGGAAAGACGTTGTCGCGAGTCGCCAAAGAACAAGGGTTGGCGCAGGAACGTCTCCGGCGATGGGTTTCCTTTCTGGCGCTCTGCGGAGTGCTGGAGCAAGCCGTGAACGAAGGTATCCTGGACAACTACAACCTCAAGGGTGGCGTCGCCCTTGAGCTTCGTTTTGCAGAAGGTGCTCGCGCGACGAAGGACATCGACATCGGGGTCTCTGCTGAACGAGAGAAGCGGTTGCGGGCATTTCAGGACGCGGTAGCGTTGGGATTCGACGAGTTTAGCTTTCATTTGAAGGGCAAGCCGTTGAACATGGACAAAGTAGACGCGGTGCGTCTGGAACTCGCTATCCGGTATCGAACCCGCGCGTGGCAGACGATTGATGTTGATCTTGGCTCGTCGGGGACAGGCGCAGTAGATCGTATCGTACCCCCGATTCGGGGACTGTAGCCTTCCGGCGCCGGCATCGGGCATCTCTCGCAAATACCCTTGGATCTGAGTCGAATGGAGGCCTGCGCCCTCGCCCAAGCTGCATCGGTCAGGCAAATCTCTCGCTGCCCTCGCGGATTGGTGGGGTCCGGAATGAACTGGACTCCGTTCGCGGCGATGTTACGCAGGATCGCGCTGTTGCCGCTTCCGGCAAGCTAGCCGACCGACCGCAGCGCAGCGAATCCGAACCACGAAGACCAAAGGAGGATGGATAGGTGTCGGGACAATTGAATTGGAGGGCTCTCGATGAGGCGGGAGAGGCAAGGACGGCAGCGAATCGCCCGGCTTTTCTTCCGCAAACGCTGGCTTTTTCGGGGCAAACGTTCTTTTGGCCTCGTAATCTGCCTCAGGAGCGATACAATTCCATGGAACCGGTGCAGAAAAAGGAGATTCCGGTTAAGACACGGGCTCCCACTCCATATAGGAAATCAAAAGAACTCCAACTGGATTAAGAGGCATGAGGCCCAGTGGATCGCAAATTGGCCGGACTTGGGCTTCACGCAGCGGGCAATACAATATCACGAGGTCACCCACGACGGGGGAGATCGTCAATAACGCCGACGTTGCGATGGGCCGATTGATCGCCCATGTGCAGTAAGCTTTTTCAGGGGCGCATGCTCTTGGAGGCTTCATAAAATGATGGATCTGGATCGCAGGGATTTTCTCAAGGGATTCCTTGGTTCTGCGGCATATGGGTTTCTGTACCCGAATGCGAACGCCCAACAATCGCCTGCGCCGGCCGAAACCGTGCTATGGGATATGGGGAAGGCTTACCACGAGTCCACCGCAACGCGTGAGCGGATTTGCATAAATGGCTTGTGGCGATGGCAGCCCGCAGGAACCATTACGGATGCTGTGCCCACCGACGGCTGGGGCAACCTACGCGTGCCCGAAGCCTGGCCGAGCGGCAATCGCGAATGGTCCAGCGCGCAGCTCTATTACCCAAATCCCGCCTGGGAAAAACCGGACGCGAGCGGCGTTACCTCCGCATGGTACGAGCGGGAGATCGCCGTGCCGCAGGAGTGGGCAGGCCGCCGCATCGCACTTAATGCGGGTTATGTGAACTCCTACGCGGTGGTTTACCTTGACGGCGCAAAGGTCGGAGAGATGCGCTTCCCGGGCGGCGACGTCGAACTCACCGGTATCTGCCAGCCTGGGCAAAAACAGCTGCTTAGCATCTTTGTAGTGGCGCTCCCTCTGAAGGCCGTGATGATGTCTTTCAGTGACAGCGCTGCCGCTCGGCAGGTGGCGGGCAATGTCGAGCGGCGGGGACTCTGCGGCGATGTGTATCTAACGAGTTCGCCTTCCGGCGCGCGCATTGCCGATGTGAAAGTCGATACCTCGGTTCGCAGTTGGGAAATCACGTTTGACCTGGCGCTTGCCGGGCTCGATCCCGAGCGCACTTACTCCTTGCGCGCCCAAGTCAGCGACGACGGCAAGTCAGTGAAGGATTTCACCAGCCATCCAATCCAGCCGAACGAACTCGCTGGCGGCCGCATACGGGTGACGGAGAACTGGCGGCCAGAGAGGCTCTGGGACACCCACACGCCGCAAAATCAGTACGACGTCAGCCTTTCGCTGCTGGATTCTGCGGGAAAGGTCTTGGATATAGCGCAGCCGGTCCGCTTCGGCTTCCGGGAATTATGGATTGAAGGAAGAGACTTCTACCTGAACGGGACGCGCCTGTATCTTGCCGCAATTCCGTTCAACAACGCCGAGGGCAGCGCGACCATGGCGAGTTATGAAGCCACGCGCGCAACCCTGCAACGGTACAAGAGCTTTGGCATCAATTTCGTCTATACGCATAACTACGGCTGCGAACCGGGTACGCATCGGGCTTTCGAAGAGGTTTTGAGGGCGGCTGACGATGAGGGCGTGCTGGTGTCGTTTTCCCAGCCCCACTTTGGCCAGTACGACTGGACGGCTCCGGATGCCGATACGACGAACGGGTACGCGCAACACGCGGCGTTCTACGTGCGCGTGGCCCAGAATCATCCCTCCGTGGTTTGTTATGTCACCAGCCACAACGGAACGGGGTACGGCGAAGATATGAATCCCGACATGCTCGACGGCGTTCAGGCTCCTCGTGACAGTTGGTCGGTGGTGAATGCCGGTCGCGCATTGCGGGCGGAGGCGATACTCGAGCGGCTCGATCCCACCCGCATCGTTTACCACCACGCGGGAAACCTCGGCTCGATGCATTCGGTAAACTTCTACGGGAACTGGATTCCGCCGCAGGAGATGTCGGACTGGTTCGAGCACTGGGCGACCTACGGGGTGAAGCCGGTCTTCATCGTTGAATACAGTGTCCCGCTGACCTGGGATTGGGGGATGTACCGCGGTTGGTACAAGGGCAAACGCGCATTCGGCGAGGCGGCTGTCCCATGGGAATTCTGCATGGCTGAGTGGAACGCGCAGACCCTCGGCGCCCGCGCCTACCAAATCACTGAAGCTGAAAAGCAGAACCTGCGCTGGGAGGCAGAGCAGTTTCGCCTGGGCCACGGCTGGCAGCGGTGGGACTGTCCGAACACCTTCGGCTCGCCAGTCTTTGAAGACACTCTCCGCGTGCTGGCCGCCCAGGTGACTGAGAACTACCGCGCCATGCGTACCTGGGGAAACTCTGCCACCTCCTCACCTTGGGACACCGAGGGATACTGGATACGCTCATCGCGCGCGCGAGGCAGCGACAACCTGCAATTGGAAGTCGATTGGGAGCATTTGCAGCGGCCCGGCCCTCGTCCGGCTTACGTTCACGAAGAGGAGGCTCGCGAGCTGCTGGCATTTCATCCCGCAGATTACAAGCCCACGGCCGTCGCAGAAGCGCTGTATCGCAACTACATGCCCTTGTTGGCGTACATCGGAGGCAAGCCTGCAGCTTTCACCAGCAAGGACCACAACTTCCACACCGGCGAAACCGCGGAGAAACAACTGATCCTCATCAATAATTCTCGTCTGGAAGTAACCGCCGACTGCGAGTGGTCTTTCGACACGCCCCATCCCATAAGTGGAACGGCGAAGGTCACTGTACCGCCCGGCGATCAGAAGCGCCTTCTCCTGAAGCTGGAACTGCCGGCGGATCTGGCGCCCAGGCAATATAGTGTGCAGGCCACCGTGAATTTCGGCAATAGTGAAACACAAAGGGATTGCTTCGCGATTGACATCCATCCGCGGCCCGCAGATCTGCAAACGGTCGGAAAGATCGCCGTTTTCGATCCCAAGGGCGAGACAGGGAAACTGCTCGATGGGATGGGGGTTCACTGGGAGCGTGTGGACACGAACGTCGATGTCGCGAAATATGAAATGCTCATCATCGGTAAGGGTGCGCTGAACTTGCAGAACGCGGCGCCGAACCTCCAGGCCGTTCGCAATGGCCTGAAAGTCGTCATCTTCGAGCAGACCGGCGAGGTGCTCGAAAAGCGGTTCGGATTCCGGATCGCTGAATACGGGCTGCGTTGGGTCTTCAAGCGTGTGTCCGATCATCCGATTCTGACAGGGATGGGAGACGAGCACTTGCGCAACTGGCGTGGCACTTCGACCACGTTGCCCCCGCGCCTCAGCTATGAGCTCTCCTCGCAATTCAGCGGCTCACCCACGGTGCAGTGGGCAGGCTTGCCCGTAACCCGCGTCTGGCGCCGCGGCAATCGCGGCAATGTGGCCTCCGCGCTGATCGAGAAACCTGCCTGTGGCGACTTCCTGCCCGTGCTTGACGGTGGTTACGCCCTTCAGTACACGTCCCTCGTCGAGCATCGTGCGGGCAAGGGAATGGTGCTCTTCTGTCAAACGGATGTTAGCGGCCGGACGGAGACCGACCCGGCAGCGGAGACGCTGGCCAGGAACATTGTTCAATACGTTTCGACATGGAAGCCCAGTCCCATGCGGACGGTGGTTTACGCAGGCGATAGCATCGGCAAAGAATATCTTGCCTCGGCGGGAATTCGGATCACAGACTATCAAGGCGAAAAACTCTCAGCCGGCCAGGTCCTGGTGGTGGGATCTGGGGGAGGGAAGAAGTTGGCAGCCCAGCGAGCGGACGTCGCCTTGTGGGTCAAGGCGGGGGGCAAGCTGCTGGCGCTGGGTCTGGACGAAGCAGAGGCGAATTCATTCCTGCCCATGCATGTCTCCACGGTCAGACGCGAGCACATCGCTGCCTGCTTTGAACCCTTCGGCACCGGTTCTCCCCTGGTGGGTGTGTCGCCAGCCGAAGTGCACAACCGCGACCCGCGCGATCTTCCCTTGATCTCCGAGATTTCTGGGGGCGCGACGGTGGCCGGTGATGGAGTGTTGGCCACAGCTGCCGATGGGAATGTGGTCTTCTGCCAACTCATTCCGTGGCAGTTTGACTATTCCGGCGAGAAGATGAATGTCAAACGTACCTACAGGCGTGTTTCATGCCTGCTGGCGCGGTTGCTCGGCAATATGCAGGCCGCAGGTGAAACACCAATACTCGAACACATCACGACGCCGGTGTTAGAAAACGAGAAGCGTTGGCTAACAGGTCTTTATCTGGACTTCCCGCAAGAGTGGGACGACCCCTATCGCTTCTTTCGCTGGTAAGCTGGGCGTGTCTGGCCGTTCAAACTTCCTACAGGTGCTCACCTTCGCCTTGAACTTGCTTCAGGATAAGGCTTGCACTTGGAGGCTGGGATTTGCGATTCCCTATTTACATGCACTGCGCTTACCTGGTCTCGCAACATCGTGCAGGAGATTGGAGTTGATGCAAGTGGAAGCGAACAGAGCAAAGGGAGATCCCTGTACGATCTGACCTTCTCCGCGCCGAAGTCGGTTTCGATTCAGGCGCTCGTCGGCGGGGATGAGCGGTTGATTGCTGCCCACGACAAAGCCGTCCGGGAGGCGCTCGCTGAAGCAGAGAACTATGCCGCTGCGCGCGTTCGCTTGAAAGGTGCGAATGAGGATCTGATATGCTCACCCAACACAGGAGCATCAGCATCAGGCGATGGAGCGCCTTGAGCAGTTCGTCTGTGAGCAGCGGATCGCCCATGCGGGAAGGTGCGCCGCTCTGCCGGTGGCAACACCGCGACCTGGTTCTCAATGTCATGCCGCTTGATGCTAAGATTCTTGGATTCTCAAACCGCTGGTATGCAGACGCCTTGCGTACCTCCGCTAATATCCTCCTTCCCAGCGGCCTCACAATCCGGGCGATTACAGCACCTTACTTCCTCGGCCCCAAGATCGAAGCTTTTCGCGGACGTGGACAGGAAGACTATTTTGCAAGTCACGACCTCGAAGACTTCGTGTCGGTTGTCGAGGGACGAACGTCGATTCTCCAAGAGGTGCAAAATGCTTCGCTGGAACTCCGCGCCTTCATCGGTGAGGCCGTTCAGACGCTCCTCGCTGCACATCGCTTCCGCGACGCCCTACCTGGTTATCTTCCGCCTGATACAGCCAGCCAAGCCCGCATTGGTCGGCTCTCCCGGACGTTGGATGAGCTCAGCAGGCTGGCTCCCGGATCTTGATGCCGTCTTGTTTAGCTGGGCGTCCGGAATGGGGACGGTGGGCGAAGGAACCCCACACCGATCCCTGCAAGGATCCACGACAATCCTTTCATGTCGCACCTCTGAAGTTTGGATGCGTTCAAGCGCGGTATGTGTGTCCATGCGCTTGTGCGTTGTTCGGGCGTGACTCTTAGGACTCCGACACAGGCACCCATACCTGCCACTATGGCGGAATGGCAGGCTACTCGGCACCGTGGCTGCGGCCAACCATCGAACGACGGGATGGGTCAGCGCCGAGTAGACGGAGGCGGAGCGGACTGCATACGTGGGCTTCCTCGTGTTGGGCCAGCTCGCGTTCGACTCTCACCGAAGCGACCGTCAAAAGAAACTCGCTGCAGATCGAGTCAATGACGCCATCTTTGTTATGCCTGTGTGGGAATGTGGGTTTCGCCTAATAGGTCATCGTGCGCCTCACTCAGTGACGATCCTGGCCCGTGGGTGGAGTGTACCGATTGCGCCGGAAGTTGTCCGTCAAATATTTCCACAACTTTCAAACTCCTGTGGATATTCAAGGAGTGGAACGACACGCCGAAATGGATGAAGATTCGAGGATTATTGGCAAAGCCTCTGCAATGTTCAACCTCCAGCCCTAACCGTGACAACACCCACCGCGAGAGAAGGCCCCTACAGCTACGGCGGCTTCCGCGTAACGGTCACATCCCACTGTTTCTGACGACAATGGTCTAGTGGAATCCGCTTGACGGGCTATTCGTGAGTCCATGTTGTTCTGTTGAGAGCATTTTGCATCCTACTTCGGAGAGGACAGCCCATATGGTCAATGAAGTGAAGCCCACTCGCCCAGTGAAATTGAACGACGATGAAGTTTCCGAAGAGATGCTGAACGATTCCCTGGGAGAAGTCACGCCTGCTGACTTGACCGGCCTTGATTCAAAGGAGGAGGCTCACAAACGAGAGCACCCAGTTTAGCGATTGGTGTCGCTACCTCGATACCACGGCTTCGCGACGATCTCGTCGTTTGATGGATGATGTCGTTCTTCCCCCACACATTGTCACAGTGGCCACACCATCAGCCGTGATGGACAAACCGGGGGCAGGTGCAGTCTTTGTTCGACCTCTGCATCCGTTCCGCCCCAGTAATCGTCGTGGTGCACAGCGGCTCAGCTACCGCGAATTCCCGCACTCCGTTCAGGTCGTCCGCCGCATCGCCGCCATCCTCCTCCTCGGCCCCGCCCACGATGCCAGCTATCAGGCCATTCTGCCAACCGCCGTTGGCCTTCCCCCAGCGATTCGGCCTCGACCCGCCGCCGCTGAATACTCCTACCTTCAACTTAGACGAGGCAAACTGATCGTCTCATGACGCTGTGGCCGCACGTGACCGAGCGCTAAGCCGCGAGTTTGGCGAGCTTCTGCACGGTCGTCGGCGAGATGTCCACGATTCGACATAATACCCGCTATTGTTTGATGTGGCTGCATGTTGCATAACATGGCGCAACTGACATGCAGGTGCCTCGGGTGCATGTGCTTCACCGTTTCGAGAATAGGCGAGCTCGTTGCAGAGGTGTTCAATGTTGCTCACATCCAGGAAGGCTACATGTTCATAAAAGATGGTCAATTCTGCTCTGACTTGCCAGAACCATGAGATTTACTTTTGTCCGGGACGGCGTTTTTGGTGAATCCGCATTAGAACCTATCTCATAAACATTTCTGGCCCTTTTTTCTGCGAAACTGGAGTGGCTCAAGGCGTCTCCGCAGACTTGTATGACGGGCCGTTGGGAACTGACAGACGAACAGTGGGAAGTTGTGGAGCCGATCTTGCGTCCGGAGCGGCGCGAGGACAACTGTGGGTGTCCATGGATCAGCTTAGGCTAGATTGGGATGTTGAGTTGTGGGATGCGTTGGCGGTGCGACCGGCGTGCTCACGGGTGCTATGTGTCTCAACGGCGAGACAGGGGAGACCCGGCTTAGAAGGAGGGATTCGGTGGGACGAGAATCCGCACCTCACCCATGGCAAAGAGCGCCATGAATGGGGCACCCGGCCCAGGAAGCCGCGGGCTTCTCCGCTCCGGTCGAGATGACAAATTTTTGCGGTATACCCATGGGGATCAGGGCTGCTGCGGGACCTGGACCTTGCCTGTGGCGGGGTTGTAGCCGTCGGTGAGGGTTTCGAGGAAGTCGACGATCTGATCTTCTTCGTGGTCGGTGAGGTGGAGATCGCCGATGGACATGTCGAGGTTCTGGGTGTAGTCGGGAGGCGGAAAGCAGTCGATGTTGAGGCGCTTGTCTGCGCAGGTTTGACCGGGGTGGAGTTGGTACTTGTCGCGGGTGTTGTAGAAGTGGACTACGTCTTTGAGGTTCTTGAAGTAGCCGTTGTGCATGTAGGCTTTGACGAAGGCATGCGACGGGAGGCCGGGGCGGAGATCGACGTTGCGGAGGGTTGGCGTCTGCATGGCGCCGTTGAAGTGGTCGGCGTATTGAGCCCACGCTTTGTCAGGGTTGGCAGCGCTTTGGAGGAAGGTTCCGAGGCCGGCGTCATGGTAGTTGCTGCCGGAGGGGTTGGCGGTGAAGCCGTAGCGGTCGGGCTTGTTTTCGGCGAGGAAAGGGAGGGTGGGGTTGCGGGGAATACCAATGTTGGCGAAGGTGAAATCGGTAAAGAGGGACTCAAGATTGGCGGCGACAAGCTCGGTGCCGTTGGGTGTGGACGAGGCAGGCTTGGCGGATTGAGGCCTGGGTGTGGGGCCATTGTTATGGGTGCCGTCGAGATGGCAGGAGTTGCAGTTTGCTTTGGTGCGGAAGAGCTCCCATCCGCGCAGCTCGTCGGGTGATAGCTGCGCGCGCTTGTCGCCGGCGAGGTAGAAGTCGAACTTTGAGCTGAAGCGATTGACGGGAGGATGCGCTTCGTACTGGGCGATGGAGAGGGTGAGTTGATCGTAGGCGGTCTGCGCGCGGCCGCGATCGAGGGTGCTGAGATGAACGGTTGGGTTGGCGGGGTCGTAGTGTCCGCCGGGTTGGGTGCAGGCGGCTTCGGTGTTTGAGGGCCAGGCGATGGCAAAGATCTGAGTGCCCCAGACGGCTTCGGCGAGGCTGCTATAGGGTGCGCGGGAGGCGCGGTAGACGAAACAGGCGAAGTCGGTGAAGCCCATTTCGAGGGGGTTGGTGGGCGGCCCCTGGGCCTGTTCGGCGGAGGGATTGCCGAGGCGAGTGCCGGTTGCGTTGCCGTCCCAGAAGTTGCCGCCGTAGAAGTTGCTCTGGGTGATGTCATAGTGCAGGACGGGCGCGGCGGTCGCGTAGGAGTAGCTTGGCGGCTTGCGATCTCCGAAGCGGGAACGGACTGATCCGGGATAGGATCCGGTGGTTTCGTTCAACGTCGAGACGGGGCCGGTGAAGCCGGTTTCGGGCATGTGGCAGAAGGCACAGGCTTCGTTGCGCTTGACGGAGAGGGTCTTGTCGTAGAGCAGGAGCGCTCCCAGCATGATCTCGTTGGTGGCTGGATCGTTCTGGGCGGGAGGGGTGGCCTGAAACGCTTTGAGGTAAGAGGCCTCGTAGCGATCGATGCGCGTCTCAACGTGCGCGATCTCGGTCTGCGCGGCGGGGGAGAGGGAGGATTGCTGCGGTTCGTCGTTGGCGGCAGCGACGATGTGAGAGTGAACCGCTACGGTGGCGAGGATGCCGCCGATAACCAATAGGGGTACGAGGAGGTTCAGATTTCCAGTGCGCATGCCAACCTGCTTTCGAAGATAGTGGATGCTGCTTGCCCAGAGGCTTCATCTGGCGCGTGTGTGCGGCGAGGCTGACGACGGTGAGGGCCGCCAGCGCAAGCCAGAGTGGGGTGACGATGCGGCGGGCGCGCTGGGCGAGTTCGCCCGAGGTATGGATACCGGGTTGCCAGTTAGTCCACAAAGGCAGAAAAAAGTAACCGGCTGCGTTGAGTGGAACGCCACGCAGCACGTTAGTGGAATGTGATGGTGAAGGCAAAGTGCAGCCTGTGGATCAATTCGGCAGTCATCGAAGTTCTCCCGTTGCGGTCTGTTGCACTTCAAGGGTTGTGAGCTTGGCATCACTCGGAGCCGCAGCCACGATTCAACATAATACTCTCTATTGTTTGATGTGGCTGCATGTTGCATAACATGGCACTACTGGCATGCAAGTGCCTCGGGCGCATGTACTTCACCGTTTCGAGAATAGAGCGAGCCCCGTTCCAGGGGTGTTCAATGTTGCTCACATCCTGGAAGGCCAGATGTTTATAAAGATGGTCAATTCTGCTCTGACTTGCCAGAACCATGAGATTTACTTTTGCTCAGGACAGCGTTTTCGGTGAATCCGCATTAGTAACCATACCCAAGAGAATGCCGACGTCGGGAATGTCAGAATCCGAAGCTATCGAGGGTGCCAAGCAAGGTGACGACCCTCAAAACCGCAATCCGCACTTTACGCGGACTAAGACTAAGGAGAAATCATGGCGGGTAATCGTGCAGTTGCATATATGGGACCTCACAAACTTGAGATACAAAATCTGGACTTTCCCAAGCTCGTTGGACCGGGTGGCAGGAAGTGCGACCACGGCGTCATTCTAAAGCTGGTCGTCACCAACATCTGCGGTAGCGACCAGCACATCTATCGGGGCCGCTTCCCTGCTCCAGTAGGAATGATTCTCGGACATGAAAACACCGGCGAAGTCATCGAGGTGGGTCGGGATGTGGAGTTCATTAAGAAGGGCGACCTCGTTTCTGTCCCATTCAACGTTTCGTGCGGGCGCTGCCGCAACTGTAGAGAGGGGCACACCGAAATTTGCATGAACGTCAACCCTGCGATTCCCTGCGGAGCGTATGGTTTCAATCTCGGCGGCTGGCAGGGCGGTCAAGCCGAATATATGATGGTGCCGTATGCCGACTTCGCTCTTCTGAAGTTTCCAGACAAAGATCAGGCGATGGAACATATCCTTGAGCTCACCTTTCTCTCGGACATTCTGCCCACTGGCTTCCACGGGTGCGTGATAGCAGGCGTCAAGCCCGGATCGACCGTGTATATCGCTGGAGCTGGGCCGGTAGGCCGGGCGGCGACGGCAAGTGCTCGCTTGTTAGGGGCGTGGGCCATCATTGTCGGGGATACCAACAAGGAGCGGCTGGCGGTCGTGAAGAAAGCCGGCTACGAGGTCGTGGATATTTCCAAGACCGCTTCACTCGCAGATCAGATCGAGGCAATCGTCGGCGTCCGCGAAGTGGATTGCGGGGTTGACTGTGTCGGATTCGAGTCGCATGGTTACGGCCCCGGCGCGGGAGAAGATCCGGCAGCGGTGCTTAATGGCCTGTTTGACGTGGTTCGCTACGGCGGTGGGATGGGTATTCCCGGAGTCTACATCGCCGGGGACTTGAAAGCCCGTAACAAAACGGAGAAACAGGGCAGCTATAACCTCGATTTCGGCAAAGCGTGGATCAAGTCGCCGAGTTTGAGGGCCGGACAGTGCCCAGTGGTCAAGTACAGCCGGGACCTGATGACGGCAATTCTGTGGGGCCGAATGGATTACCTGAGCGAGGTCATGAATGTAGAGGTTGTCTCACTCGACAGAACAATTGCAGCATACAAGACGTTCGACGAAGGCTCGGCGAAAAAATTCGTCATCGATCCGCACAACAGCCTGAAGAAGGCCGCCATTGATCGTCGGGTAATTGTCGACCGGGTTCCTCACTCAAAGAACATCCACAAATAGAAACAAGGCGCTCCACCCGACGCACAGTTCGCGTCGGGTGAGCTTTGGCGTTAGGCGGGAGCGCAAAAAACGAGAAAGGACTTCCGCAGCCAGTTGAAGGAGCATGTTGAATTCCTTCCTGCTGAGCCGGCAGAAGAATCTGAGAGCAATGGCAAAGAAAGTTGCAGAGCTATTTGTGGAAGTTCTGGCCGCGGCCGGCGTGGAACGAATTTATGGCGTGGCGGGTGATTCTCTTAACGGCATCACGGATTCAGTGCGTGTGCGAAAGGGAATCGAGTGGGTTGGAGTGCGGCATGAAGAGACGGCCGCCTTCGCTGCCGGAGCGGAAGCGGCCCTGACGGGCAAACTCGCGGTCTGTGCGGGCAGTTGCGGACCGGGCAATCTGCACCTTATCAATGGCCTCTATGACTGCCATCGCAGCCGGGTGCCGGTGTTGGCCATCGCGGCTCAAATTCCGACGCCGGAAATTGGCAGCGGATACTTTCAGGAAACCCATCCCGAGCATCTCTTCAAGGAGTGCAGCCATTTCTGCGAATTGGTCTCGCAACCCTCGCAGATGCCGCGCATTCTTGAGGTTGCGATCCAGACGGCGTTGGCGAAGAAAGGCGTTTCCGTGGTGGTAATTCCCGGCGATGTTGCGCTCTCTGATGCCGTCAATCAATCTCGGCGCGTCGCATTCACCAGCGTAGAGCCGGAGATTGTTCCCCGCCAGGAAGAGCTCGATCGCCTGGCCGCGGAGCTGAATCGAGCGCAAAAAGTGACGATCCTGGCCGGAGCCGGTTGTGCGGGAGCGCACAACGAACTGGTCGCGTTGGCCGGTAAGCTACAGGCTCCGATCGTCCACGCCCTGCGCGGGAAAGAGTTCATCGAATACGACAATCCATACGACGTGGGCATGACTGGCTTGCTCGGATTTTCTTCCGGATACCACGCCATGATGAACTGCGAGACGCTGCTGATGCTGGGGACAGACTTTCCCTATCAACAGTTCTATCCGAAGAAAGCGCGTATCGTGCAGATCGACATTCGCGGAGAGCAACTGGGACGCCGCAGCCACGTGGACTTGGGTGTAGTGGGCGGCATTGCGAAAACCTTGCGCGCGCTGTTGCCGGGGATTGAACAGAAGCAGGACCGGCGCCATCTGGATGCATCGCTCGACCACTATCGCACAGCGCGCAAGGACCTGGACGACCTGGCAACTGGAAAGCCGGGACAACTGCCGATTCATCCGCAATACGTGGCCAAGGTGCTCAACGACCTCGCCGCCGATGACGCCATTTTCACCGCGGATGTAGGAACTCCCGTAATCTGGGCAGTGCGCTACCTGACTATGAACGGTCGCAGGAGGCTGCTGGGTTCGTTCAATCATGGATCTATGGCGAATGCCCTGCCGCAGGCCATCGGCGCGCAGATCTCTCACCCCGGCCGCCAGGTGGTAACACTCTCAGGCGATGGGGGCGTCTCCATGCTGATGGGCGACCTGCTGTCGCTCAGGCAATTGAATCTCCCCGTGAAGATTGTCGTGTTCAACAACGGGTCGTTGGGCTTTGTGGAGATGGAGATGAAGGCGACCGGATTCCTCACTCATGCCACGGAACTGGTCAATCCGGATTTTGCAAAGATTGCGGAGGGAACGGGGATTCTTGGGCTGCACATCGATGACCCGGAGAAGGTTCGGCCCGCTCTCGAACAGGCCTTCGCGCACAACGGTCCCGCTTTGGTGGATATTGCCGTGAACCGGCAGGAACTGGCTATGCCCCCAAGCCTCAAACTGGACCAGATCGTCGATTTCAACCTCTACATGATCAAGGCGATTCTGAACGGACGAGGAGACGAGATCGTCGATCTAGCCCGTACTAACCTGTTCCGATAGGAACTGCTTGAAATCTCGCTTCCCAGGCGGACCGGAACTTTGCCGGCAGGTGAGGTCACCGTGTCGGAGCCGTGCAGTGCGAACATCGCCTTGGCCTGATTTTGTGTTTGCAGTAGTAGCAGATTGGAGGTCGCCATATTGCCGGAAAGACAGGCCTGATGGAACTGCGACCGGCGCGCCAGCAAGGTCGTCACGAAGGATATTCCCATGCTGGATCCAATATTGCGCATCACGCTGTACAGGCTGGTGGCATAGGGTATTTCTGCCTTCGAAATACGGTCCATGATAAGTATGGTCAATGGCAGGAATATGAACGTTTGACCTATCCCCTGATTGATCTGGTGCCCCAGAATATCCCAGGTCCCGGAGTCCAGGTCCATTCTCGAATAGCAAAAAAACGCCATGCTGCCTATGAGGCATCCGAAAACCACCATCCACCGGGGGTCCCAACGCTTACCCAGCATGTAGCCGACCACCGGCATGCAAACTGCCGTGGCAATCCCCCGCGGACTGGTCCAGAAGCCGGCCGTTTCGGCAGTCCAGCCAAGCAATTCCTGCATGAACAGGGGCAGAGACACGAGGCTGCCATAGAGCACAAACCCCAGCACCGTTACGATCGCGATACCGACTGCGAACGATCGGTGCCGGAAGAGCGAAAGCTTGACAAGCGGCTGCGGTGTCTTCAATTCGCGAAATATGAATGCCGTCAGCATGACGGCCGCGGTGATGGCAAGCGTTTTGATGAAGCGAGAGCTGAACCAGTCGTCTTCCTGCCCTTTATCTAGCATGATTTGCAGGGTGCCCATGCCGATTGCCAGCATTCCCATGCCCCAGGCATCGAACCGCATGGTTCCGCGCTTGATATACGAAGGGTCATACACAAAGAGATAGATCAGAATCAGGCTGACGATCCCGATTGGCAGGTTGATAAAGAAGACCCAGCGCCATGAGTAGTTATCCGTGATCCAGCCGCCCAAAGTAGGTCCCAGCACCGGGGCCACGATAATGCCCAGACTCCAAAACGCCATTGCTTTGCCGCGTTCCCTCCCGGGAAATTCTTCCAGCATCACGGATTGGGAAAGAGGCTGCAATCCCCCGCCGGTGATGCCTTGAACCACCCGAAAGAAAATCAGCAGAGGAAGACTGGGCGCCATGCCGCACAGAACGCTGGACAGCGTAAACCCGGTCACGACCGTCAACAACAATCGTTTGCGTCCAAAATAGTTCGAAAGCCAGCCGCTGATCGGCAGGATGATCGCATTGGCGACAATGTAGGAAGTGAGGACCCAGGTGGCTTCGTCGACGGTCGAGGAGAGGCTCCCCGCAATATGCGGCAGGCTGACATTGACCACCGATGTGTCCAGCACCTCCATGACCGCGCTGGACATGACGGCAATGGCGACCAACCATCGATGCGTAGGGACAGCCATTTCCCCCGATGCGGGCGCTGCAGATATTTGGACAGCCGAGCCCGCAATCAGCGTAGCACCAGGAACGCGGCCTGAAGAACCTTCAGCCACCTGCGTCTTTCGCCGAATGCCGGCTATCGGTTGCCGTATGCGTCACGGTCTCCGTCTCGGGTTCAGGCTGGACTGCGGCAGCTGCGACGAATCCGTTTCTGCCGGCAGGGACTGTACTTTCTCGCACAGGATCCGCAAGGCATGCTGAATTGCAGCGCGCTCGCGGGCGGGCAGCGACGCCATGATGCGCGCGAGCCGGTCTTCGGCGGCCTGCCACGCGACGCGAACGGTCCTTCGGCCGTTTGCACTGAGAGCGAGTGCAACTAACCGACGGTTTCCCTCAGGAATCCTGCGCGTGACGAATTTTTTCCCCACCAGCCCATCCACGAGTCTCGATGTCGCAGGCAGCGACAACCCGAGGAACTCCGCCAGCATGGAGAGAGAGGCACCCGGGCTGCGATCCACAAACACCAGCGCGCGAAACTGCGGCACCGACAAGTCGGACCTGCCGTGACGCCGCATCTGCATGCGGATAAATTGCAGGACTACAGGAACAGAGTCCAGAATCTCGCTCGCGCAGCCTGCGGCGGAGCTGGTTCCATAACTTGATATTTGCAACCGTTGCATACTGCAATTATCTTCCGGCCCCTTAGCTATGGCAAGAGCGCTCTCGTCAGGATTGTCGCCCTGTCAGAGCCCCTGGAACTGGGTAACGCACGCTAAGGAGCGCAACAGCGGCGGCGGGCCGCACCGGATTCTCGCTCGCAGTCCTATAATGAAATGCGGGTCTTACTGCAATGCCAACAAATGTATTGAATAAACATAAGGTCAGGCTTGGATTCATCGGTCTGGGGATCATGGGGAGCCGGCTGGCGCAGCGCCTGCACGCATCGGGCTGGAATATTCAAGCGTGGAATCGCAGCCCGGAGCCGGCGAGAGAACTGAAGCAAACGGGTGTGCCTATCGCGGCATCAGTTGTGGAGCTTGTCGCCGATTCGGATGTGATCTTATCCTCGCTTGCCAACGATGTGGCCGTGCACTCGGTGTATTGCGGGCCTGCGGGCGTCTTCGCTGCGGCAAAGCCGGGTACCATTATTCTTGAGATGAGTACCATATCGCCGCAACTGTCGCATCTGCTGCACCGGGAGGCCTCCACGCTGGGCGTCAGGTTCCTCGATCTGGCAATCTCCGGTTCGGCGCCAGCGGTTGAGGCTGGGACGGTCACTCTGCTTGCGGGTGGGAACCAGACTACGTTTGAGCAATGTAGGCCTATTTACGAGTCGATTGCCAGCCAGTGGTTCCTCATAGGAGGCGGCTCTTCGGGGGTCCAGATGAAACTCGTGGTGAATCTGCTGCTGGGCATCGGAATGCAGGCGATTGCGGAGGCGGTCTCGCTAGGGGAGCATCTTCAATTGAATAGGACTGTTCTGCTGGATGTCTTGTCGAAGACCACAGTGGTCCCTCCGGCACTGGTGGGAAAGCTGCAGAAGATCAAGACGAATGACTACTCGCCGCAATTTCCGTTGCGGCTAATGAGCAAGGACATGGACCTCATCATGGAGACCGCTAGAACCGTGGGTGCCGATCTGCCCGCAGGGCGCGCGGCTAAGTCTGTCCTCGATGCAAATCTGGGCGCAAGTGGCAGTCTGGACTTGTCCGCTATTGCGCCTTTTGTGTTCGCCCGAGGGAGCAAATAGGGTGCGTTGACGGTTAGCACCAGCAGTCAAAAACCCAACTGAGAAGGGAGCAACCCGATGGCTTATATCCCTGATGCAAAACGGTACGATGGAGTGCAGTTCAACCGCTGCGGGCGATCTGGGGTCGTGTTGCCGCCGATCTCGCTGGGGTTGTGGCAGAACTTCGGTGGCGTCGATGTATTCGAGACTGGCCGGGCAGTAATCCGGCGTGCCTTCGATCGCGGCGTGACGCATTTCGACCTTGCGAACAACTACGGGCCACCGTATGGGTCGGCCGAGGAGAATTTCGGGGAGATTCTGCGCAAGGATCTTCGCAACCATAGGAATGAACTCGTCATCTCGACGAAAGCCGGCTGGGACATGTGGCCCGGACCTTACGGAGCAGGCGGATCGCGCAAGTATATGCTTGCCTCGCTGGACGAGAGCCTACAGCGCATGGGACTCGAGTACGTGGACATCTATTATTCGCACCGGCCGACGATGGATGTGCCGCTCGAAGAGACCGTGGGCGCGCTCGTGCAAGCTGTGCGGCAAGGAAAGGCCAATTATGTGGGCATTTCGTCGTATGGGCCGGAGCGCACCCGAGAAGCGGTAAGGATCTTGAAGAGCGAAGGCGTTCCGCTGCTGATCCATCAGCCGTCTTACTCGATGCTGAACCGCTGGGCGGAGAGCGAACTGCTTGCCACCCTGGACGACCTGGGGGTAGGCTGCATTGCGTTCTCAGCATTGGCCCAGGGGCTGCTGACGGACAAGTATTTGAATGGGGTGCCTGCGAACTCCCGAGCCAAGGCGGGAGTTTCGTTTAGCAAAGCATTCCTGAATGAGGAAAACCTTAAGCGCGTGCGGGCGCTCAACGAGATTGCGAAGGGACGTGAGCAGTCTTTGGCGCAGATGGCGATAGCGTGGGTGCTGCGCGACAAGAGGGTAACCTCGGCGCTGATTGGAGCGCATAGTGTCGAGCAGTTGGATAATTCGCTTGATGCATTGAATCATCTCCAGTTCACGGATGCGGAGTTGCATGAAATTGATCGCTATGCGCAAGAGGGGGAGATTGACCTATGGAGGGGTGCGCGGGAGGGGGTCGAGTAGCGATGTAGATGGAGAAATCGTCCCCGATCTTATCTATATCCCGTAGTCTTCCGCCTTCTCGCCGGTCATGGCGTGCTCAATGATGAGCAGGCTGAAGCAATTGTCACGGCTGTATTTTCCGGGATCAAGGCCTGAAGTATTCCATCCGCCGGGCGCCTCTTCCTGGAAGGCACAATGGATGATTTCGACTGGCAGAGAGGGCCTCATCTCGCTGGCCGGCCAGCTATGGGCAGTGCGACAATCATATTGGACTGCATGGAAAGCGTGGAGGAGAACGCAATGACACAGCAACAATCGCAAGTGTGGTTCATTACCGGTTGCTCGACCGGCTTCGGCAAGGAACTTGCAAAACTTGTGTTGGCTCGGGGCTGGCGCGCGGTGGTGACGGCGCGCCATCCCGATCAGTTGAAGAAACTCGTTTCAGGGAATGAAAAGAACGCGCTTGCCCTGCAACTGGATGTGACAAACCGGGCGCAGATCGCCCAGGCCGTGCAGCAAGCTGAGAAGAAGTTCGGCCGGATTGACGTGCTTGTGAACAACGCGGGATATGGCTATATTTCAGCCGTCGAGGAAGGTGAAGACGACCAGGTTCGTGCGATGTTCGAGACCAACTTCTTTGGCCTGGTCGACCTCACAAAAGCCGTGTTGCCGGGAATGCGCAACCGGCGCAGCGGTCACATCGTGAATTTTTCCTCGATAGGCGGTTTGGTCAGCTTTGCCGCAACCGGGTACTACCACGCTACCAAGTACGCAGTGGAAGGCCTGTCGGAATCGCTTTCGATCGAAGTCGCTCCTCTGGGCATCAAGGTACTGATCGTCGAACCGGGCCCGTTCCGCACAGACTGGGCGGGACGCTCGCTGCTTGAGTCCAGAACCGTCATCGACGATTACGACTCGACCGCGGGCGAACGACGGCGGCAAACCCGTGAACGCAGCGGCAAGCAACAGGGGGACCCGGCACGCGCCGCGGAAGCGATCATCGAAGTTGTCGGCTCAGCAAACCCGCCACTCCACCTGCTGCTCGGCAAGCCCGCGCTGGAACTGGGATATAAGAAGCTCGAGGCCGTGAAGAAGGACTTCGACGCTTGGCGGCAAACCACGATTGGCGCCGATTACCCTGAGTTTCAGGTCGCGAAATGAGATGCATGATGCGGTGTGGCCACGAGAGCTTCATTCTCCACGCGTCCACCCGGTGAAGTGATTTGCCCGGTGTGAACGATTTCTCTCAAGTTCTTTGCGTCCTACGGAGGCGTATGCATCGATGAACGCGCCACCTAATTCACCAGTTGCTATACAGACGGTTGCTGGTTCTCCACTGCCGGATGCTGCGCTAGTCTCGAAGCAAAAGCGCCAGGCACCGGGCTTCTATCGAGGGATGCTCGGAGCGTTCGAAGTCACGGCCTTGTCGGACGGCAATGCGTCGCGGCACATGGACCAGATCCTTAGCAAGCCTGATATCGCCATCGTGGAATACGCGGCTGACCATGAAGTGCAGCCAGTCAATCTCTCGATCAATGCATACCTGATCAACACCGGCTCCCGCCTGGTTCTCATCGATACAGGAGCGGGGGAGCTGTTGGGTCCGGGCAGCGGCCTACTGATTTCCAATCTCAATGCCGCCGGCTATCAGCCCGACCAGATCGATACGATTCTGCTCACCCACATTCACGCCGATCATTCAGGCGGGCTGTCCGTCGCAGGCGTGCGGCAGTTTTCCAATGCTACGGTGCATGTCGATAGACGGGATCTCGAATATTTTGTAACGGGGAAAGATCATCCCGGCCAGTCTTCGACCCTGCGCGCGACCATCCAGCAATCCCGTGCGACGGTGGGTCCCTATCTTGATGCGAAGAAGATCGCACTCATCCAGGCGGGCGACGCGATCCTTCCCGGAATTACTTC
>Ga0224554_1000850_pt1 | contig 22338 bp, 22 predicted proteins | sample 714S22024metaG_FD_180666 | JGI IMG/M metagenome (GOLD analysis project Ga0224554, IMG submission 180666) | Peat soil microbial communities from Stordalen Mire, Sweden - 717 S2 20-24 | ecosystem: Environmental > Terrestrial > Soil > Wetlands > Peat | place: Sweden: Norrbotten County, Stordalen...
ATGCTTTATTCCAGCCGGTGCGCCCCTCCCGATGCATGGCAAATGTGAATCTGAGGAGTGATTCCCGTCCGCGCCGCATAACGCACGCCCAGCGCTTCGGCAAACTTTGCCGCTTCGCTCTGCTCCACCAGGTTGACCGTGCAGCCGCCAAACCCTCCGCCCGTCAGCCGTGCCCCGATCAGCCCGGGAATATCCTGTGCCAGCTCCACCATCGCGTCGGCTTCCACGCAGCTACCCTCAAAGTCCTGGCTATAGCTCCGGTGCGCCTCGGCCATCAGCCGTCCCAGCTCCTTCATGTCGCCCCTGAGCAGCGCGTCGCACGCCGCCACCGTGCGCAAATCCTCGCTGATCACATGTTTGGCTCGCATTCGGCTCTTGGGCTCCATCTCGTGGCCCCACTTCTCCAGGTCCTCGAGCGTCGCGTCCCGCAGAAACGGCACGCCCGGCCTGTGGCTTGCGATCACCGCGCATGCCGCCTCCGATTCCCGCCGCCGCGTCGGATAATCGCCTCCCGCCACTGAGTGCTTCACCATCGTGTTGGCAATCACCAGCGCCACGTGGTCCGGAATCGGCGCCAATTTGTAGCTCAGGTCGCGGCAATCGAGCAGTAGCGCGTGGTTCTCCTTTCCATTCACGCTAATGAACTGGTCCATGATCCCGCAGTTCGCGCCAACAAACTCGTTCTCCGCCCGCTGGCACAGCCGCGCCAGCACCGGTCCCGGGTAGCTTGCGCCAATCAGGTCCAGCACCGCCAGTGCCGTCGCCACCTCCAGAGCCGCAGAACTCGAGAGCCCCGACGCCAACGGCACATCGCTCCAAATGCTGAGGCTAAACGCGGGAATCTTGTGCCCTTCGCCAGCCAGGATCGACACCACGCCCATCGGGTAGTCAGTCCAGTGCTTGTTCCCCTTCGCCGGCAACGCCGCTGCGTCAAACGTCTTCGCCTCGCCAAGGTTCTCCGAGTAAACCACGATCTTGCCATCCGTCCGCGGCGAGATTCCCGCCAGCGTGGCAAAGTTGATCGCCGCCGGCATCACAAAGCCCTCGGCATAATCGGTGTGCTCGCCGATCAGATTCACGCGCCCCGGCCCCACAAAGATTGCCGGCTCCGCGCCAAAGCGCACTCGGTGCATCGAACGAAATACTGATGGATCGTGCATCTTCCTCAACCCCTTCTTGATTTCAAGCCTTCAAGCGCGGCAAGGGACGATTCCGTGACCCCTCGCTCCCTGCCCAATGATAACGTTTTCTCCAACCTCTGGCCGTCCAGCTTCAGCCGCTGTTCTCACGTCCCCACAACCTCGCCGCACGCAGCGCTCAGCCGTTCCCAAATCTCGCCCATCCACGCCTCATGCTCCGGCTTCATCAGCACGCTGCGCAGGCAGGTCAGAGTGCCCGAGTCGTTCTCGTCGCGGCCGCGCGGCCCAAACCCAAACTCAAACCATGCCCGCGGCAATTCTACTAGCGCCAAATGCAATCCGCGAAGAGCGCATGCTTCGAACACCCTCCGCGCCTGCTCAGATGCCTTCCGAAAGTCTGCTCCATGCAATGCCCACACCGCAATGTCCAGCTCAGGACCACCCGCCGCCAGCCCTTCAAACCGCGTATCGCCGCGCACTCTCCGGTCAAGATCCACCGCCGCACGCCGCCCCTTCGCCAACCCCTGTGCAAACGCGCCGCCCGGCACAAGCGGCAGCAACCTCTGCGTTGCCCAAAGCGCAACCGCCGCCGCCCCGGCGCGCGAGCACTCCAGGCTGATCTCACCCAGGTGAAGTTCTTTCGAAGTGAAATACGTGTAAGGCGAGTCGTGCTTGTAGAACTGTCCGACAGCCGGATCGCGAAACAGCACACATCCGCACCCATACGGCTGCAGCCCATGCTTGTGCGGATCGATCACAATCGAGTCCGCCTGCCCGATCACCGCGTATGCCTTTCGCGCCGGCTCCTCCAGCGCCTCCGCAATCAGCCCGAAATACCCGCCATACGCCGCGTCCACATGCACTCGGAATCCGTATCGCTCCTTCAGCTTCAGAATCTCGTCGAGCGGATCCACTGCTCCCATCGCCGTCGTGCCCAGCGTGGCTACTACGGACCCCACGTCGCCCTTGCGCAGCTCGTCTTCCAACGCATCCAGGCTCATCCGGCCGCGCTCATCGGTCGGCACGCTCATATATTCGAGCTTGAGCACGCCGCTGATCCGCTGGTGCGTGTAGTGCGCCTGCTCCGAGCCCACAATCCGCCGCCCAGGCGCCATCTGCCCTGCCATCCACAGAGCCTCCAAATTAGCGAATGTTCCGCTCGACGTCAGGTGGCCCAAAAACTCTTTCCAGCCGAACATCGCGGCGATCTCTCTCACCGCCTCCACTTCCATCGCCGAGCTTGCCCGCCCGCCATCCAGCGCATGGTTGTTGGGATTGATGATCATCGCCAGTGCATACGCCGCCCGTGCCAGCGGATGCGGCGGTTTCAACATCTGCCCGGCATATAAAGGATGGAAATAGGGATAGTTGTTGCGCAGGCGGTGTGCCACTGCCTCGAGTACCCACCCCATGCCAGCCAGAGGAAGGGGCTCGCCGAAGGGGGGCAGCGCCTTGAACTCGGCCTCAAGCTCCTCGGTGGCGCGAGCCAGCAACTCGGGAACGCAATCCTTCGCCATGGCGACCTCCCACCTTATCATAGGTCGCCTTGCGCCGCTAAAGCTCCATGGTTCAGCAACTTCCGTGGACTAACACCATCTGGTGAGATGAAGCACACAATTCCTGCAGAGAATTTTGACGAAAATGATAGAATATCGTCAGCGTTAGAACCGAACCGGGCGTGAGCAGTACTCGCCCAAAAGCAAGATTCTGCCAGTGTTCGCTCCGATTCATCCAGCGCAATTCAATACAGGAAATACGAACAAAATGGAACAAGGTACTGTGAAGTGGTTTAATGACGCGAAAGGCTTTGGGTTCATCTCGCGCCAGAACGGCGAGGATGTCTTCGTGCACTACTCTGCAATCAATTCGAGCGGTTTCAAGAGCTTGCAGGAAGGCCAAGCCGTGCAGTTTAACGTCGTAAAGGGCCCCAAGGGATGGCAGGCTGCCGACGTACAGCCTCTCTAACCTGATCGGCAGGATTCCGGCGGAATCTGGTTCGAAACAGCAGCAGGGCTGAGCCCGCTCCTGAGCACAATCTGGAGCGAACCCAGCCCTTTTGCGTTTTTCAAGCATACTCTTGGGTCGTCAACCGCTCAGCCTGCCTCAGTTCAAACGCCAGTATGCGGCGTTCAGAGCGCTGGCAAAGGTCACCCACGCCAGGTAAGGCGCCATCAGCCAGGCGGCAGCGTGCTCAACCCGGCTGAACGCTAGCGTGGTAGCGCAGATTGCCGCCCAAAGAAGCGCAATCTCAATGAGAGCCGCGCCGATGGCGTGCTTGCGAAAGAAGATCCACGTCCAGGCCAGATTCAGTGCCAATTGTGCGAGGAACAGCCCAACAGCCCAACTGCGCGCTGATGAATGCTCTGCCAGCCAAACGCGCCATGCCGCGAAGGCCATCAACCCATAAAGCAGCGTCCATACCGGTCCAAATACCCAGTTAGGAGGTGCGATTGCGGGACGTGCAAGCGTGCGGTACCAGCCGGAAATCTCGCCGGCTGTCCATCGTCCGCCAATGCCCGCCACAGCAAAACAAAGCGCGAACCAGAAGACCAATCCAAGCCAACGCACAGTTGTGCTCCCTTCCTTTTCATCCCGACATGGTCGATGTTAATCCTCACAAACGCACCGCGAAGGTCCGCGCCGCGCACAGATCGAGCCCGCTCGCCCTCGACTTCGCGCCTTCAACCCTCTATCCTCAAAGGTTGGCCGCATCTTTCTTCATTCCAAGGCCGCAACGGAACCCTGAAAACACATGAGCACGAAAATGATCGCCGTACACTTGCCCGACGGAGCCATTCGCGAAGTGCCCTCCGGCACAACGCCTCTCGAAATCGCTAACTCAATCTCCCCGCGCCTCGCCGCGGCCTCCATTGCTGCGCGCATCGCTCCAGTCACCGCCGCCGTCCAAACCTCCGCCGGCAAGTCGCAAGACGAGCCGTCAGAAGCGTCGATGTACGCCACCGAAGACGCGGCTGCTCCGCGCCTCGTCGATCTCTCCGCCCCCCTTACCTCCGACACGCGTCTCGAACTCGTCAAGGAAAACGATCCTGACGCCCTCAAGGTCGTCCGTCACTCCGCTGCTCACGTGCTCGCTACCGCGGTCCTCGAGCTCTTTCCTGAGACCAAGCTTGGCCACGGCCCCGCAACCGACTCGGGCTTCTTTTACGACTTCTACCGCGAGAAGCCCTTCACGCCCGAAGACCTCGCCGCAATCGAGGCCAAAATGGCCGAGGTCGTCGCCCGCAACGAGCCCTTCGTCCGCGAGTACGAGCCGCGCGAAAAGGCCCTCGAAGAATTCGCTAAAGACGGCGACTTCATGAAGATCCACTTCGTCACGAAGTTCACCGCGCCCGGCGACCAGGTCAGCTTCTATCGCAACGGCAGCTTCGTCGACTTCTGCCGTGGCCCGCACGTCCCCTCCACCGGCCGCGTCAAAGCCTTCAAAGTCACCAGCCTCGCCGGCGCTTACTGGCTCGGCGACGAAAAGAATCCACAGCTCCAGCGCGTCTACGGCACGGCCTTCTATTCGAAAAAGGACCTCGACGACCACTTCGCTCGCCTTGAAGAAGCCGCCCGCCGCGACCATCGCGTTTTAGGAAAACAATTAGACCTCTTCAGCATCCAGGAGCTCGCCGGCGCAGGCCTCATCTTCTGGCACCCGAAGGGCGCCATCATCCGCAAAGTGATGGAAGACTGGATGCGCGACGAGTGTCTCCGCCGCGGCTACCAGCTTGTCTACACCCCGCACGTCGCCCGCATCAATCTCTGGCAGACCTCCGGCCACGAAGGCTACTACGCCGCCAACATGTACACGCCCATGGAGCTTGACGACGCGCTCTATCGCCTCAAGCCTATGAACTGCCCCTTCCACATCCTCATCTACAAGAACTCGCCCAAAAGCTATCGCGACTTGCCCGTGCGCTACGCCGAGCTGGGCAACGTCTACCGCTACGAGCGCTCCGGAACCATGCACGGCCTGCTGCGTGTCCGCGGCTTCACGCAAGACGACGCCCACATCTTCTGCATGCCCTCGCAGATCGAAAGCGAAGTGGCCGCCTGCATCGATTTCGCCGAAGCCGTCCTCAAAACCTTCGGCTTCTCCGAATTCAAGGTCGAGCTCTCCACCTGGGATCCCAACGACCGCGCCCATTACATCGGCAGTGACGAGAATTGGGACCTCGCCAGCCGCGCGCTCGACAACGTGCTCAAGGCGAAGGGCATCCAGTACAAGACCATCCCCGGCGAAGCTGCCTTCTACGGCCCCAAAATCGACGTCAAGCTCGTCGACGTCCTCGGTCGCCTCTGGCAACTCTCAACGGTGCAGTTTGACTTCACTTTGCCCGAGCGCTTCGAGCTCGAATACGTCGGCGAAGATGGCGAGCGTCATCAGCCCGTCATGGTCCACCGCGCGCTCTTCGGCTCTGTCGAGCGCTTCTTCGGCGTCCTCATCGAGCACTACGCCGGAGCCTTCCCGCTCTGGCTCGCGCCGGTGCAGGTCGGCCTCGTCCCTATCAGCGAGAAGCACATCGCCTATGCGCAGAAGCTCGAAGCCGAGCTAAAAGCGGCCGGCCTACGAGTCGAAACCGATGCCCGCAACGAAAAAATGAACGCCAAGATTCGCGATTTCGCGAACCAGAAGACGCCCTACATCCTCGTCTTCGGCGACAAGGAAGAATCCTCGGGCTCAGTCAGCGTCCGCACGCGCGGCAAAGGCGACCAGGGCTCCACGCCGCTCGCCGCCTTCATCGCTAAAGCGAAGGATCTGATCGCGACCCAGTCGACGGAGCTATAGAAATCAGTTTCGGTTGAGGTGATCGAGAACCGAACGAAAGAGTAACGTCCGAGTAGCCGACGATGGGCTCGGAATGTTAGAAACTGGCTATTTCTCCGTTGCCAACCTTGCTCGAGAGAACGATTTTCTCGTCCTGCTACACTGCTTTCATCATGAAATGGTGCATCGCAATCCTCCTCTGCGCCTCTATGGCCCTAGCGCAGAACCAGCCCGATGCCGTCCGATCACTCTACCGACGTCAGGGTGCTGAAGCGTTGACGAGGGAACAAGCCCGTAGTAAAGCAGCTCTCTGCACTGATGCGGAAAAGGGCGGCAATGCACGATTCGGTCAGTGCTTGGCCGATCAGAGCAAAATAACGGAGCAGGACTACATCGCCTATATCCGATCTATCGGCGCTCTGCTGCGCTTAGCGTCAGGCACCAAATCGACGCAGTTGCCACCTAAAAAGCTTCCTTTTGATTTGGCTGAAGAGGCTTGGCAACAGTACCGGGACAAAAGCTGCGCGTCGATGGCGACGCAATGGGAAGGTGGCGATGAGGCGCAGGTTGCATATCCTGATTGCCTCCTGAGGGTCACCTGGAATCACATGAACGAAGTTGCCTCTCTCTACAGCGATCTGTGGCACTGACCGTTCTAGGCGAATCACCGGCAATCCGGAAGTAACTCTTCGATTCGGCGGCGACTGGTTGCCAGCAGTCTCAAACGCGAATGTGCTCTCCGGCGCAAATGCTCACGCGTTAATCGCCATTCCCTCCACCGCAGCATACCCATCCAGCATCGCTTCGCTCAGCGTCGGATGCGCGTGGATCGTAAACATCAGGTGGTCGACCGTCCCTTCGAGCTCCATTACTGCAACGGCCTCTGCGATTAGCTCCGTCGCCTGCGGCCCAATGATGTGCACGCCCAGAATCTCGCCGTACTTCGCGTCGGTCACCACCTTCACAAATCCGTCGTGGCTGCCGACGATCGTCGCCTTCGAATTTCCCGCGAACGGAAACTTGCCCACTTTGACCTCGTGGCCTTTTTCCTTGGCCTGCGACTCGGTCAGACCCGCCGAGCCAATCTGCGGATCGGTGTACGTGCAGCTCGGAATCCGATCCCGCCGCACAGGCCTGTAGTACCGCCCCGCAATCTTCGCCATCGCCACCATGCCGCTCATCGCGCCCACGTGCGCCAGTTGCGGCAGCCCGGCCACAATGTCTCCAATGGCGTACACACCCGGCTCGGCCGTCTCCTGCGCCTCACCAACCTTCACAAATCCGCGCTCCAGCTCGACCTTCGTCTTCTCCAGGCCAATCCCGCTGGTCAGCGGCCCACGCCCCACAGCAACGAGCACTTTTTCAGCCTCTTTCACTTGCGCATTTCCGTTCGCATCCGTGTAGCTCACGCGAACGCCATCCGCCGTCTTCTCCACTTTTTCCACCTTCGCGCCGGTGCTCGTCTCAATCCCGCGCTTGCGAAACACACGCGCCAGCTCCTTTGAAATCTCCTCGTCTTCTACCGCGACCATGCGCGGCAAAAACTCCAGAATCGCCACTTCGGTGCCGAAGCTCCTGAAAATAGACGCAAACTCCACGCCTACCGCGCCCGCTCCAATCACGATGAGCGACTTCGGCGGTGCGCTCAGGCTAAGAATCTCGATGTTGGTCAGAATCGTCTCGTCCGCCTTCAGTCCCGGCAGCAGCTTTGCCTCAGATCCAGTCGCCAGCACCACATTCTTCGCCTTCACCGGGCTCTTCACCCGGTTCGACTCAACCTCCACCGAGTGCACGACGTCTTTCGCACCACCCGTCACTCTTCCAAAACCAGAAAAAAGCGCGATCTTGTGCTTCCTCATCAGGAACTGGAGTCCATTCACGTGTTTGGTGACAATCGCATTCTTGCGCGCCATCACCGCGCCCCAGTCCAGCGTCCGCGCGTCGACGCCCTTAAAGCCAAACTCCTCCGCCTCTTTCAGGTAGTCCCACAGTTCGGCGTTGAACAGCAGGGCCTTGGTCGGAACGCAGCCCACAAGCAGGCAAGTCCCGCCCAGCCTCGGGCTCGCGTCGATGAGGGCGACTTTCAGCCCGTACTCCGCCCCGCGAATCGCCGCCGTATAACCCGCCGGCCCGCCTCCGATCACTGCCACGTCATAAATCGTCTCTGGATTTGTCTCTGCCAAGGTCTCACTCCGTTTCGATATTTCACCGCTCATCCAGCACGATCAGCGGGTGCCCCATCGTAAACGCGCATTTCAGCGTTTAGGGTGGGATAACACAAATCTCGGTTTCCCGTTCCCGACTCCCCACGAACCTGGGTGCCCCATGCTAAACGCGCCTTTTGCGTTTAGGGTGGGATAGCACGAATCTCAATCTTCCAGTCTAAATTGAAGGCCGAGCCGTGATCCGCGTTTTCAGCGGGTCGCCGCAAGTGCGCCTTCAACCAGCTCCGTAGCCGCCCGCACCGTCTCTGCCTCATTCCCGAATCCCTCAATCCACTGCACTTCCGGCTCGCGCCGGAACCACGTCATCTGCCGCTTCGCGTAGTTACGATGTCCCTGCTGAGCCGCGGCGATTGCTTCCTGCTCGCTCATCGCACCGTCCAGCACGCTGCGCGCCTGCCTGTATCCCAGCGAGTCCAGCGCCTTCACCGGCCCATAGCGCTTGAGCAGCACGCGCGCCTCCTCCACTAGCCCCGCCGCAAACATCGCCGCGCATCTTTCGTTCAATCTTTGATACAGCGCCGCCCTTGGCGGATTCAGCCCGATCCTCATCAGCCTGAACCCCGTCAGCGGATCGCGCGCCATTACCTCCGACATCGGCGTCCGTGCCGCCACGCACACCTCAATCCCCCGGATCAATTTTGCCGTGTCGTTGGCGTGGATCCGCTCCGCCGTCGCCGCATCCAGCCTCCGCAGCACGCGATGCAGCCACCCACTCCCTCGCCTCTCCGCGCTCCGCCGCAACCGTGCGCGCAAATCTTCGCGCCGTGCCGGCCCTGCAAAAAGTCCCTCCGTTAGCGCGCGCAAATAGAGCCCCGTTCCGCCGGTCACAATCGGCAAGCGCCCGCGCGCCGCAATCTCGCGCAAGGCCGCCCGCGCCCGCCGGCTGTACTCGCCCGCGGTAAAAGGCTCGTCCGGTTCGACGACATCGATCAGATGATGCGGCACGCGCGCCCTCTCTTCTTTGGTTGGCTTCGCCGTGCCCAGTTCCATGCCGCGATACACGGCCACCGAGTCGCAGCTCACGATCTCTCCGCCAAACCGCTCGGCCAACTCGAGCGAAAGCACCGTCTTCCCGCTCCCCGTCGGCCCCGGCAGAATCACAACGAGCGGAAGCTTCTTCTTCTCCATAGCGTCGCGGCTCACTGTCCCCCGGAACTGATCGCTGATCTCTGACCCCTGATCTCTGCTTTTATGGCCGCCACCACCCCGTCGGAAAAATCCATTTTGGATTCGTATGCAGCAGCCACCACATGCAAATTGCCGCCGCCACAATCAGCAAGCCGAACACCTGGTTGCGCCGGAACACGCGCGTCTGTTCCGCGCGCGCGGCCTTCTCGGCCTGCTCCTCGTTGTACGGCTTGATGCGCCTCTCGACCATACTGCCTCTCGCAACCGGCTCGTGCGCCGCACTGATGGCGCATCCCGCATCAGTATAGGCGAGCGCAAGCTCATCAAATTCCGAGTCCGCCCCGTTTGACTTCCCCCGCCTCCATTGCCGACCATTATTCTTCTGGTTTTGGATGAGTTTGGAGAAAGACACCCGAATGAAAGTCCTGATCCTTGGTTCCGGCGGCCGCGAACATGCTCTAGCCTGGGCGGTCAAGCGCAGTTCGCGTGTCACGGAGATCGTCTGCGCTCCCGGCAATGGCGGCATGGCCCAAATCGCCCGCTGCGTTTCCGTCGACCTCAAGAACCTCGCTGCCATGGTTCGCCTGGCTGAAGCCGAGAAGCCCGACCTCACCATCGTCGGCCCCGAACTCCCGCTCTCGCTTGGCATCGTCGACGAGCTTCAGCAGCGCGGCCTGCGCGTCTTCGGTCCCACGCGCGCCGCCGCCATGCTCGAATCCAGCAAGGGATTCGCCAAGCGCTTTCTGCAGCGCCACAACATCCCCACGCCGAACTACGCCGTCTGCTCCTCGACGGCCGAAGTCGAAAAGGCCATCGAAATCTTTCATCCGCCCTTCGTGGTCAAGGCCGACGGCCTGGCTGCGGGCAAGGGTGTCATTATCTGCGAGTCGCGCGCCACCGCCGCTGAAGCCGCGCACGGCCTCTTCACGGGCGCGCTCCTCGGTTCGTCCGAGCAGCAGGTCGTCATCGAGGAGTTCATCGAGGGCGACGAGATCAGCTTCCTCTGCCTGAGCGACGGGAAGCACGTTGCGCCGCTCGTTCCCGCTCAGGACCACAAGCGCATCGGCGAGGGAGACACCGGCCCGAATACCGGCGGCATGGGCGTCTACTCCACCGATTCGCTCCTCGACCCCGCGATGTCCGAGTGGATTCTGCACCACATCGCCGAGCCCACCGTGCAGGGCATGGCCGCCGAAGAGACTCCCTTCACGGGCGTTCTCTATTGCGGGCTCATGATGACCGCGCGCGGCCCGCAGGTGCTCGAATTCAATGCCCGCTTCGGCGATCCAGAAACTCAGGCCATCCTGGTCAGGCTCGAAAGCGATCTTGTCGAGGTGCTCGAAGCTTGCGTCGACGGCCGCCTCGCCGACTCACTTCTGCGCTGGTCTTCCGGCGCCTCCGCCTGCGTCGTCGCCAGCTCCGGCGGCTATCCAGGCAGCTACAAGAACGGCTTGCCGATCATTGGCCTCGCGGCGGCGGCCCAGGTTCCGGGTGTTCAGGTCTTCCACGCGGGCACGGCGCAGGTGGGCGGGAGAATTGTCACGGCCGGCGGCCGCGTTCTCGGCGTCACCTCCGCTGCTGAATCTCTTGACCAGGCCCTCGCCCGCGCTTATCAGGCTATGGCGGAAATATCCTTTGAAGGAATGTATTACCGCTGCGACATCGGTTATCGGGCCTTGAAAGGGAAATCATGAGCGCGGGAATCACACTGGAAGAGATGCTTGCTTGGAACGATCAGGCGTCCGTCTACTGGAAGGCACATTTCGACGCCAACCCGATTCTGCTCGATCTCCCCTGTGGCATCGGCGGTGCGGCCAATGTGCAGGAGTTTGTGCGCCACATCTGGGGCGCGGAGCTGCGCTGGGCACAGCGCCTTGCCGCCGTTCCGGTCACCGCAAGAGAAAAGATTCCCGCAGGCCCGCTCGACGCGCTCTTTGACATGCATCGGCAGGCCGCAGAAATTTTCCGCAACCTGCTCGCTGCACCTGAAGAAAGCTGGAGCGGACCCTATGTGCTTGAATTCGACTGGGTGCCCGAGGCAGAGCGGACTGTTTCGCGGAGAAAGGTTGCGGCACACGCGCTCTTCCACAGCCAGCGCCATTGGGCGCAACTCGCCACACTGGTCCGCAACGCCGGCTTCCCCTCAGACTTCCGCGGCGACCTGCTCTTTAGTCGTGCGCTGCGCTAGGTGCAGGCGCCTCCAGCGGCTTCGGCGGCTGCTTCTGAAAGCACGACCTGCATAGCACCGGCCTGCCTTGGGTCGGTTTGAAGGGAACCGTCGTCTCCGTGCCGCACTCTGAGCACGTGGTCCGCGTCTCGGGGCGCACGCGTTGCGTTCCCCGTGCGCGCTTCGCCTTGCACTGCTTGCAATGCTTGGGGTCGTTCTTGAATTGTTTGTCGTGGAAGAATAGCTGCTCGCCTGCTGTGAAAACAAACTCGGCGCCGCAGTCAACACATTTCAGGACTCGATCGGTGAATTCCATGGCAGGCTTCCCTCACAGGGACGACCACCGAAATCGGCCATGACTCAACAGGAACTTGCCGGTCCCGGTTCCCTGTCTTCCTTCGTCGTGCACTCCAAGGGGCCCGGACCGCACTAAAAATAGAGCGGCATTCGAACTTTTGCCCGCAATCGCGGGCAACTGAACGCTTCGCACGCCAAACGCGTGATCGGCGATCTTTCGCGCTTCTCAGGTTTCTGATGGGATTGCGGCGTCATGCCCGATGGCTCTTGCGTTGGGCGCTAGCCACGAGGCAACCGCGGACGTCGATCGACAGAAACTGGAGAAACGCTACAGCCAATTACAACGCCGCGGGTGCCGTTCCGATTCTTAGTGGTCTAACTCCGGCCTTCGTTTTCTTCGATCGAAAGCCTTCGGAACTGTGCTTCCCGCGGCGGGTTAAGAATTCAATCCTGCTCTTTACGAGCCTTCTTGCGGTTCCGCTTGCGCGCCAAAGCTGCTTTGACGCGTTTCTTCTCGCCGGGCTTCAGGTAGTAGGAGTGACGCTTCACTTCCTTGATGATGTCCTCCTGCTGCACCTTCCGCTTGAATCGGCGCAAAGCATTTTCCAGCGGTTCGCCTTCCTGAACGCGAACCTCCGCCAAAGGATTCCACCTCCAAACCTGCCTGTAAGGCTCCATTTATCATACGCGAGTTCCGATTGAGGAGCCAACTGGACATTTTCATCCGGACGCGCGCTCGCTGCTCACCGCCTCGTGCTGGCTACCCGCCGAAGGCTATTAAACTCTCAAGAAGAGGTCACTGCAGAGGTTTCCATGCTCCGAAGCTATCAGGGCCATTCGCCAACAATCCCAGCGAGTTGCTACATCGACCCCTCCGCCCAAATCCTCGGCGACGTGGTGCTCGGCGAGCGATCCTCGGTCTGGATGAATGCCGTCCTGCGCGGTGATGTCAACTCCATCCGCGTTGGCTCCAACTCCAATGTCCAGGACTGCTCCGTCCTCCACGGCCAACGTAACCTCTATCCCGTCATAGTGGGCGACTGGGTCACCATCGGCCACAACGCCACCGTCCACGGCTGTGTGGTCGAGGATATGTGCGTCATCGGCATGGGAGCCACTATCCTCAACAACAGCCGCATCGGCGAGGGCTGCATCATCGCCGCCGGCTCTGTGGTTCCGGAGCACACCATAGTTCCGCCCCGCACTCTCTGGGCGGGGGTTCCCGCCAGGCTGCGCCGCGAACTCACCGACAAAGACAGAGCCCTCATCCTCGAGTACGCTCAGAACTACCTCGACTACGTCGAAATCTACCGGAAGAATCCTCCGCAGACGCTCTAACGTGTGTCGTCCAATTCAATCTGCACGTCGACGCCGCAGGCGTCCAACCTCGCAAAAATAACTGCGCCATCATGTTTACGCGCTTTATCAAGAGATTGCGCTCAATCTCGTTGACATTTATCTGCCTGAAATAGTCGGATAGTAAACAGCCCGGCTCTGCCGGTCCTCGTTCGACAGCCCATGCAAGCACACGCAATCATTCCCCATCCACTGTCTTCGTGCAGGCTCTTTACGTTCGCGCCGTTGGTCGCTGCATTCGCTCTTGGATTGTGCATCGCCGTTCCAGCGCAAACCTCGCCTGCGGCCAACGTTGTCGCCAGCGCGCCACTTCCCGATGCCCCATCGCCGCAACCGTCTCCGCAAGACGATGGTTCGGTCCGCAATCTGCCGCGCAATTTCCTCCACGATCAGGCAGCCATCTGGACCAGTCCAAAGGACCTGCGCACGCACGACCTCGAATGGATTGCCCCTTTAGCCGTTGCCACCGGCGTGGCCCTCGGCACCGATCACTACGTCATGACGCAAGTCGTCACCAACAACCCGAGCTTCAACCAGGCCAGCATCGACACCTCGAACGCCTTGATCTACAGCCTGGTTGCCACCCCTGTCGTGTTGTATGGATTCGGCCATTTCCAGGGGGACGACCACGCGCGCGAAGCCGGCATTCTTACTGCCGAGTCCATGCTTGACGGCGTCGTTGTCGAGCAGGGCCTGAAGCTTGCCCTCTGGCAGGAGCGGCCCTATCAGGACACTGCCAGGGGACGGTTCTTTCAATCGGCCGCAGGCGTCGACTCCGCGTTTCCCTCTTCCCACACGCTGATTGCCTTTTCAGCCGCGTCCGCGCTCGCTGCCGAATATCCGTCTCACTGGGCTCAGTTTGCGCTCTACTCGGCGGCAACGGGAGTAGGAATCACCCGCGTCATCGGCCAGGAGCACTTTCCCGCCGACGTGCTGGTCGGCGGAGCGCTCGGATGGCTCGTCGGACACAACGTCGTTCGCCGCCATCATCATCGCGCATTGAAGGCCTTCGTCTCGCACAAATAGCGTATTCCAACGTCCGCGATCGGCTGCTTCATCAGCACCAAGCACCAACCACTAACCACTAACCACTAACCACTGTCTTTCACACCGGCAGCGGATTCCTGTTCGAAAAGAACTTTCGCTGGTGCCAGTACGGGTAGACCGGCTCGCGATCGCTCGCCTTATCCAGCGCAGCCACTTGTTCCGCGCTCAGCTTCCATCCCACCGCGCCCAGGTTTTGCCGCAACTGCTCCTCATTCCGCGCGCCCACAATCACCGATGAAACCGTCGGCCTTTGCAACAGCCAATTGAGCGCTATTTGCGGAACCGTATTTCCGGTCTCCGCCGCAGTTTTGTCGAGAGCGTCGACAACCGTATAGAGATACTCGTCGGGCATCTGTGGCCCTTCATCGGCGATGGTGTGCAACCGGCTTACGTTCGGCAGAGGCTGGCCGCGGCGGATCCTGCCCGTCAGGCGTCCCCAGCCCAGCGGGCTCCAGATAAGTGCGCCGACCTTCTGATCGAGCGCCAGCGGCATCAGTTCCCACTCGTACTCGCGCCCAATCAACGAGTAATACACCTGGTGCGCGACGAATCGCGTCCACCCGTAGCGATCGGCCACCGCCAGGGACTTCATCAGGTGCCATCCTGAGAAATTCGAGCAGGCAATGTAACGCACCTTCCCCTCGCGGACAAACTTGTTCAGCGTGTCTTGTGTTTCTTCGATTGGCGTCATCGCGTCGAAGCAGTGCAGATGGTAGATGTCGATGTAGTCCGTGCCGAGCCGCCGCAGGCTCGCCTCAAGCGCGCGCCGCAAGTGGTAACGCGAGGAGCCCACTTCGTTCGGCCCCTCGCCAGTCGGAAATCCCGACTTGGTCGAGATCAGCGCCTTGTCTCGCTTGCCTGCGAGAGCCTTTCCGAGGATCTCTTCCGAGCGGCCTTCGGAGTAACCGTCGGCGGTATCGAACAGGTTGACCCCTGCTTCGAGGCAGATATCGATCTGCCGCCGCGCTTCCTCAACCTCGGTTTCGCCGAACCCTTTGAAAAAATCATTGGTCCCGCCAAACGTCGCGGTGCCAAAGCTCAACGCGGAAACCTTGAGGCCTGAGCCTCCCAGCAGTCGATATTCCATTCCGTTTTGGATGCCTCACCTCGCGCGAAGATGCGCGAACGTTGTTGCGCCGGCGGGAAAGCCCGGCGCAGAACAGAAGAGCCGCCCATCTCTCTGGGCGGCTCTTCTCTAACCACTAACCACTAACCACTAATCACTAACCACTGCTCTTAGCAGCTCAGCACATCCTGCAGCTTGGTCAGGGTGCGATGCAGGTCCTTGTCCGTCCGGCGCTGCTCGTCGATCTTGCCGATCGAGTGCATCACCGTAGTGTGATGCTTATTGCCGAACTGGCGCCCGATCTCCGGCAGGCTCGCCTCGGTCATCTGCTTGGCCAGGTACATGGCGATCTGCCGCGGAACCACCACATTGCGCGAGTTGTTCTTCTGCTTCAGGTCCGCAACGCGCATGCCAAACTGTTCCGCAACTGCGCGCTGAATCGCTTCGATGGTGATCTTGCGCACCTGCATATCGATGAATTGTTTCAGGCACTGCTGCGCGGCCGCCAGTGAAATGTCCATCCGGTTCAGCTGGCACCATGCGATCAGCCGCACCAGAGCGCCTTCAAGCTCGCGCACGTTGGTGCGCACATTTGACGCCACAAACAGCGCCACATCGGTCGGCAGTTGCGCCTGCTCGCTCTCCGCCTTTTTCAGCAGGATCGCCACCTTGGTCTCAAGATCGGGCGGCTGAATGTCCGCAATCAGTCCCCACTCGAAGCGTGAGCGCAGCCGTTCCTCAATCTCCGTCAGCTCCTTGGGCGGCCGATCTGAAGCAATCACCACCTGCTTCATGCTCTCATGCAGCGCATTGAACGTGTGGAAGAACTCTTCCTGCGTGCGCTCCTTTTGCGAAATGAACTGAATATCGTCGATCAGCAGCACTTCCACCGTGCGGAAGCGGTCGCGGAAGCTGGTCATGCGATCGTTGCGGATGGAGTTGATCATCTCGTTGGTGAACTTTTCCGCCGAGACGTAGCAGATGTTCGCGGCGGGCTGTCTCCGCTTCACCTCGTGCCCGATGGCGTGCATCAGGTGAGTCTTGCCCATTCCCACTCCACCGTAAAGAAACAGTGGATTGTAGGCGCGAGAGGGGCGCTCCGCCACGGCCAGAGCCGCGGCGCGCGCAAATTGATTTCCGTTGCCGCTCACAAAGGCATCGAATGTGTAGCGTTGGTTGAGTTGCGCCGCGGTCGACCAGTCGAACCGGCCCTGCTCGGGCGCGCGAGCGGCGTTGGCCGGAGGCGCTGTGGGCGCGTGCGATGCCACGGGACCAAATCCACCATCCCTGCGCTGCGGCGGAATCGACGGATCCTCGTCGGCGGTCACAAAACATACGTCATCGAAGTCGAGCGATTGAAGATCAATCGCTTCCTGAATCAGGTCGCCATACTTGTCGCCGATGTGCTGAAACTCGGGTGAAGGCACGCGCACGTACAGCTTCCGCCCAGATGCATGGCTGAATCGAGTGGGCTTGAGCCACGTCTCGAATGATTGACGGATGACCTTCTTCTCGAGTGCTGCCAGAATCTGGAGCCAGGGATTAAGTGCAGAAGTCGGGGTAGTCGCAAATGCCATCGTACAATCCTTGCCGATTCCCCCGGCGTTGCGCCGGGCGGTTCGTTTGCTGAATTTCAGGCAACGGCTTCTTCCGCGCGCAATGCAAATTGCTTTGCGGCTGCTTTCTGGCGGCCATCAACCTGTGTACTACTGGTCCGCCCCGAAGGATTTAACACCGGGGCTGTCGAGTAAAGTTCGTACCGCAGAACGCTCGAGATTTGACGCGAAATTTCAGGAACGGTCCCGATAGTAGCACAAACCGAAGCCGTTGCAATCCCCTATTCACACAAGTTTTCTGCGATCTCGAAGAGTTGCACCAAGGATGGTGAAACTTCGCTCACTGGTTACCCGCGTTACCGAAGTGCGACGCTCATGCCGCGCTTTTCGCTTCAACTTTGCGGCTCTCTTTCAGAATAATCTCGTCTCCGCATCTCCCTTGCCACATCGTGAAGTGCGCTCCTTCGCTGGATTCCAAAATTCGCCTGCGATATACTGAACACTGCTGCTAAAACGCAGATTCTCTTTGCCCAACAGGAGCGGGTCACGATGCCCAAGCGCACATTTCAACCCAACCGCCGCCACCGTGCGAAAACGCACGGCTTCCGGGCGCGCATGAAGTCCAACGCCGGCGCCGCCGTGTTCAGCCGCCGCCGCGCCGCCGGGCGCAAGCGCGTCTCCGTCAGCCCCGGGCATCGCGACTGATTCTCCGGCCGGTTCTTGATCCCAGAGCTGCGCCGCTTGGACTCAAAACCGCCGCGCAGCGCCAACATTTGGCCCTAATGACTCCAGCTTCAAAACTTGTCCAGCGTCAAAGCCTGGCGAGCTCGCGCCTGCGCAAGCACGCCGACTATGTGCGCGCCTACGCAGCCGGCCGCAAGCACCAGTCCGCCGCGATGAGCTGGTTCCTCGCGCCGCAAACGCACGAAGCTGAAGCCGCAAATCTTCCCGCCGCGGCGCGCGTCGGTCTCACCGTCGGCAAAGTGATGGGCAAGGCCCACCAGCGCAACCGCATCAAGCGCCGCATGCGCGAGGCTCTGCGCCGCCACGTCGATCTCCTTCCAGCGGGCTTCGATCTCATCTTTCACCCACGCCGCAACGTGCTTACCATCGAATTCGCGCAACTTGAGCGGGAGATTGTGCGTATCCTTGAACAAGCCCGGCTCGAAGTGACCCGGCTCGAAGTAACCCGGCTTGAAGCGGCGCGCTCTCCGAAGCAGTCCTCGACGCTCTCCGTCCCCAAGGCCCGGCTGACGCCCGCACCATGACGCGCATCTTGCTCGCATTGATCGCTTTCTACCGCCGCTGGCTTTCGCCGGCGTTACATTCGCTGCACCCAGGCGGCTGCAAATATCTGCCCACCTGCAGTGAGTATGCAGCCATGGCCATCGCCACCCATGGCCCGCTGCGCGGCTCTGCGCTTGCCGCCTGGAGATTGCTGCGCTGCCATCCCTTTGCGCGCGGAGGATTCGATCCCGTCCCTGGGGCCGCCGTCCGCCCCGATCAACCAAGCCAGTCTCACCGCCGCGCTTCAACGGCCCTCCCCCACGAACCTTTACCATAGGTAGAGCGGCCGCCCGGTGGGTTGCCCTCTCGAAACGATAGGAAGTTTCCTTTGCCCGAAGTTCACAATCCCAATCTGCAATCGCAGGGCTCCGGCGGTGGTGGTGGCGGTGGCGACATGCGCTCCACTATGGCCTTTATGCTGGTTGTGCTCGCCGCTTTTCTCGGCTATCAGTACTTCTTCAACAAGCCCAAGCCGGAAGAGCAGCCGCCCGCTGCAACTCAAACACAGCCGGCCGCGCCTGTAGCCCAGGCCGCGCAGGGTCCGGCAAAATCTGCCGCAGCCTCCGCGCAACCGCCCAGCGCCACGCCGCAAATCGCCGCCTCCATTGAGACCGTCACCACGGTCGAGAATGAGATCTTTAAAATCGAGTTCACCAATCGCGGCGCGCAAGTTGAGCATTGGATCCTGAAGAAATACTTTGACTCAACGGGCAAGCCTCTTGACCTGGTGCAGCCCCAGGCTGCCGCGCACGTTGAGGCTGCGGAGCACCTCGGCCTTCCTCTGTCGCTCTTTACCTACGATCCGGCGCTTACTACGCAGCTGAATCAGGCGCTTTACCAAGTCACGGTCGCCGGCGCGCAACCCACGGCCACCGGGCTCGTGGTCGCGCCCGCCTCCATCACGTTTCACTACGTGGCCAATGGTCTCGACGTAACAAAGACTTTTCGCTTCGACTCCAGCTACGTCATCACCGTCGAGGCCGAGGTAAAGCAAAACGGCGCGCCGGTCCGCGCGCTGGTTGCCTGGCCCGCCGGTTTGGGCGACATGGAAGAGTTCCAGCACACTTCGATGATTCCGTCGCGGAATCGTACCCCTTCCTTCTTTGCATGGTCGATCGACGGAAAGCAGGACTCCGAGGCCGCGCAGAAGGTGAGCGGAAACAACACGCTCGACGAGCCATACCAATTCGCTGCCGTCACTGATCTCTACTTCGCCTCGGCCTTCCTGCCCGACGTACCCGATCGCACCACCTTGGTCACGCTTCACACCTCCGTCGAGCTGCCCGGTGATGCCTCCGATCCCAACAGCAAAAAAATCACCGCTGAAGTTCTTGGTCTGGCGATCGGCGACACCAGCGGCGACACGCGTTTGCGCTTGTTTGTCGGGCCCAAGGCAACCGATGTGCTCAAGTCGGTCCACGCCACGGGCGCCGATGGAAAGCCCGACGGCCCCAACCTCGAATCGCTCATCCAGTACGGCTGGATGACCATCATCGCGAAGCCGCTTTATCTCGCCCTGCGCTTCATGTTGCGCATCGGAATCTCCAACTGGGGTTGGGCCATTATCGTCTTCACCGCGCTCTTCAATCTGGCGCTCCTGCCCACCCGCCTCATGATGACCAAGTCCTCGCTGAAGATGATGCGCATCCAGCCCAAGGTAGACGCCATCAAAAAGCGTTACGCGAATCTCAAAATGAACGACCCCAAGCGCAACGAGATGAACGCGGAGATGATGGCGCTCTACAAAACCGAGGGCGTGAATATGTACGGCGGCTGTCTGCCCATGCTCCTGCAGATGCCGTTCTTCTTCGCCTACTTTCGCGTGTTGCAGAACGCCGTCGAGCTGCGCCAGGCGCACTGGTTCTGGCTTCCGGATCTGTCTCAACCCGATCCGTCGCACATCCTGCCCATTATCGTCATCATCACCATGTTCTTCACGCAGTACATCACTCCCTCGCCCGGAATGGATCCCGCGCAGCGCCGCATGATGGCCTTCATGACGCCGATCTTCTTCGGCTACATTCTTTGGCAATACCCCTCGGGGCTGGCGCTCTACTGGGGCACCGGCAACATCATGATGCTGGCCATGCAGATCGCCATCAACCGCTCCCATTGGGGCAAGGAGATGCACGCCATCGCCGCTCGCCGCGCCGCCAAAAAGCTCGGCGCAAACCCCAAGACCGTCCAGGGCAAACGGTAAGAACGGTGTGAGTGCGAGTGTGAGTGTGGTGAACGGGTGCAGCCACACTCACAGTCACACTCTTCCCTACTCCCCACTCCCTGCTTTATCGTCAAAGGCATATGGCAACTTCGGAGATTGTCGTTCCCCACCCCGCCGCCGAAGCGGAAGAGATCTACCGCCGCTGGATTCGCTTCCTCGACGAGGAGTTCCTCAAGCACTGCTCTCAGGAGCGCCGCAGCGAAATCGTGCGCGACCAATTGCTTCAGATCTATCTGGGCCGGCCCCACAGCGGCAAACTTAACCTCTCGCTCACCTCGGAACTGCCCGGCAACGTCGTCAGTCTTTCCCTCGACCCGATGAACGTAACCATGGAGGCGGAGCACTTCGCCGAAGTCGATCGCGAGCGCTTTGCGCGCCGCAAGCCGCTGCTCTGGTTCTGGCAGATGTTCGACCGCTCGCCGCTGGGCCTCAATCACTGGCTGGGACTGCGTTTTCGCTGTATGCTGGGCCGCCACATCTTTGAGCACCTCGGCTCAGGCGTCAAGATTCATCACGGCGTCGACCTCACCTACGGCTACAACCTCTCCATCGGCGACGGAGCCGTCATCCGCCAGCGCGCGCTGCTCAACGATCGCGGCGGCATCAAAATCGGCAAGAACGCCATCATCGGTTCCTACACGCGCATCTATTCTTTCTGGCACGAAGCGGCGGACTACGAAAAGATCCGCCTTCAGCCCACCGTCATCGGCGAAGGCGCCCACATCGCCAGCCACGCCATCGTGCTCGCCGGCCAGAATGTTGCCCCCGGCGCATCCGTCGGCAGCTTCCCCGCCGATCCCGCCTGAAGCCATGCAGTTTTCGAGCTCTTCGCGAACCGAACATCGCAGCTATAGCTCCCTGTGTCCCTGCGCCGATTGCGTAACGGCCAGAAAGGACGAGAGCTCTTCGCTTAGGTTTGCGCGTGGAAGGATTGTATAAGTTTCTTCTTTCGGCGCTCCCGGCTGATTACAACAATGACCACTGGGATCAGACCCGCGGCGACGCCTCCGAAAAACGCCGCTAGCGCGCCCAAGACTGTGCGGAAAATGGCTTCACCGACCCCGGACCCAACCGCCATAACGACCACAGGGCCTGTAGTGTTTTCACCGTAGTCACATGCGAACCTGTAATTTCCATCTTGTTCGATTGGAAACTCGAGTACCGAGTGGCCAGACCGCCCGCCGACCGAGTATGTGGTGCTCATGCTTGGTTGACGAACCGCAATCGCGGAGCCGTTCTGAGTGGAGGTGACACTGCACGTCAATCCATCGACCGGCTGCGTTGCGGAATAGATTTTGCCGTTCACGACCGAGTCCTCTTCGAGGAAGACGGTATACCTCCCTCGGTGAAGCCGGAGCTCTGCGGTCCCTGGGACCACAACCTGCGTAAGAGAGTCTGTCGCGTGAGTGATGCCTTGGAATAAGGTGTAGCCGAAGACACCCATGCCGGCCAGGAGGAGAGGCAAACCCCAAAGGCAGTGCCACCAGCTGGGCCGTAGTTGTGTTGGTTGGTCCATGTCAGTCCTCCCGAGCCGTCCTTCATGTTACTCCCAAGCTCAACGTCAACTGGTAGCGCAGCCGCCTGGCGGGTGACCTGCCGGGCCGTCTACAAAACCTCCTTTACTTCTGCTAAAAAGTAGAGAGAGACAACCGCCAATGGAAGCCAAGCTCAACACCAAGTGCCAGGCCACGATTCCCAAAGTCGTTCGCGAGCGGCTCCAGCTCAAGCCCGGCGATCGGTTCAAGTTCTTCTTCCATCCCGACGGCGTGATCATTCTGCCGCGGATTCCGATCCAGCGCCTCAAGGGCAGCGTTCCAAAGCTCGCGCGGCCGGTCTCACTCAAACAGATTGACAAGGCAATTCAGGCAGGCGCCGCAGCCAGGTTCCGGCGCGCCTAACCGCCGTTCACCGATCACAGACCACTGTCCCCTTTCTTCTGGTACACTCCCTCATCAGCCCTCCGCCATGCTCTTCAAAGCTCTCAGTGCGGCCGTCTACGGAATCGACGCCAACCTCATCGAAGTCGAGGTCGACTATAGCGGCATAGTCTCGAACGAGGATCACTTTCATACCGTCGG